>Ga0209344_10002508_pt1 | contig 20244 bp, 12 predicted proteins | sample Cruoilmetagenom6_FD_187293 | JGI IMG/M metagenome (GOLD analysis project Ga0209344, IMG submission 187293) | Oil polluted marine microbial communities from Coal Oil Point, Santa Barbara, California, USA - Santa Barbara Oil Seep Sample 6 (SPAdes)... | ecosystem: Environmental > Aquatic > Marine... | reverse complement strand
CCTTGAGTGACAAGTGTTAGATTATTATCATCTTATACACGCTCAAATTATACACGCTCAAACTTTAACAAAATATATTCTAACACTTGTCACTCAAGGATAAAATAGATTCGACTAACATAAATTAAAAGATGCGTTTTACTTAGAACTTGAACTTAAAAATTTTTATAAAAAAAGATATTAATCACTTTAGTATTCAAATATTAATATTTTTAACCACCATTGTTTTTTGCTATAGTTGCGGAGGAAATAAAAACAGTGAAAGCTATGAAAGTGACAAGGTTGCTATATCTGGAAAAATAACCTATGACCGTGTACCTAACACAATCAGCGGAAGACTTGATTATTCGACAATAAATGAACTTCCAGCTCGTAGAATTACAGTGGAAATTATCCGATTGAGAGATAGTGCAGTATTAGCCAGTACACAGACTGATGAATCGGGAAATTATTCTGCTAAGATTGCTGTTAATGATGAAAACAATTCTATTTTTGTCAGAGCAAAGCCTGTTTTAAAACCTACGGAAACAACTATGTGTGACGTTTCAGTAGTTGATAATACTCAGGCTGGTGCTCTTTACGTTATGGATTGTACTCCATTTTTCATAACTTATAACAGTATAACAAAAAACCTTCATGCAGGGTCCGGCTGGAATGGCACAGACTATTCGTCTACCAGAACAGCTGCTCCTTTTGCAATAATAGATACAATTTATTCAATTATTAAGAAAATCAACGATAATGTTTCTGGCGTGTCATATCCAAAACTGGTAATAAACTGGAGTATCAATAACATAGCAAGCGAGGGGAATAAGGAGCTTGGCCAGATTACTACTTCTCATTACAATATAAATTCCATCTATTTACTTGGCAAAGTAAATTCTGATACTGATGAGTATGATCAGCATGTCATTATTCATGAATGGGGACATTACTTTGAAAATGAATTTTCACGTTTTGATTCCATTGGAGGCAACCATAGCGCGCAATCTTTTCTGGATATCAGGGTAGCTTTTAGTGAAGGCTGGGCAAATGCCCTGTCTGCCATGATTACTGACAACCCTGTTTATTCTGATTCGTATGGCTCAGGCCAGGCAAAGGGCTTTACTTTTGATCTTGAAAGTAACGACCCGAAAGTTAAAGGATGGTACAGCGAAGGTAGTGTCCAATCTATTTTGTATGACCTGTATGACACACACGATGATGGCTTTGATTCTGTATCGTTAGGTATCCAGCCTTTTTATGAAATTTTTACAAAAGACCTTAAAAATTCAGTTGCCCGAACAAGTTTGTTTGCTTTTATTTCTGCATTGAAAAATATTTATTCGGAACACTCTTTGGGCATAGATCAGATACTTGAACAACAAAATATTAATGGAAATGGTATTGATCCTTTTGGAAGTTCTGAGACCAATGACGCTGGAGCCGGAACTGACGTGTTACCTGTATACACACCCATTGTAGTTGGCGATTTGCCAAAAACTGTATGTGTAATTAATAAATTTGCTTTAAAAGATGAAATAAACAGATTATCTCAAGCACGTTTTGCCTATTTTGAAGCGCAAACAACTGCAGAGTACCAGATCCAGGCAGTTGGATCTCCTGGTTCAAATCCTGATTTCAAATTATATAATAACAAGGACCAGTGCATGCTGTTTGATCAAGAAACCTCCAATCAGGAATTGTCAAGAGTGTATTTATCAGCTGGCACCTATGTTCTGGAAATATATGACTGGAAACTGCTTGACCCAGATACTGCTTTTGACTCAAACCACAGAACATGTATTGATGTTAGTGTGTTTTAATTATTTATCCTTCAAAATAAGTGGGAGAAATATGAATTTAAAATGGTTGATTAACACACTAATAGCTGGAACTTTACTTTTAGCTTCCTGTATGGATTCTGAAATTATATCCACATCTGATACCGTTACTACGCTGGCGGAACGTTACCATCAAAGCCCTGGCAAACCGCAGGCACCTGTTCAGATCAAATACAAAATTTTAAAAAGCAGGCTTTCTGGTGAATTGATTAATATAGAAATTACCATAAAACCGGAACAAAAAGCAGATTATTTAGAGCTTACGATCAAGGGGGAAAAGGGAATAGAGCTAATAGATTTGCAAAATCCGGAAATGACCTATAAAAAAATTGAAAAAGGTGATCAGCTTACTCAAAAATTTTCAGTACGTTCAAAAAGTGAGGGTCTGCATTACATTCACGTTTTCTCAAAAGTTTTGTGCGGGAACAGCAGCAAGGTCAAAGTTGTTGCCATACCAATTCGGACAGGCAATATGCCAGTCCCTTTAAAAGGGGCACTGCCTGTGGAAGTGGATAACAGCGGTCAGAAAATTATCTCCATGCCAGCAGAAAAGCGGGATTAATAAATATCAAAAAACAAACTGCTTATAAAAATAGAAAAACATTTTTTATTGACAAAAAATATTGACAAAGAAAATTTAAAACACTATATATAGATATTATCTATATATTAATGACTATATTTTGTGATAATTACCTAATACTATGGATTGAAGCGATTTAATAAAAGGTGACCTAAATGTTTAAGAAAATTAAAAAACGTGATGGCAGGATTGAGTCCTTTGATTCAACAAAAGTGTCTGCTGCGATAACAAAGGCGGGAAAAGCAACTGGAGAATTTGGTGAAAGAGAAACCAGAAAATTAACTCTTCGGGTTTTAACATTGGCCCACGAACTATCTCTTGACTCATGTCCTGATGTAGAAGAAATTCAGGATATTGTTGAAAGAGTATTGCTTGATTCTCCTTTTTATAATACAGCCAAAGCATATATTTTATACAGAGATCAGCATACGCAGATAAGAAATATTGCAACCAGAGCAAACATTGACCTTGTTGATCACTATATTCAGAAGCTGGACTGGAAAATCAAAGAAAACAGCAATATGTGTTATTCTCTTCAGGGGCTTAATAATTATATCTCTTCTGATATTACATCAGAATACTGGTTAGGCCGCATTTATCCTCCTGAAATCAGGCATGCGCATAAAAATGGCGATATTCATATCCACGATCTTAGTTTGCTTTCTGTATATTGTGTTGGATGGGACTTATTGGATTTGCTTAAACAAGGTTTTAAAGGTGTTGAAGGTAAAGTGGAAAGTGCTCCTCCAAAACATTTAAGGTCAGCACTAGGGCAAATTGTTAATTTCTTTTATACATTGCAAGGCGAAGCAGCAGGAGCTCAAGCTATCTCAAACTTTGATACTCTGCTGGCACCTTTTGTACGTTATGACAATTTAAATTACAGGGAAGTTAAACAGGCTTTACAGGAATTTGTTTTTAATATTAATATTCCTACGCGAGTAGGTTTTCAGACTCCATTTACAAATATAACAATGGATTTAAATGTGCCTTCCATTTATAAAGATCACCCTGTTATAAATGGCGGAATAGAAGGTGATATTACATATTCAGATTTTCAGCAGGAAATGGATATGATCAATAAAGCTTTTGCTGAAGTAATGATGGAAGGCGATGCAAAAGGAAGGGTATTTACATTTCCCATACCCACATATAATATTACTGATGATTTTGACTGGGATAATCCTAACCTGGAACTTATCTGGAAAATGACTGGCAAATATGGCATCCCCTATTTTTCCAACTTCATTAATTCAGATATGACGCCTGAGGATGCAAGATCCATGTGCTGTCGTCTGCGATTAGACAACAGAGAGCTTATAAAAAGAGGTGGAGGCCTTTTTGGAGCAAACCCTCTTACAGGTTCAATAGGAGTTGTAACCATTAATCTGCCGCGGATAGGGAAAATTGCAGAAGATGAGGACAATTTTTTCAAAATACTTGAAGACAAAGTGCTTCTATCAATAAAAAGTTTATCAATAAAAAGAAAGGTTCTTGAAAAATTTACTGAGAATAATCTTTATCCGTATACAAAATTTTATTTAAGAGAAATTAAAAAAAATACAGGCATTTACTGGAAAAACCATTTTTCCACCATTGGAATTATAGGAATGAATGAAGCATGTCTTAATTTTTTCGGGCAGGATATTGCAAGTGAAAAAGGAAGTGAACTATCGCTTAAAGTAATGGATTTTATCCGTGAAATACTTGCAGACACTCAGGAAAAGACAGGGGATCTTTTTAACCTTGAAGCAACGCCAGCTGAAGGGACATCATATCGTCTTGCACTTCTCGATAAAAAACAGTTTCCAGATATAATCTGTGCTAATGCTAATGACAATGAAGGTATAAATGGTGGATTTCCTTATTATACTAGCTCCACACTGCTTCCTGTTAACTATACCGATGATGTGTTTGAAGCATTAATGCTGCAGGATGAGTTGCAGACAAAATATACCGGAGGTACAGTTCTTCATGTTTTTATAGAAGAGCTTATAAGTGATGCAACAATCACTAAAAATCTTATACGTAAGATAGCAGAAAATTTTAGACTTCCTTACTTTACAATCTCTCCGACATTTAGCGTATGCTCATCTCATGGCTATCTTAAAGGCAGGCAGGAAAAATGCTCTTTTTGTAATAAGGAGACTGAGGTGTATTCAAGAGTTGTAGGATATTTAAGACCAATCAAACAATGGAACAACGGCAAACAGGCAGAATTTAAGCAGAGAAAAACATATAACATCAATAATAACATTTTTGAAGAAAAAATCGCTGTTTAATAAAAATATTGCAGAATTGAAATATATTATGTTTTTTGGTGGATTGCAAAAGAATTCATTTATTGATTATCCGAAAAAAATAAGCTGTGTGATTTTTCTTTCTGGTTGTAATTTTGACTGCCCTTATTGCCACAACCCTGATCTTGTAAAAAGCAGTTCAAATCAGCTCTCTTTTATTAGCGAGAAGCTTTTTTTTAACTATCTTAAAAAGCGCAAAGGCTTTTTGGAAGGCGTTGTAATTTCAGGCGGAGAACCTACCATATCATGTGATATTATAAATTTGTGCAAAAAAATCAAACAGATGGGGTATCCTGTAAAATTAGATACAAATGGAAGCCGGCCAGACGTAATAAAAACGCTTATTGATTTTGATCTTGTGGATTATATTGCGATGGATATAAAAACAGATCCTTGTAATTATTCTAAATTTATAAAAAAAGATTTTAATCCGGACAAACTCATTTCAAGCATTCGATTAATAATGAATTCATCTTTAGCCTATGAGTTCAGGACAACGTGCGTAAAACCTATTATAGATGAAGATATTATTAAAAGTATTGCTGAATTAATTAAAGGTGCAAAGCTGTATGCTTTGCAATATTTTAAAAATGGTAAAGTGCTGCACCCTGAGTTTTTTTGTGAAGATTCTCATAGTTACAGTTCTCGTGAAATTTTTTATCTAAAATCCATAATGGATCCGTGTGTGGAAAACTGTATTGTCCGATAAAATTATCATAAATGAATTATTCTATTTTTTGCAAATCGAAGAAAATTGGCTTTTGGACAAAGCAGCTTAAAAAATGTCTGTTTTTTACTTCCCCCCCCCATCTTTTAAGTTTAGCATCTCGCGGGCATGGGCAAGTGTTGTTTGTGTAATCGTTTCACCACCTAACATTTTTGCTATTTCATTTACCCGTTCTGCGTGTTTAACAGGAGTTATGACTGTTTTTGTTCTTCCATCTGAAACTTGTTTGGAAATTGTAAAATGATGATCACCGAATTTGGCAATCTGCGGCAGATGTGTAATACATATCACCTGATGATAAGAAGAAAGTTGAGTAAGTTTTTTACCGACAATTTCTGCAACGCTTCCTCCTATTCCCGCATCAACCTCATCAAAAATTACAGTTCCGACAGATTCTGTTATGGCTAAAATTGATTTTAAAGATAGAACAACTCTTGAAAGCTCACCACCTGAAGCAATGCTTGTCAAAGGCTTTAGCTCTTCACCGATATTTGGTGCAATCATAAAAGTAGCATTATCTATGCCTGATTCGTTTATTGCATAGTTATTGGTTTTTAGATATGGACTAATGTTATCTCCTGCAACCATTTTATTTAGAACTATTTCAAATTTTGTTTTTGACATCTTGAGTGATGCAAGTTCTTTTTCTACTTTTTTACCCAGATCTTTTGCTGCCTGTTTTCTTTTTTCTGAAAGCTTGTTTACAAAACCTTCTATAGTTTTATGGAGCAAAACAATTTCATCTGTTACATTTAAAATTTCAGCAGTAATATTTTCACATTCATTAAGCTCTTTTGTTATTGATTCAAGATGTAAAAGAACCTCTTCCAAAGTCTTGCCATATTTACGCTTAAGGGTCTGAAGTGTGTAAAGACGTGTTTCCATAGCTTCTAATTGATCATTGTCTATCTGTATTTTTTTTATGTATTCTAAAAGATCATTAACCGCCTCTTCTATTAAAAATTTTGCATCAGTCAAGGTTTTCGTCCCTTTAGACAACTTGTTATCTATCATGCATGCCTTTTCAAGATTTTTACTGACATATTCAAGGCGTTCTATTATTGCCCCATTTGCATTATAAAGTTCGTCAACACTTAAATACGCGGTTTTAAAAAGAAACTCTTTGTTTTTTAAACGAGTTATTTCCTGTTTTAAAGTTTCATCTTCTCCAAATACAATTGCCGTATCTGTAATTTCTTTTTTTTGATGTTCAAGAAGTTCAATATGCTCTTTTTGTTGGTCTTTTTTTTTATTGAGTATGCTCAATTTTTTAATTAACGGAGCTATCTTATGATAGCATTCATATACTTTTGAACGTAAAAGCAAAACCCTGGCAAATTGATCAAGTATCAAAAGGTGCTGGCCTTCTTTTAAAAAATATTGGTTCGCGTGCTGACCTGAAATATTAAGCAGGCCTCTGGTAATGGAATTAAGCACATTTGTTGTTGCAAGATTACCGTTAATATAGATTTTATGTTTGCTGTTTTTTGAAATTATTCTACGGACTAAAAGCCCTTCTGCTACATCATATCCATATTTTTCTATAATTTTTGCGTTTTTGCTTTCAGCTCCAATATGAAAAAAACCTTCAACCTCAGCGCTTTTAGCACCTGTTCTTATAAGTTTTGCAGATGCCCTGCTTCCAAGTAAAAGATTTATGGCATTTATTATTACAGATTTGCCTGCACCAGTTTCTCCGCTTAAAATAGTCAGACCCTCTGAAAAACATATTCGCAAATCATCTATTATGGCAAAGTTTTTTATAAAAAGTTCCTGAAGCATAAAATTTTTTTATTGCACCTGAAAATAAATTATATTGTTATGTTAAATATTTATCAAAAAAAATAAATCAAGCTGATAAAGATATTTTATTTTACATTGAATAATAATGCATTGCGATATTTTTTATGTCAAACTTTATCGATAAATAAAGTATTTGGTTAAAAGTATGTTTTGTTAAATATAATTTGTTCATTGCTAACATCTGCTGTTAGACTGTTTTTATCACCAACATCTCCTTTAAGAATCTTTACTGCAAGGGGATTTTCTATATATTGTTGTATTGCCCTATTTAAAGGTCTTGCTCCGTATACAGGGTCGTATCCCTTCTGGGCAAGAAATGATTTGGCTTTATCTGTTAAAGTAATACTCAAACTTTTTTCTTTTAAACGTTTGTTTAGCTTTTCAATCTGAATATCTACAATTTTACTTATTTGTTCATGTGTCAGATTGTGAAATATGATTGTCTCATCAATTCGGTTTAAAAATTCAGGTCTAAAATACTTTTTTAACTCGTTTACAAGTTTTTTTTCCATCTCTTTTTGTTCTAATCTTGCAATCTCCTGAATTAAATAACTTCCCACATTTGAGGTCATAATTATGATTGTATTTGTAAAATCAACTGTTTTACCATGACCGTCTGTCATTCTGCCGTCATCTAATATTTGAAGAAGTACATTAAAAACATCATGGTGAGCTTTTTCTATTTCATCAAAAAGCACAACAGAATATGGCTTTCTGCGTACCGCCTCTGTAAGATGTCCCCCTTCTTCATAACCTACATATCCTGGAGGGGCCCCTATCATCCTTGAAACAGAATGTTTTTCCATATATTCGGACATATCAATTCTAACAATAGTCTGATTACTGTCAAAAATAAATTCAGCAAGAGTTTTGGCAAGCTCTGTTTTACCAACACCTGTAGGTCCCATGAAAAGAAATGATCCAACAGGGCGATTAGGATCTTTGAGCCCGGACCTTGTTCTTCGCACAGCATTTGATACTGCTGAAATTGCTTCTTTTTGTCCAATCACTTTTTTAGATAGGCAATGTTCCATACGAAGCAGCTTCTCTTTTTCACCTTCCATTATTTTTGTTACTGGAATTCCTGTCCAGTTTGATATAACATTTGCAATATCTTCATCATCAACCTCTTCTTTTAGCATTTTACGGTTTTTTTGAAGCTCTGCAAGTTTTTTATTTGCATCTTTAAGAGAGGTTTTAAGATCATTAGCTGTGCCATATCTGATCTGAGCAACTTTTGCAAGATCTCCTTCTCTTTCAGCCTGCTTTTCTTCTATGCCGATTCTTTCAAGCTCTTTAGTTACAGTTCTGATACTATGAATCATTTCTTTTTCATTTAACCAGTGAGCTTTCATGGAATTTAGTTTATCGTTCATGTTCATTATCTCTTTTTCAAGTTTTTCACAACGCTTTGTAGATAAACTATCTGTTTCTTTTTTCAATGCTTCACGTTCAATTTCCAATTGAATAAGCTTGCGGCTTATTTCATCAATTTCTCCTGGCATGCTGTCAATTTCTATCCTGAGCTTTGAAGCACTTTCATCAATAAGGTCAATGGCTTTATCAGGCAGAAAACGATCTGCAATATATCTGTTTGAAAGCATGGCTGCTGCTACTATTGCAGAATCTTTTATTCTTACTCCATGATAAACTTCATATTTTTCTTTAAGTCCTCTTAAAATTGAAATAGTATCTTCAACGCATGGCTCATTTGATAATATGGGCTGAAACCGTCTTTCCAGTGCAGCATCTTTTTCAATATATTTTCTGTATTCATTTAATGTTGTTGCTCCAACGCAACGCAAGGTTCCTCTTGCAAGTGCAGGTTTTAACATATTTGATGCATCCATAGCGCCTTCACTTGCTCCTGCACCTACAAGAGTATGAAGCTCATCTATAAAAAGAATAACTTCTGACTCAGCTTGTTCAACCTCTTTTAATACAGCTTTGAGCCTGTCTTCGAACTCACCTCTGTATTTTGCTCCAGCAATAAGAGCTCCCATATCAAGTGCTGCAATACGTTTGTTTTTAAGTGTTTCAGAAACATCTCCATTTGCAATACGCTGAGCTAATCCCTCGACTATTGCTGTTTTCCCTACACCTGGTTCTCCTATGAGTACAGGATTGTTTTTTTTACGTCTTGAAAGGATTTGTACAATCCTGCGAATTTCGTCATCGCGTCCTATAACAGGATCAAGTTTTCCAAGCCGGGCAAGTTCTGTAAGATCACGGCTATACTTTTCCAATGCCTGATATTTTTCCTCAGGATTTTGATCGGTAATTCTTTGATTTCCCCTGATCGCTATAAGTACTTTTAAGACCGACTCTCTGCTAATTGAATGGCTTTTTAAAATTTTTGCAGCTTTTCCATCTTTCTCTTCTATCATAGACAAGAGTAAATGTTCAGTACTAACATATTTGTCTTTCATATTCACAGCTTCACTAAGAGCAGAATCAAAAATTTTATTAAGTCTTTCTGAAATATAAACATTTTGTATTTCTTCTCTTAATTCAGGCAGCTTGTAAATGACATCTTTTATATCATGACAAAGTGCGTCAGGAGAAACGCCAATTTTATAAAGTATAGACTTTATAATTGTTTCCTCTTCTTCCAGCATGGCCATAAGTAAATGTTCAGGCTCAACCCGAGTATTTTTTTGCTGCATGGCTAATTTATGAGAATTTTGTATAACTTCTTGTGATTTAATAGTAAATTTGTCAAAGTGCATATCTACCCCCTTAAAAAAATTTTAAAAAAGGTATTGAAACTAAAAAAAAGGTTAAAAAACGCTTATAGCATATAAAAATGATTGATATGTTTATTTATAAAGCCATCTGTATTATTTTGCAGGCATTATTTGTGCCAGGTTAAGATATAAACTATCTACAAATTGAAGTATGTCAATATTAGATGTAGTTTTTTTATTTTTATAACAAGAATTTTTATAAATTAGAAAAGAAATGTAAAAGAGAAAAAAATTTATAAAAGGCTGGCTACAGTCAGAGCAATAGGCAAAATGAAAGGAGGACATAAAACACATTGAATTTTGAGAAACTGGAATTGCGGCAGATACGTTTTTCCTTCAGCATAGGGCATTTTGATAATCCATGTCTTTCCAAAAAGGAAATTTTTTTCTATATGTTGCAAGCATTTGAGATGACAAACATGCAGTATATACACATTCTACAGAACTTTTATGAAATAAAATTTTCCCAGAAGGATCAATTGCAGATGAATCTCCGCTATATGTCAAGTCATTTCCATCTTTTCCCACCCTGTTAACTCCTATGACATAACATTGATTTTCAATTGCTCTGGCTGCAAGAAGTGTTTTCCAGTGACAGGCCCTTGATTCTGGCCAGTTTGCAACAAATATTGCCACATCATACTGATTTAAAATGTTTCTTGTCCACATGGGAAAGCGAAGATCGTAGCAAATAAAAGGTCTGATGTTCCAGCCATTCAACTTAACAGTAATATTTTTATTACCTGGTTTGAAAATCTTATCTTCACCTGCATATCTGAATAGATGTTTTTTATCATAAAAAAACAGATTACCATCTGGCTTTACCCAGACAAGACGGTTATAAAGGCTGTTATTTTCACTTACCATAATGCTGCCGGTAATATCAGCTTTTATCTGCTTTGATTTTTTTTCCAGCCAGTTAATACAATGTCCATTCATATCCTGTGCAATTTTTTTAACATTCATGCTAAAACCGCTATTAAACATTTCCGGAAGAACAATAAGATCTGTTTTGTCATGTATATTATCAATTATTTTATTAAGCTTATCTATATTAGACTCAATATCTTCCCAAACAAGTTCTGGTTGTATAAGTGTAATGTTTAAATCCCGCATAATATTTTTGCTGCCTTTTCTAAAGTATCTTCTTGTTTTGCAAAACAAAACCTTAAGACTTTATGATCATCGTTTTTGTGATAAAATACTGAAGGAGGTATTGATGCAACACCATGTTCAGTTGTCATGCGTTTTGCAAAATCAATATCAGGTTCATCTGAAATAAGAGAATAATCCATCATCTGAAAGTAGGTTCCTTTGCAGGGAAGAGCCTTAAACCTGGATTTTTTAACAAGGGATAAAAACTTATCTCTTTTTTGTTGATAAAATAAAGACAGATTTGAATAATAATCCTTGTTTTGTTGCATAAATTTAGCATAAGCATACTGAACAGGTGTATTTGATGCAAAAGTCAAGAATTGATGCACTTTTTGCAATTCTTTTGAAAGTTTTTCAGGAGCAAGGCAATAGCCTGTTTTCCATCCTGTGGTATGATATGTTTTACCAAAAGAGCTTATAACAAAACTTTTTGCTGAAAGCTCAGGATCTTGTGACAGGCTTTCGTGTTTTATATTGTCAAAAACAATATGCTCATAAACTTCATCACTGATTATTAAAAGATCTGTATTTGTTGTTATCTGTCTTAATGATTTTATATCCTCTGATGATAGAACAGTTCCTGTGGGGTTATGGGGAGAATTTAAAATGATAAGTCTTGTTTTCGGAGTTATTGCATTTTTTACTTCATCCCAGTCAATGTGATAATCAGGGTATTTCAGGGTTAGATAAACAGGGATTCCACCATTTAACTCAATAACCGGGACATAAGAGTCATAAGCGGGTTCAAACACAATGACCTCATCATTTTTTTTAACAACAGCGGTTATTGCGGCAAATAAAGCTTCAGTAGCTCCTGAAGTTACAGTAATTTCAGTTTCAGGATCATAAATGGCATTATATATTTTTTTGATTTTTTGTGCTATTTGTTCACGGAGTTGCAATACGCCTTGCATGGGAGCATACTGATTATGTCCATGGCGCATGTAATCACTGACAAGTCCTATAAGACCCGGATCTGCATTAAAATCAGGAAATCCCTGGGAAAGATTAATAGCACTATTATCATTGGCAAGCTTAGACATAGTTGTAAAAATTGTTACTCCAATATTTTCAAATTTTGTCTTTATATGCATAGATTTTATCTTTTAATAGTTTTTTAATATTTTTTAAAACACATTTTAAGGTTACATAATTAAAGGTATGGCTGATAAAAGTATTTATTGACACACAAAAATTTTTATTTCAAGGTCTATTCACATAGTTGCTATTTTAGCAATATGACAATTTTGTAATTTTATGGGCTATTCTTAAAGTTGACATTTTCTTTTATTTTTGATAACAAAACAATAATTTTATCCTAATAACTGTCTAACCATAAGAAATATGAAAGAAAATGATATTTATTAAGCATTATTTTGATCAGAAATTTACAAATTCATTAAAACAAGTGTTGAGTTTGTAAATTTTTATTTAATTTTTATTGTATAAAATAAACAGTCTTAACTTTTGTTTGGAAAGGATTTTTTTATGGATCAAGACATGGCCATTGAAAATCAAAAGGTACTTGAACAAATTGCCGCAAACCTTTCAACTTATAGTAAGGAAAGAAAAAGCCTTATTCCCATTCTTCAAATGATCCAGGAAAATCATTTGTATCTTCCGGCTGAAGCAATTGAGATGGTTGCAAAGCACCTGCAAATATCTACATGTGAAGTATATGGCGTTGCAACATTTTATAATCAGTTCAGATTCATACCTCCTGGAGAAAATCAAATAAAAGTATGTTTAGGAACAGCATGCCACGTGAAAGGTGGTGAAATCATACTTGAAAATTTTGAGCGGCAACTTGAAATCAAAGATGGTGAAACAACTAAAGATCGCATGTTTAGCATTGAAAGGGTCGCCTGCGTGGGGTGCTGCGCTTTGGCTCCTGTAATTAACATTGGCGAAACTGTTCACGGCCATATGGCTCCTAGTAAGGTTGATGGACTTTTAACGCGTGTTCAAATAGAAAAAGAAATTAAAGACAGAGAAAAACAAAAAAATGAATCAAACCACGAATAAACAAATTAGTCAGGCATTTGATTTCATTTCAAAAGAGGCTGAAAAAAGGCGAAATGATTTTGAATCAGCTAAGGTGCCCAAAATACATATCGGCATGGCAACCTGTGGGATTGCCTCAGGAGCATTAGAAACAAAGGAAGCATTTGAAAAAGCTCTTGATGAGTTTAACATAAAAGCTATAATCCATCCTGTTGGCTGCCTTGGTCATTGCTATGCTGAACCTATTGTCATAATAGATCACCCGGAATCAGGTTTTCCTCCAATCTTTTATCACGAAGTTTCTGCAGGTAAAGCAAAAATGCTTGTAAAACTTTTTTTGCAGGAAGGTGATCCGCGTTTTGAGCATGTTTATGGTGCTATGGAAGAAAATGATATGATTCCTTGTGTTATGGATTTTTCCCGGTTCAATATGGAAAAAAGGATAATTTTGGAAAAATGCGGATATATTAATCCTGAAGATATTTATGATTACATTGCTGAAGACGGATATAAAGGTTTTGTAAAAGCGCTTCAGTCTGAACCTGATGCTATAATTAAAGAAATTCAAAAATCAGGGCTTAGAGGAAGAGGTGGGGCAGGATATCCTGCAGGCACAAAATGGGAAATGGCAAAAAATGCAAAAGGTAATGGAAAAATATTAATCTGTAACGCAGATGAAGGTGATCCAGGGGCATATATGGATAGAACCATATTAGAAAGCAATCCCCACCAAATAATTGAGGGAATGGCAATTTGTGCATATGCAATTGGATCTGAAAAAGCCATAGTTTATGTAAGAGCGGAATACCCTTTGGCTGTAAAATTAATAAAAACAGCTATTAATCAGGCTAAAGAGCTAAAACTCTTAGGGAAAAATATTCTGGGCAGTTCTTTTAATTTGGATATTGAAGTCTTTCAGGGTTCAGGTGCATTTGTCTGTGGAGAAGAGACAGCTTTAATACAGTCCATTGAAGGAAAAAGAGGTATGCCTAAACACAGGCCTCCTTATCCAATAGAAAAAGGACTGTTTGGCCTTCCCACAGTAATCAATAATGTAAAAACTCTGGCTTATATCCCGCTTATTGTACAAAAAAGTGCAGATTGGTTCAAAAAAACAGGCACAGATACAAGTCCAGGCACAGCTATTTTTTCAATAGTTGGAAATATTGTCCATGCTGGGCTTGTGGAAATACCCATGGGCGTTACATTACGAACGCTTATTTTTGACATATGCGGAGGGATTCCAAATAAGAAAAAATTTAAAGGTGTTCAAATCGGCGGTCCATCAGGAGGATGTTTGTCTGAAGATTTTCTTGACACCCCTATTGATTTTGACTCTTTGGTACAGGCAGGGGCAATGATGGGATCTGGCGGAATGGTTGTTATGGATGAAGATTCATGTATGGTAGATGTTGCAAGATATTTCCTTGATTTTACACAGAAAGAGTCCTGCGGGAAATGCACTTTTTGCAGAATCGGAACCTATCATCTTCTTAGCATACTTATTAGATTAACCAAAGGAGAATCTCAGGAAAATGATATTGAATTGTTAGAGAGCCTAAGCAAAGATATAAAAAAAGGTTCTCTTTGCGGTCTTGGTAAAACAGCTCCGAATCCTGTACTTACTTCAATCAAATATTTTAAGGATGAATACATAGCACATGCTGATCACAAAAGATGTCCGGCAAAAATGTGCAGAGCTTTAACTGCTTTTTATATCGAATTGGAAAAATGTGCCCGTGGATGTGATGCTTGTGTTACATGTTGTCCTGTTGATGCAGTATTTACAACAAGTACCAGGAAAAAGGGAATAGATCAGGCTCTTTGCGTTAAATGTGGAGAATGTGTGGTGGCATGCCCTCCGGAATATGATGCAGTAAGAAAAGTATCTCCTCCTGAGCTTGCTCCTATTATTGAACGGCCTAAAGAAGACAAATAATTATAAGGCTATTTTACTATCAAGCTTTTTTATTTAAGGACCTGCTCTATGATAACAATTGAGGTGGACAACAAAAAAATTAAAGTTAACAAAGGCACAAACCTGCTCCAGGCCTGTCTTGATAACGGAATATATATCCCTAATCTTTGTTATATAAAAGATATAGACAACAGCTTTTCCTCTTGCAGGATGTGTTTTGTGGAAATTCAGGGCCAGGATAAACCTGTAGCTTCATGCACAGTTCGTGTTACAAAACCTTTAAAAGTCAAGACAGACACTCTTCAGGTAAGACAGTTGCAAAAATCAGCAATGCGCCTTTTATTATCCACACATGATGTTGACTGTAAAAATTGTTTTGCAAACAAAAAGTGTGACTTGCAGAACATTGCAAAATTTTTGAAAATTGGATTAAAGCATAAAAATATTGAAAAGGTACTTAATAAGCCTGAAAAAGAGGATGATCATCCATTTCTGGTTTATTACCCCAACAGATGCATCCTGTGTGCTAAATGTATAACAATGTGTGGAAAAGAGCACGACCAAAGCATACTAACCTTCGCAAAACGAGGGTTTAATACTGTAATAAGCTTTTATGGAACAAAAGATCAATCACATGATTATTGTAAAAATTGCAGCGCATGTATAGATATTTGTCCTGTGGGTGCTTTGCGTAAAAAATTACAGTAGAATAAATAAAGATATCAAAAATAATTTATTCGAATTGTCTCATAGATGTTTGGATAAGACTTTAACAACATAAAACACATGTGTTATTTATTTCTGACTTCAATCCTAATCTTAAAAAAATTGGTTCAAAAAAACAAAACTTGAGGGGTAATAAATGAGTAAAAAATGGGTATACTTATTTAACGAATTAGCTGAAGCTGAAGATTGTGTTGGAGGCAAATGGGACGATGTTCGCGGGTTACTTGGTGGGAAAGGTGCAAATTTGGCTGAAATGGAACGTATAGGTATTCCTGTGCCGTCTGGATTTACCGTCACAACCAAAGCCTGTAACGCCTACCTTGACTTGGGATGTAAATTTCCTGAAAAGATGTGGAAACAAGAACTTGATGCTTTAAAATATATTGAAAAGCAAACAGGAAAATCATTCGGAGATCCGGAAAATCCTTTACTGGTTTCATGCCGCTCAGGAGCAAAGTTTTCTATGCCAGGGATGATGGACACAGTTTTAAATATTGGTCTCAATGATATAACAGCAAAAGCCTTGATTAAAATGACTGGAGATGAACGGTTTGTATACGATTCCTATCGCCGTTTGGTTCAGATGTTTGGCAGCGTTGTAATGGGTGTGTCTGATGACTTGTTTGAAAAAATAATAACAAAAACAAAAAAAAAAGCAGGTGTTAAAAATGATGCTGAACTTACAGCTTCGCACTGGAAGCAGGTTACATGTGAATTTAAAGCTATTTTTCTAAAATCAACAAAAATTGTGTTTCCTGAAAATCCTGTTAAACAACTTGAGATGGCAACAGAAGCTGTTTTTAAAAGCTGGAATGGGAAAAGAGCAAGAGCTTATCGTAATGCCGCAAATATTTCGCATAACCTTGGTACAGCAGTAAATATTGTTGCGATGGTTTTTGGAAACATGGGTTGTGACAGTGCAACAGGTGTTGCCATGACACGAAATGGCTCAACCGGAGAAAATCAAATTGAAGGTGACTATCTTACAAATGCTCAGGGAGAAGATGTTGTTGCTGGAATACGCATGACAAAAGATATTCTGGAGATGAAAGATGAAATGCCTGGAGCCTATGCAGAGCTTGAAAAAATAATGCGCCTTCTTGAAAAACATTATCGGGAAATGCAGGATATTGAGTTTACTATTGAAAAAGGAAAACTGTGGATGCTGCAAACCCGGGATGGCAAAAGAACTGCCCAGGCTTCTGTGCGCATTGCTGTTGATATGGTAACAGAAAGGCTGATTACAAAAAAAGAAGCTGTATTGCGGGTTAAGCCAGAACAGGTAGACTTTTTTTTGCATCCGCAGTTTACAAATGAAGCTAAAGAAAACGCTAAAGCTGCAGGTGAATTAATTGCAACAGGTTTAAATGTCTCTCCAGGCGCAGCATGTGGAGTAGTTGCACTGGATGCTGATCTAGCTGAAGCATGGGGTAAAGAGGGCAAAAAGGTTATAATGGTAAGGCCAGAAACCAAACCAGACGATGTACATGGCATGTTAGCTGCAGACGGCATATTGACAAGCCGTGGCGGTCGCACAAGTCATGCGGCACTTGTTGCACGTCAGTTTGGAAAACCAGCAATTGTTGGTGTATCATCGTTAAAAATTCAGATGGGAAAACGCAGGATAAAAGTAAAAGATATTCTAATAAGTGATGGGGACTGGATTTCAATTGATGGAACAACAGGTGAAGTATATCTTGGAAATCTTGACACGGTGATACCTGATATAAATGACCCGTGGCTTAAAACTTTGCTATCCTGGGCAGACTCATTTCGCAGACTAGGTGTCTGGGCTAATGCTGATTATCCTGAAGATGCAAAGCGGGCTGTTGAATACGGTGCTGAGGGAATCGGGTTATGCCGAACTGAGCATATGTTTTTGGAGTCTCAGCGAATGCCTTTTGTTCAAAAAATGATCATTTCAGCTTTACCTGTTGAACAGCAGGAATCAATAAACGCTCTTTTGCCATTTCAACGAGATGACTTTGAAGGTATCTTCAGGGTTATGGACGGCAAGCCTGTTATCATACGCCTTATTGATCCGCCGTTGCATGAATTTTTGCCTAATCATGTAGAACTTGTAACTGAAATGGCAGATCTTAAAATTAAACTTCTGAAAGCTAATAATTTATCAGAAATTGACAAATTGCTGCAGGAGATTAAAGAAAAAGAGATAATTTTAAAACGTGTGGAAAATTTAAAAGAGGACAATCCAATGCTTGGCCTGCGTGGTGTTCGCCTTGGTATTACCATTCCTGAATTAACGAGAATGCAGGTTAGGGCTATTTTTGAGGCTGCATGTGTAGTAAGCAAGGAAGGCATTAGGGTCTTGCCTAAAATCATGATTCCTTTAACAAGTCATGTTAATGAATTAAAATTTCAAAGGAAAATTCTTGAAAAAGAAGCTATGGTAGTGATGGAAGAGCAAAATATGACAATTAATTACAAATTTGGAACAATGATTGAAATACCCCGTGCAGCCATTACAGCAGATCAGATAGCTAAGTATGCTGACTTTATATCATTTGGAACTAATGATTTGACTCAAACAACATTTGGAATTTCAAGGGATGATGCAGAATCAGGCTTTCTGATTTCTTATATGGAGTCTGGAATTCTTCCAAATAATCCATTTGCGACTATTGATGAAGATGGTGTGGGAAATTTGATGAAGATGGCTGTAACTAAAGGTAAAAGCATAAAAAAAAAGCTCGAATGCGGCATTTGTGGTGAACATGGCGGAGATCCTCAATCTATTTCGCTGTGCCATAAAATTGGATTAAATTATGTATCCTGTTCGCCTTTTAGGGTGCCTATAGCACGGCTTGCTGCTGCCCATGCAGCACTAAATTGCAAAAAATAAGTAATTTAAAAAAACGGTGAAGAACTTTTTTTATTTACAATGCGAAAATTGCTCCTGCATTATATGTGTTAATTGCAGGAGCACTTTTTTTGCACTGCAAAAAAAATATGCATTAAGCGCAACTTGTCTGAGCTACTTAAGCTTAGTCAAAAAGTACTACTCTACTGCTGCAATGGTTAGACACCATACTAAAATCTTTTAAAAAAATCTTCAGGTTTGTCCCGGGCATCTGTTTTTTATTCATTGACTTACAAGTCAGTAATCAATATACTGTTTAATTTAGCAGAAAAAACTTATCAATGGATTGTTTCAGGATTATTTCATATCCCCCTTTTTTTATTTTATCAAGTATATCATATTTATGCTTACAGATAGTAACCCTTTGTTGCTTTGTATATGCAAGGATTTAAGTAATGAAACAGGAAAAAATTCGTAATGTGGCAATTATCGCCCATGTGGATCATGGTAAAACAACGCTGGTTGACCAGCTCTTTAAACATTCAGGAATGTTTCGGGAAAATCAAAAATTCACCGAACGTCTTATGGACTCGATGGATCTGGAGCGGGAGCGTGGTATTACCATAACGTCTAAAAATGGCTCTTACAGATATAATGATTATTGGATTAACATCATTGATACACCAGGTCATGCAGATTTTGGAGGTCAGGTGGAAAGGGTATTAAAAATGGCTGATGGTGCATTATTATTAGTTGATGCCCAGGAAGGCCCAATGCCCCAGACTTATTTTGTTTTGAAAAAGGCCCTTGAACATAATTTGACTGTGATTGTTGTTATTAATAAAATAGATAAACCGGCAGCACGTTGTGACTGGGTTGTTGATGAAGTATTTGACCTTTTTGTAAAGCTTAATGCTCCGGATGATGTTCTTGATTTTCCAGTAGTTTATGCTTCTGCAAAAAATGGGTATGCCCTTCATAAACCGAATTTTCCAGTTGAAAATGGGGGAGATATGAATATCATTTCAGAAATGATTGCAAAACATATCCCCGCACCTGCAGGTTCTCAAGATGCATCACTGCAAATGCAGGTGGCTACTATTGATTACTCACCTTATCTTGGTCGCATAGGAATAGGAAAAGTGGTAAATGGTACCATGTTAATTAATCAACCAATTGTTGTTTCGCGAAGAGATGGCTCCTTAATGCCCATGCGAATTTCCAAACTTTATCGGTTTGAATGTGACGTAAAAGTATCAATTGATTCTGCAGCAACAGGAGAAATTGTGGCAGTTGCCGGCATGGATGATATCACAGTGGGTGTGACATTTACAAATCCTGACGATCCTCAGCCATTGCCGCTTATTACAATAGATCCTCCTACGATTTCTATGAATTTTATCCCTAATGATTCGCCTTTTGCCGGCAAGGAGGGTAAATTTGTAACTTCGAGACATATCGAAGAACGTTTAAGTCGAGAAACCCTTGCAGATGTAGCCTTGCAGGTTGAACCATTGTCTGATGCTGTTGGGTACCGTGTATCAGGCCGTGGTGAACTGCATCTTTCTATTCTGATTGAAAAAATGCGTCGGGAAGGTTATGAGTTTCAAGTTACCAGACCCCAGGTGATCCTGAAA
>Ga0209344_10002506_pt1 | contig 20250 bp, 17 predicted proteins | sample Cruoilmetagenom6_FD_187293 | JGI IMG/M metagenome (GOLD analysis project Ga0209344, IMG submission 187293) | Oil polluted marine microbial communities from Coal Oil Point, Santa Barbara, California, USA - Santa Barbara Oil Seep Sample 6 (SPAdes)... | ecosystem: Environmental > Aquatic > Marine... | reverse complement strand
GGCGCCGATGTCGGCAATGGTTTTGACTTTGCCGTGTTGTTTCTCGAACCGTTCCCAGACAGAGAGCAGCCCCTCCTCCTGCGGCCGGTCATGGCCGTCATAGGAGCGCGCCACCGCCTGCTTGATCTCCTGGCTGGCATAGAGTTCGTGCCGCCCCAGCGGGATCGAATGGTTCTTGCCGGCCAGCAGTGCGAAAATATCAATGTAATCATCGAGCGATTGTGGCCCGTCGACCAGCCAGCGCGCGCCTGCCCGCTGCCTCAGCGCATCATCGACATTTTCCGGATAATTGGAGAACATGCCGAAACTGCAATTGCCGCGCACCACGGTCGAGGCGCCGGCGAAACTTTCCATCAGCACGGCAGTGACTTCCTGCTGGCCAGCCGAGGCGCGGTCGTCGGAACGCTTGGCGGCAACCTGGTCGATGTCGTCGATGGTGCCGAAGCCGATGGCTCGCGGATTGAGCACATTGTCAACGAACGCCTTGCAGTTCTGCCCCGACTTGCCCTGATAGGAAGAGATCTGGTCGACGCCAAAATTCTCGTAGTGGAACGGATAGCCGGCAACCTCGCAGTAATCATTGATCATGCCGGCCAGCATTTGGATGAGGATGGTCTTGCCTGTTCCGGGTGCGCCATCGCCGATGAAGGTGAAAAGGAATCCGCCCAAATCGACAAACGGATTGAGTTGCCGCTCGAAATCATAGGCCATCACCATCCGCGCCAGCCGCATCGCCTGATGCTTGGCAAGGTGATTGCCGATGATCTCGTTGGGCTTCTTGAAGCTCATCACCAGCGGCTTGCGGCGCTGACCCGGCGCCACGTCGAAACCGTCGAGCGTGAAATTGTCAGACTCCAGCCGCAGATGTGATTGGGCAAACGCGCTCATCGCCTCGAACCGGGCGCGGCGGCTGAGCAGCCCCTCGATGGCTACCCGCGCCAATGCCCGCGCGCGCGCTGTCATGGACACCTCGTCGGGCGCCCCGGCAATCGCTTCATCAAGCCCAGCAAGCAACGATTTCAACGCATCCTGCGGCGTGTCGAATTCAAAGTCCGGCTCTTCGGTATCATTGACCGGTTCGGTTTCACCGTCGACTGTCTGCAGGATATAGGCGGCAAGCGTAAACGCGGCGATATAGGCAGATGCCGACAGCAGCCGCTTGAACCGCTCGGCATCCGCGCCCTGCAGCGGTGCGCCAGCATTGCGCGATTGCAGGCTTTCGAGATCGGTCTGCCGCGCGAACAGTTCCGCCACCGCCAGCGCCACCGCAATGCCGCGCCGAGTCCGGAACAACAGCGTATGCTGCGGGATCGACAGCATCGGGTCTTCGCCGCGCACCGCCTGAATGGTCTTGGCAAGCTCGATCTCGCGGGTACGGCGCAAGCCGCCGGTCGACACGGTGGAAACAAATCGCCGGTGAGTGCCTGCCAGCGCCGTTTTCGATCCGTCATCCTGCGGTGTCAGCACGACAACGCGCGTCACCATCGCCTGCGCCACCGAACGATGGCGGGCGATGTCTTCTTCTGAAATCGTCGTCAGGCCGGTTGTCTGGCTCATGCGCTCATACCTCGCTGATGACCTGGTTGCCCGACACCACATGCACGGTAAAGCCCGAGAATATGCTCTCCGCCTCGCCCGACGCATAAAGCGCCTGATAGGCCTCGTGCGGCACCAGCGCGTGTTTCTGGTAGTCGCTGACGCCCTGCCGGGTGGCTTCCAGATCGTCGGTGTTGATGTGATATTCGTCGCGCGCCGGTGTCGAACTCCACAATCCGCGTTTGGCCGGACGCTCGGTCACGGAAAACACTTCCTGCATGGTCCAGGTCAGCAGCCAGGCGTTCTCGTCCTTGCGCACCTTCGACAGGATCGACGAGATTTTGTCGCTATTGTCGGTCACACCGGCCGAATAGAACGGCCCGAGCACGAAACGCCGCAATTGCTTGGGATGCAGGTGCTCGAAATCGGCATCGAGATTCTGGGCGATGGTAACGGGCGACAGCGAATAAGCGCCGTTCTTTTCCGCCGAGGCGTCAAAACCGCGGGCAAATTCGGGATTGAGCAGGCCACCAACGGGCAGCGGGATCTCGATCTCGGGATTGAGCTTGCCTTCCGCACCGATCAATGACTTGGCGATGGCTTCGCTCGAATCCTCGATCGTCGCCATGTACACCATCGGCAACGTCTGGCTGCCATCGAATACGCCCCAGTGGACCACGTAATAGGGTCGGCGATTTTTCGGATTAACCGACACCCGGATGGTTTCAGGCAGGATAAACGGCGCGAACACCGCGTCCTTGCCGATATCTTCAAGATAAAGTCGTTCGGCGATCTGCTCCTGCAGGGCGCTGGGAAACTGCTTGTGGCGGAGGATGAAGTCGGCCATTTCCGCTTTCAATGCCTCTACCTCAGGCATCGCCGCCAGCCGCTCCTTGGCGGTGGCGCGGTCATTTTCAAGCGTCAGCACATTTTGAAACACCGGGAAACCGCTGTCGGCACGGCTGATGCGAAACCGCTCCATGAAACCGACCCGGTGTTCCCAGGCGGTAAAGGTGGCTTCCAGCCGATCGACATACGGAATCAGCACCTGACCGACCAGGCCATGGGCATAGAGAGGCGATTTCGCGTCGGCGAGATAGATCCGCAGCCCCTTTAGCGCCGCCTGCATCGATCTGAAATAGGCGCCGGCGGCACCGGTGTCAGCGCGCATGGCCAATGTCCATTGTCACGCCACCTTGCTCAGGATTGCACGTAATTTGCGGAATTGTGCTTCTCCAGAACTTCCGAGAAGCGCCGCGCAAAGGCGTCGTCGGCGAGTTGCTTGCGGCGCTGGATATCCTGGGTCGACAGCATGTTCTTCTCGTGCATTTCAAGCAGATCGCCAATGTGGCGCTGCGCTGCTGCACCGATGCCGGCCATGGTTTCTTCCGCCGCGGTGTCGACACGGCTGCCGAGCGTGTTGATCTTGTGGGCCACATCCTGCTGTGCCGCGGTCTTCAGCGAATCCTCAAGTGCCTTGTACAGGACGATGCGCTGCTCGGTGTCGATCGTCAGCTTGTTGATCAGCGTATTCTGCGCCGCAATCTGGTTGTTGAGCGAATCCACAAAAGTCTGGAACATCGAGGTGTAGCGTTCCAGCGTCTGGCTCTCGGCCAGCAGTTCCTGTTCCTTGGCCTGCCGCTCATTGTATTCGGTGGCGAGCTTCGAGCGTTCGCTTTCAAGATCGGTGCGGGTTTTCTGGTCGGTCGAGGCAGCGATCTGGTTCTCAATGTCCATCAGTTGCGGATTGAGCTCCTCGATCCGCTGCTGCACCGATTCCAGATTGGCCATGGTCGCCTTGCGGCGCTCGATCACCTTGATCAGGCTGGCTTCCGATGTCTTGTAGCGGCTGTCCAGAATATCCTTCTGATCCTTCAGGATGCCGGTAATCGTATCGGATTTCTTGAGCAGTTCCTGGAGGTTGCCCGCCAGTGACATGTTCCTGACTCGGTCCGAGCGCATCCGCTGCGCCCGCGCCTTGGAAAACATCGCCACGAAGCTTTCCATGCCGGAAAACCCCTTCATGCTTTCAAACTCGGCGCCAAACACGTTGGTGGCATCCTCCAGCCCGATGATCAGGTCGGCGATGTTGGTTTCCATCATGCGTTGCTGGCGCAGAACATCCTGGATACGGGCGTTTTCAATGTCGAACTGCGGATCGCCCAATTGCGCGTCGGCTTCCGACATTTTTTCGAGCACCACACCGGAGGCCTCGATCTTAGAACGCATGTCGTCAACGACCGCGCGGGTTTTCTCAATCTCTGCGTCTAGGCTCTTGATGCTGGCCATGCCGTTTCCCCGTTTATATGCGCCATCAGGCAGGCGCTTCACCATTTCACACCCCATACCGGGCACCGTCGCGTTTGTAGCACCGGAACCCTGATGGCAAAACAATTAGTGAGCAACGTAAGCATGACCTTGTCAAAAAAAAAGGCCGCTCCCGAAGGAACGACCTTTTGACGTCTGTATAAGTGCGATGATTACTCGGCCGCCGACGGGTCCTTGAGATAGGCAAGGATGTCTTCGATGTCCTTGTCCTTCTTGAGGCCGGCGAAGCTCATCTTCGTGCCCTTCACCACCTTGGTCGGCTTGTGCAGGAACTCGGTCAGTGCCTCGACGGTCCATGTCGGTGTTTCCTCGGCATGCTCGGTCATGGCCTTGGAATACTTGAAATCTTCAATGGAGGCGATAGGGCGGTCGATGACATTGTCCAGATGCGGGCCAATCTTGTTCTTGGCTTCCGTGGCCGTGTGACAGGCGGCACACTTTTTGAATATCTTCGCGCCCTTGGCAGCGTCGCCATCGGCGAAGGCCGCGGTCGGGACCGAAAGACCCGCGACCACCGCGAGGCCGAACAACATGGAAAAGGATATGCGCATAAACAGGCTCCATTAGCTGAATTTGATAGGCTGGTTATAACGCACCGGACCGCAAGGGCAATGCACGCACAAATCACGCTTCTGCCTCAAACGCCCGACTTTGGCTTCGGTTCCATTCCAAGCATTTGAAATATCACTATTTTGCCACGCCGGTATTTATTACGTCATCCCAGTGACGGCGACAATAAGACACATATTTGTCGTTTCCACCTACCTCGATCTGGGCGCCCTCGTGCAGCACATTGCCATCGGCATCGGTGCGCACCACCATCGTCGCCTTGCGCCCGCAATGACAGATGGTGCGGACCTCCCTGAGTTCGTCGGCAATCGCCAGCAGGGTTTGCGAGCCCGGAAACAACTGCCCGCGGAAATCGGTGCGCAGGCCGTAGGCCATGACCGGAATACTCAGCCGGTCAGCGACACGCGCCAGCTGCCAGACCTGGTCCTCGGTCAGGAATTGCGCCTCATCGACAAAGGCACAAGCGATATCGCCCTCAGCCTTCAGCGCTTTTAGCGAGGCAAACAGGTCATCTTCCGGGCGAAACGGGATCGCCTCGGATTCGAGACCGATACGCGAGGCCACCTTGCCGAGCCCGGCACGGTCATCGAGCGCGGCAATGAACAATACGGTGCGCATGCCCCGTTCTCGGTAGTTGTACGACGCCTGCAACAGCAGCGTGGTCTTGCCCGCATTCATCGTTGAATAGCTGAAATAGAGTTTGGCCATGGCTGGCCTCCGAATTTGCCGTGCTGTGTATCGGCGGGGCGATACCGCGCCCGCCCACCGCAAACCCGAAATCCATTACCCGCCGAACTGCTGACTCCCACCCCCGGCAGCCGCTTTCAACCGCCATTTTGGCTTGTGAACAATAAATTCACGCTCTTTCAGCTTGAGTTGAAGCCTAAGAGGTGGTTGTTTCTGCGCTCGGAACACGGGAGATACCGACCATGACAAAAAAACTGACTCTTACCCTCGCAGCCCTTCTGCTCGCAGGCGTCGCCACGGCACAGGCCGCGGATTCTGAAGCCTGCAAGACCGTACGTTTCGCTGACGTCGGCTGGACCGACATCCAGGCCACCACCGCAGTCGCAAGCGTCGTGCTTGAAGCACTGGGTTACACGCCGGACGTCCAGGTACTCAGCGTACCGGTGACCTATCAGTCGCTCAAGAACAAGGACATGGATGTGTTCCTCGGCAACTGGATGCCGTCGATGGCCGCTGACGTGCAGCCGTATCTCGATGATGGCTCGGTCGAGACCATTACCCAGAACCTTGATGGCGCAGGCTATGGCCTCGTGGTGCCGACCTATGCAGCTGAAGCCGGCGTCAAGAGCCTGACCGATATCGGCAAGTTCAAGGACAAGTTCGACGGCAAGATCTATGGCATCGAACCGGGCAATGACGGCAACCGCATCGTTCTTGATATGATCGCCGATCCTGCCAATGGCCTTGAAGGCTTCGAACTGGTGGAAAGCTCGGAAGCCGGCATGCTGTCGCAGGCCGAAAAGGCAATCCGCAGCGAAGAATGGATCGCATTCCTCGGCTGGACCCCGCACCCGATCATGGGCGAAATGTCGATTGCCTATCTTGATGGCATGGGCGATTCCGGCTTTGGTGCGGCGACCGTGCACACCAATGTGCGCGCCGGCTACACCACCGAATGCCCCAATGCAGGCACCCTGATCAAGAATCTTTCCTTCACTCTGTCGATGGAAAACAAGATCATGGACGACATCCTCAAGGGTGAAGACGCCAATGAAGCCGGTCTGGCCTGGCTGAAGGCCAATCCGGATGCAGTCAAGCCATGGCTTGAAGGCGTGACCACATTTGACGGCGGCGACGCTGCGGAAGCTGTCGCCGCCAAGCTCGGCATGTAATAATGAGATAACGGTCCGGGGCTGCCAACGCGGCCCCGGACTGTAACATCTGCCGGGGGGACACGACATGGATGGTATGGCAGACTTCATCACGGTCTGGAAAATTCCGGTCGGGAAGTGGGGGAAAGATTTCTTCAATTTCCTCACCGACAATTTCGAATTCGCCTTTGACGCCATCGCAGACTCGCTCAAATTCATGCTCGACAGCATGATCGATGGGCTGTTGTGGTTACCGCCCCTGGTCCTTGTTGTTGTCATCGCGCTGATCGGCTGGCGCATTCAGAAATCGTGGAAACTGGCGCTCGGCATCTTGCTGGGGCTTGCTTTCATCATCAATCAGGGGCTCTGGAAGGAAACCGTCGAGACCCTGGTGCTGGTGATTTCTGCAGCCTTCATGTCGATGGCCATCGGCGTGCCGATCGGCATCTGGCTGGCGCACCGGCCAAAAATCTACACCTATATGCAACCGGTCCTTGATCTGATGCAGACGATGCCGACCTTCGTCTATCTGATCCCGGTGCTCATTCTGTTTGGCCTCGGCCTGGCCCCCGGCCTTCTGGTTACGATCATATTTGCATCCCCTGCCCCGATCCGGCTCACCTATCTCGGCATCACTTCGGTGCCCAAGCCGATGGTTGAAGCAGGAATGGCCTTTGGCGCCTCCCCGCAGCAATTGCTGCGAAAAGTCGAGTTGCCAGCGGCCCTGCCAACTATCATGGCAGGGCTTACCCAATGCATCATGCTGTCATTGTCGATGGTCGTCATCGCAGCGCTGATTGGTGCAAACGGTCTCGGCAAGCCGGTGGTCCGCGCGCTCAACACCGTCAACATTCCCCTCGGGCTTGAAGCCGGTATTGCCATCGTCATCCTCGCCATCATCCTTGACCGCATCTGCAGGGTCCGCATCGGAGCCACGTCATGAGCCTTCAGGCCGACCGCGGCTCGGTCCGCATTGACAATGTCTCGATCATCTTTGGCGACAACACTGCCGAGAGCCTGGCGCTTGCCGACGAAGGCAAATCCCGCACCGAGATCCAGGAGATAACCGGTGACGTGCTCGGCGTGCACGATTGCACAGTCGACATCAACGAGGGCGAGATCCTGGTTCTGATGGGGCTGTCGGGATCGGGTAAGTCCACGCTTCTGCGCGCCATCAACCGGCTCAATCCGATCAGCCGCGGCACGCTCACCGTCGAATGCGGCGACGAGATATTCGATGTCGGCGCTTGCGACGACAAACTGCTCAAACAGCTGCGCATGGACACCGTGTCGATGGTGTTTCAGCAATTCGGCCTGCTGCCCTGGCGTTCGGTCGCTGACAATGTCGGCTTCGGCCTGGAAATTTCCGGCGTCCCCAAAAAGGAGCGCGATCAGCGGGTCACTGAACAACTCGAACTCGTCGGCTTGTCCGACTGGTCCGACCGCATGGTCGCCGAACTCTCCGGTGGCATGCAGCAGCGCGTCGGCCTCGCCCGCGCCTTCGCCACAGGCGCGCCTATTCTTCTCATGGACGAGCCATTTTCGGCTCTCGACCCGCTGATCCGTTCAAGGCTGCAGGACGAACTGCTCGAACTTCAGTCACGGCTCGGCAAGACCATTGTTTTCGTCAGCCATGATCTCGATGAAGCGATGAAGCTCGGCAACCGAATCGCCATCATGGAAGGCGGGCGCATTATCCAGTGCGGCACTCCGCGCGAGATCGTCAATTCGCCCACCAATGAGTATGTCGCCGATTTCGTTGCCAACATGAATCCGATCGCCATGTTGACTGCGCGCGATGTCATGACCAAGGGCAAACCGGACAATACGCGGGGTCAATTGCCACTGTCGGCTTCAGTGACCCCGGATACGCCCCTTTCCGATGTCATGGATGCGCTTTCAAAGCGGGACGGAACAATCGGCGTTATTGACAAAGGCGTTGTGACAGGCTCCATCACGTCAAGTGATATTGTCCGCGGATTGACACAGCACCGCCGCTGATGCACCCCGCCGAACGCAGTCTGAAAAGCAGTCAAGGAGCATGAACTATGGATGTTAAGGGCAAAACCGCCATCGTAACGGGTGGAGGTTCGGGTTTGGGCGCGGCGACCGCACGCGCTTTGGCCGAAGCCGGGGCCAAGGTCTCGCTCTTCGATATCAATCTGGCCCAGGCCGAAATTGTTGCCCGGGAAATCGGTGGCAAGGCTTTCGCCTGCGACGTCTCCAATGCTGCAGCAGCCGAGGCCGCGCTGGCCGAAGCCGCCGAAGCCAATGGCGAAGCCCGGATCCTGATCAACTGCGCCGGCATTGCACCCGCGGTCCGCGTTGTCGGCCGCGAAGGCCCGCATGATCTCGAGGTCTTTCGCAAGGTCATCGAGGTCAATCTTATCGGCAGCTTCAACATGCTGCGGCTGTTTTCCGACCGCGCCGCCAAGCTCGAGCCGCTTGCTGACGGCGAACGCGGGATCGTGATCTCGACCGCCTCCGTTGCTGCCTTCGAGGGCCAGATCGGCCAGGCCGCTTATTCGGCATCGAAGGGCGGCGTCCATGCGATGGCGCTGCCGATCGCCCGTGAACTGGCGCGCTTCGGCATCCGCGTGATGACCATCGCACCGGGCATTTTCGCAACCCCGATGCTGCTTGGCATGCCGCAGGAAGTCCAGGACAGCCTTGGCGCCTCGGTGCCGTTTCCTTCGCGTCTGGGCAAGGCGGAAGAATATGCTCGGTTGGCCATGCACATCATCGACAACGTCATGCTCAATGGCGAGACGATCCGGCTTGATGGCGCAATCCGGATGGCTCCAAAGTAATCCGGCAGGCAATGAAGGAACCCGTCAACATCATTCGCGACACCGACGACCAGGCGCGTGGGCTTGCCCGCCGCCTGGTACGGGGCGCGCGTTTTGCCGCCATCGCAGTGTGCGAACCCGACACCGGCTTTCCGTTTGTCAGCCGGGTACTTACCGGCATCGATACCGATGGCACACCTGTCATCCTGATATCGGCATTGTCGACCCATACCGCAGCCCTGCGAGCCGATCCGCGTGCGTCACTGTTGTTTGGCGAGCCCGGCAAGGGCGATCCCCTGGCGCACCCGCGCATAACTGTGCGGACCAACGCTGAGCAGGTATCTCGCGACGACCCCGCCCACCAACGGCTGCGGTCGCGCTTCATTGCCCGTCATCCCAAGGCAACGCTCTATGTCGATTTTCGCGACTTCGCGTTTTTCCGGATGGTTCCGGTTTCCGCCAGCCTCAACGGCGGGTTCGGCAAGGCCTACGCACTCGAAGCCGCCGATGTTCTGATCGCCTCGCCGGCAATCTCCGAACTGGCAGAGATCGAGCAGAGCGCCATTGAACATATGAACACCGACCATGCCGAGGCGGCAGACTTCTATGCCCGCACCCTTGGCAAATCCAGCAAATCCGGCTGGGCCATCCGCGGCATCGACTGCGCCGGACTGGACCTGGTCCATGGCGACGCGCTGCTTCGCATCGAGTTCGATGCGCCGATCCAAACCGCGGGAGAATTGCGCCACAAACTCGCCGAATTGATGCACTCCAACCGCAATAATTAGAGGGTCAAAATTAACACTAACGTGACCTAGACGTTATCTTATCAAGGATAGCAGCGGCCCCAGAGAATGCACACCACGAGGTATCCGGCATGATCAAAACACATTGTTTGGAACATCATTCCAAGGAAGCCGCAGAGCTGTTGGCCGTAATGGGCAATCAAAAGCGCATGATGATCTTGTGCAATCTGACGCGCGGTGAATTACAGGTCGGCAGCCTGGCAGAGAAGGTGGGATTGAGCCAGTCGGCACTTTCACAGCATCTGGCCAAATTGCGGAACCAGCATCTGGTCCAGACCCGTCGCGAATCACAGACCATTTTCTACTCGATCAAATCGGACTCGGTTCACAAAATGCTGCAGACCTTGACCAGCATCTATTGCGCGGAGTCGGTCGCCAACGGCGAACCATCCATCAGCAAGATGGCTGCAAACGCCTGACACCTAATGCTTGTCGCGCAGAGGTGTGCAGCGGTTTTTCGATTTTGGAGATGAGGCAGACGGGCGCCACCTGGCAGATGACGCCCGTCAAGCGACAACGGGGAAATCCCCGCCATGCCGCCGGTCGTGACGACATTGCTCCCATAAACTTGCTCCGGCCTTGCGTGCAACAGCGCCGCACATCCATCTGGAGTCGAAAGTCTGGCAATGAGTACCTGTAGATCATGCTGCAAATGGATCAATTTGACCGCAACATGGATTGGAACCGACTGCTTGCGGCAAATGTCGCACCGTGGCATGGGTCCCATCACGTCAAGCGGCTTCGCCCCGGCAACCAGTTATGTCCGGCGCCGCGCTCATACAGGGGGACCGGATGGCGCAGAAAATCATAATCGACACCGATCCGGGCATTGATGACGCAATGGCCATCGCCTACGCAATCGCCCATCCCGACATCGAATTGCTGGCCCTGACGACAATTTTCGGCAATGTGCGCACCCATGAGGCAACCCGCAACGCGCTGGCTCTGCTCGACCACTGGGGCAGCGACGCCGACGTGGCCGAGGGCGAGGCCCAGCCGTTTGCAATGCCTGCCAACGAACCGAGCTATCTGGTGCACGGTCTCAACGGCTTTGGCGGCGTCGAAATTCCTCTTTCAAAACGCGAAAAACACCCTCTCGATGCAGCTGATTACATCATCGACGCCAGCAAGCGTCACCCCGGCGAGATCGTGCTGTGCGCCGTTGGCCCGGCGACCAACCTCGCCCGACTGCTCGAACGCGATCCCGAGATCGTCTCGCGCCTCAAGGGCGTTGTCATCATGGGCGGCGCAGTTCATTGCAAGGGCAATGTCACGCCGATGGCGGAAGCAAACTTCTGGAACGATCCGCATGCCGCAGACATGGTTCTCGCCGCCGCATGGCCTTTGGTGCTGGCGCCGCTTGATTGCACCATGCCGGTTCTGTTCACCCCCGATTTCATGCAGGCGCTAGCCAAGGAATCCCCGGCGATGGGCCGTCCGCTGGCCAACATGGCCGAATTCTACGCCCGTTTCTATCGTTCGCATCTGGGCCTTGGCGGCTGTGTTCCGCATGACGTGATGGCGATCTCCTGGCTCACCGTGCCGGGCGCTTTCCGCTTGCAGAAAGGCGCGCTCGGTGTGCTGACCGACGGCCCTGCCATTGGCCAGACGATTTTCCAGCCGGGAGGCACCCGCGGCCGCACCACCGCGTTTGAGGGCCGTCCCGATCACCTGGTGATGGTCGATACCGACCCCGGCCTGTTCATGGCCGACTACATGATGGTGATGACCCGCTACGCCTGCTGAAGCTTCGCAACCACCGAGACCGATACCACCGCGCCTGCCCCTTGACTGCACCGGCCGTGTCTCCGCCCCACCAGACAGGGATCAAATAATCATGCAAAGCATCAACAGCGGCGGCCTCGCCGTCATCATCGGCGCAAGCGGTGGCATCGGTCAGGCCGTCAGCGAAGCGGTGCGGGCCTCAGGTACCTTTGCAAGGGTGATCGACTATTCCCGGGCTTCCGAACCCGATGTCGATCTGCTCGACGAGACCACCATTATCCGTGCGGCCGCGCACGCTGCGGCGGCCGGTCTGGACTTGCAGTTGGTGTTTGACGCCACCGGGTTCCTGCACGGCTCCAGCTTCAAGCCGGAAAAATCGTGGTCGGCCCTCGACCCGGCACACATGGCTCACGCCTTCGCGGTCAACGCCGCCGGTCCGGCGCTGTTGATGAAGCATTTCCTGCCATTGCTGCCCAAGACAGGCAAATCAGTCTTCGCCACACTGTCGGCCAAGGTCGGTTCAATCGGTGACAATACGCTAGGCGGTTGGTACAGCTATCGCGCATCCAAGGCGGCGCTCAATCAGTTCGTCCATTGCGCGGCAATCGAACTGAGACGCAAATCCCCCGAGGCGATCTGCGTGGCGCTGCATCCGGGCACCGTCGATACCGGATTGTCGAGCGGCTATGCCAAGTCCGGACTGACGGTACGACCGCCGGCACAGGCAGCCGATCTCCTACTCGCCGTACTCGACCAGCTCACGGCAGAACAATCGGGCGGCTTTTTCGACTATCACGGCACCGCCCTGCCCTGGTGAGAATCGCCAGCGCATCGCCCGGCGACCTTTACCGGGCCTTCACCGGCGTCGCTGTATGATCGCCCCATGACAGATTCTAGGACCATCCGCTGGGGCATTGCCGGGGCCGGCGCCATTGCCACCCAATTTGCCCGCGATATCCAATACGCTGCGGGTGCCACGCTAGTTGCTGTAGCCACGCGCGATCCAGCCAAGGCCGCGGCCTTCGCCCGGCAGCATGGGGTGGCTGCCGAATTCGGCTCACTGTCAGCAATGATCTGCTCGGGCCTGGTCGATGCGGTTTACATCGCCACTCCTAACACCGTGCATTGCGCCCAGACGCTCGAATGCATCGCTGCGCGTATGCCGGTACTGGTCGAAAAGCCATTGACCGCTTCACTTGCCCAAGCCCGCCAGATCGAAACCGCTGCCCGCGCTGCCGGCAGTTTTGTCATGGAAGCGATGTGGAGCAGATACTTGCCCGCGGTACAGACCGCCCGCGCCGCGATCCGCGATGGCGCCATCGGAACCGTCACCCGGCTCGAGGCGGAGCTTGCCTGGGAAATAGACTACGATCCGCACAGCCGCTTTTTCGACAAGACCAATGGCAGCGGTGCGCTCTATGACCTCGGCGTCTACCCGATTTCACTGGCTCGTTTTCTGCTCGGCGAGCCAACACTGATTACAGGAACGTGGCGGCCGGCCCCCAGCGGCGTCGACATCGCCGCAGAAATTTCGATGCATTTTGGCGAGACCGAAGCACTTATCCGCTGCGGTTTTGACCGGACTGGCGAAAACCGGATGATCATCGAGGGTGATCGGGGAGTTATCTCGCTTGGCGTGCCATTCATCAAGGCCGAGGCCTACACGGTTTTTGCCTCACGCCGCAGGGCAGATCTTGCCGAACCCGGTGGCGAAGCGCTCGCAGCCCGCATCCGCCGCAAACTGTTCCGACATATCCCGTTGCCGGGCACGCAGCAGCGGGATTTCACCTTTCCGGGTTCAGGCCTGCAGTTCGAGATCGAGGCGGCTTCCGACGCCATCCGGCAGAACTGGAATGAGCACCCCGACAACCGTCTCGGCGATTCCATCGCCACCCTGCGCATCATCGAAGAAGTACTGGCAACACCGCCCTTGGTCGCCTGAATGGTCCCAATGACGGGTCATCGTCCGTTTCAGAAATCCGATTGTGGCGTAAACGCCCCGACACCACCATTGAGCGCCAACGCCAGTTCGCTCAGATGCAACGCGCGCTGGCCTGAAAAGAACGGCGTTTCGCCCGCTGCAAGAGCTTGTGCCATCACCGCGATGCCGCGTCCAAAATCGATCTGCGAAGGAAACGACGCAAGCTGACCGGAACGTGGCGGAAACGGATAGGCGACCGGCTTGCCGTGGGTCAGCCGCAGCGGCAGCACCCGGCCACGCTGGCGTTCGAACCGACCCACAAGCCGATGCAGGACCGGACGTTTTTCATCAAAACGGCTCAAATGTACCGGCGAACGATCGTCCCACAAATCGCGCACCACCAGCGTGCCCTCCTCGCCAACCACCGTGAGCGACCGATCGCGTGGCGCAGCAAGGCCGCAAGTCAGTCGCGCGGTCACGCCGGACCGGAAACGCAGGCAGCCGACCGAAAAATCAGCCGCCATGGCAAGCCCCTCGGTCCCCGGCCCCTTGTCTGGAAAAGTCAGCGCTGAAAACGCCTGGCCACTTTCTACTGCACCAAACAGCGCCACCAGCCAGGACAGGCCATAGCCGGCATGTTCGAGCGTACAGCCGACCTCGAATTCGTGCAGGCCGGGCCATTTTGCCCCCGACCGCGAGCGCCATTGGCGCCAGTTATCCTTGAACACCGGCCCGTCTTCCATTTCCGCATAGGCCAGACGCGGCGCGCCGATCCGGCCCGAAGAGATCAGCTCTGCTGCAAGTTTATGGGCATCCGATAGGCCATTGGCCGGCGCACCGCAGACCGTCAGGCCCTTGCCGGCCGCAAGCTCGATCACCTTGCGCGCCTCATCAAAACTCATCCCCAGCGGCTTTTCGCAATAGACATGTTTGCCGGCCTCAAGGGCCGCGCAATTGAGCTCGAAATGGCTTTCTGGTGGCGTCAGGTTGACGATGATGGAAACTGCGGGATCGCCCAGGCAATTCGTCAGCGAACCGTAGCTGCGTACCCCATGAAACTCGGAAAATTGTCTCAGCCGCTCGGGATCGAGATCCCAGACGCCGGCGATCTTCAAGTCGGGATGATTGGCAAGCGTCGTCATGTAGTAATCAGCGACAAAGCCTGTGCCGACGAAGGCGATACTGGTCATGGAAAATGATCCCGCAGAGTGAAGGCTTCCAGCCTAGCCAACTGACGTTAAGATGCAGTTGCGCTCGCCGTAAAAGCCGCCGATGTGCCGCTCGAAGGCTTACTTGGCGTCAGCCAGAAAAGAGGCGATCCAGGTTAACGGCGCATTCCAGTTGATGGCGATCTCGTTGGTCGAAAACGACCGCGGATCATCGACATAGCAGGCTTGCGGGGCACAGCCCTTGAGAACTTTCTGGGCGTAGTCATCGGCCGGTTTGCTGTTCGGGCCGCCCGCCAGCGCACCCTTGGGCAGTTTGGGATAGGACGGATCAATGGCGTGGGCGAACATGTTGGAATGCTGTCGCTGGGCATAGGTGGTACCGTAGCCGGTAACATAGGAAATGCCGAGCGCATTGCGGCCCAACACATAATCCATGCTCTCCTGCACCGCCCGCAGGTAGCGGCGATCCCCAGTGATTTCATAAGCCGTGGCGACGACGATCATGTTCTGGATCAGTGACTGGTTTGATCCCCAGCCGAAGCCTGATTCGGGACCATACATCAGCCCGAAGGCTTCCTTCTTCTGCACCTGCAGATAGGCCTCAGCCGCGTCTATGACCGAGGCACGGACCGCCTTGAGATCCGGCGCGGGCAGGTTTGACGGCACCGACGCCAGTTCGATGCGGGCAAGCCCCGCCACCGACCGCCAGCTGAAGCCGCCAGGATCAAACACCGGGCCAGACCAGTGCGGCGACGCCTTTGCCCGCTCCAGCCAGACTTCGTCACCGGTGCTCAGATACAACTCGACCGCAGCCCAGTAGAACTCGTCGGAGACATCATCATCTTCGTAATCACCGCCGCCGAAACTGCCGTCGGTGGATGGTGCATAAAGTTTGGGATTGACCTCCGCCGCCTGATAGGCGCGGATCGCGGCGGCCAGAAGCCGGTTCGCATATTCCTTGTCGGCGCGGACGAACAGACGTGCACCCTGCGCTGCCGCAGCCGCCAGATTGAGCGTCGCCGCCGTCGACGGCCGATGCAGCACCCGCACCTCGCGGTCGCGATGCGGCAGGATCGGCCCCACCGTCCAGCGATTGCCATGCACCTTGTGGTGCGCCATCCCGGCATGGGGCTGGCCTTCGGGAACCGTCATCGAGATCAGGAAGTCGAGCTCCCAGCGTGCCTCGTCGAGAATGTCGGAGACGCCATTGCCAGTCTCGGGAATCGACACCAGCCCATCGGCCAGCGCGCGCGAGTCCTTCGGTCCATAGTTCAGCGCCCGCTCGTAGGTCGCCAGCAATTGCGCCGTGGCAATCCCGCCATTGACGACATACTTGCCGAAATCGCCGGCATCATACCAGCCGCCCGCAACATTGAGCTTGTAGCCACAGCCCCAGGCCTCGCCATAGACCTTGAGCGCGGTGGAGCTGTCGACACAGCCGACCGAGGTGTCCCCGCGATTGGGCGCCTTGCCCAGATGTCCGGCCGGACGGGCATAGTCCCGTCCTGCAAACTTGGCCTCGATCTCGATGCCGCTGCGCACCTTGTAGAAATAGGACAGCGCATCCGCCCGCAGACTGGCATAGGCCTCGCGCGAAATCGAAAACGGCGGGCTGGTTTCTCCGTCGACCTTCAGCCGGTAGCCGTCGCCGGGCTCGTCGAAATCACTGAAATCGATGATATGCACATCAAGCCCGGAAGAGCTGTCCCTGCCGTTGGCGCGGGTGCGACCGGTCGCAACCTTGGCGCCGGAGGCCGAAACCAGCGTCCAATCGACACGCGCATTGCCTTTGCGCACCAGATTGGCGCGCTTTGGCCCGCCGGGCAGATAAGCGGTCTGGTTGACCATGATTGTGGCGTTCGTGCCGCTCGCAGCCGCCGCGGCCGTCCTGGTGCCGCTAAGCAGCGACGCCGCATGCAGGCAGAAACGCCAGGGCCGGTCAGCGCCGCCAAGCTGGAACAGCAATTGCCCCGCCTTGTGGCTCTCACCGACCTGAAAATCCGTGCTGGCGCTAACTTTCTCCGCTGACAGACGACGGGTGATCTCGCCTTCAGCCGTCCACGGTTCGGCGGCTTTCTGGGCAATCGCTCGCATCGGCCCCTCGGGATCGCCTGAAACCACCAGCGACAGCCGGTAGTGCTCGCCCTTTTCAAGCTTGATGTTATTGATTCCGAGAATGGCGTCCCACGGTTGCGCCGTACCGCCTTCGATCGAGCCACACAGAGCACCAGCCTGATAATCGAGTTTGATATTGGGCGTAGCCCACCATTCACCCACCAGCGCCGGCTGCCCAAAAGTCGGGTCCGGAAGCTGCTCAGCGGCGGGTGCCGCGGAAGCAATGACAACCGTTGTCAGCAAGGTGTTAAAGCCGATCATGGCCTTGAAATGCGTCATGTCTGGTTCCGGATACAGTTATCGGCAAGGAAGACGGCTCCGGACATTTGATGGTCGGATGGCCGCAGTGCACAACTCCCAATCAGGCTAGACGCTTGCCGTGAACAAACGCTTAAATACCGCGCTGAGGGGGATGAGCCGATGTTCAGCCGGCAAGTCCGAGAAATGACCTGCACAGCGGGTGCTGCGGATCCGCCAGCCCGTCGATCACATTGAAATGGTGCTTGCCGGCCTCCTCGATGAGGCTCACCGGCGTCGTAAACCCGCGCCACATCTCATACAGCGCCCGGTTCTGCCGGACGAATTCCGGTCGCTCCGCCGCGCCGACCCATGCGGTGACCGGAATGACGCCGAGCGGTTCCAGCAACACCGGGCTTTCCGATTGCGCCGTCCCGGCGTCGATTTTCAGGATCTCGTTCATTTCCGTGCGGACCAGCGGGCGCAGATCGTGAACGCCGGAGATCGGGGTCACCCCCGCCACCCGTGCAAGCACAGCCTGGGGCAACAGCGGCGTGCCGCTGATCATCCTTGCGACCAGTTGCCCGCCGGCCGAATGACCGGTCAGCCGGATCGGGCCGTCGACCTGCACGGCCGCAAAACTGATCGCAGACGCAATTTCCTCGCCAATGCCGCCGATCCCGATATCGGGACACAGGGTGTAGCTCGGCATCGCCACGGCATAGCCATGCGCCAGTGGCCCCGCCGCCAGATGCGACCACACCGATCTATCAAAGGCTTTCCAGTAACCACCATGCACGAATACAGCCAGACCAGTAGGCGGACCCTCGGGCAGGAACAGATCTAACCGGTTGCGATCGCCCGGGCCGTAAGCAAGATCGAGCCGAACCCTCCCCGATTCCGCAACCCTGTCCCGAAAAGCTTGCGCCAGTTCGCTCCATTTCGGCGGATACGTCCCGGCATCCTCGATATGGGCACCGTTGGCATAGGCATCGTCATAGTCCGCAATCGGGTAGTCAGTCACAGCTACATATCTCCATTTACAGCATAATTGCCGGGCGGGGCGTGAAGTGCAATCCATCGCCGCATCGTAATTTTTTGATCAACTGATAAAAAATTTGACCTTTTGATAAAACCAATTCATTCTTTCCCAATCGCGGCACCGGAGACGCTGAGGAGTAGCTCCGATCAAGACCGCAAAGAGGTTCTCGCAAAGAGGGGGTCCTATGACTGTGTCCGAGACGAGCGACGTAAAGGCGAGGCGTTTGTCGAGCGCCGATTATGCCGACAATTTTTCCGACATCCATCCGCCGCTGACGCCGCATGAGGCGCTGGTGGAAGCTGATCGATGCTATTTCTGCTACGATGCGCCGTGCATGACCGCGTGTCCGACATCGATCGACATTCCGATGTTCATCCGCAAGATCCAGGCCGGCAATCCGGTAGGATCGGCCAAGACCATCTTCGACGAGAACATTCTCGGCGGCATGTGCGCCCGCGTCTGCCCCACCGAAACGCTGTGCGAAGAAGCCTGCGTGCGCGAAGCCGCGGAAGGCAAGCCGGTCAAGATCGGGCTGCTGCAGCGTCACGCCACCGACACGTTCATGGAACGCGAGCAGCCTCATCCGTTCCAGCGCGCCGCGCCAACGGGCAAGAAGATCGCCGTTATCGGCGCTGGCCCGGCCGGCCTTTCCTGCGCTCACCGGCTGGCCACCCACGGCCACGACGTCACCATTTTCGAGGCTCGCGAGAAAGCCGGCGGCCTCAACGAATATGGTATCGCCGCCTATAAGACGACCAATGATTTCGCCCAGGACGAGGTGGAATTCGTCACCGAAATCGGCGGCATCAGCATCGAAAACGGCAAGGCGCTTGGCCGTGACGTCACCCTCGATCAATTGGCCAGCGATTACGACGCGGTCTTCCTCGGGCTAGGCCTGCCGGGCGTCAACGCGCTCGGAATGGAAGGCGAGGACGCGAACGGCGTGATCGACGCCGTCGACTTCATCGGCGTGCTGCGCCAGGCAGAAGATCTTTCGGCCCTTGAAGTGGGACGCCGCATCGTCGTCATCGGCGGCGGCATGACCGCCATCGACGCGGCCATGCAGTCCAAGCTGCTCGGCGCCGAGGAAGTCACCATCGCCTATCGCCGCGGTCAGGAACACATGAACGCCTCGCTCTACGAGCAGGAACTGGCCCAGACCCACGGCGTCGTCATTCGCCACTGGATGATGCCCAACAGCCTGCATGTCAGCAATGGTGCGGTCACCGGCATCACCCTTGAGCGGACTGAACTCGATGCCAGCGGCAAGCTTACGGGCACCGGTGAGACTGTGACGCTCGAAGTCGACCAGGTGTTCAAGGCAATCGGCCAGACACCGGACGCCGGTCCGTTGGCAGGCGCAGACATCGCGCTTGAGAAGGGCCGCATCCGCACCGACGAGGCCCGCCGTACATCGCATCCCAAGATCTGGGCCGGCGGCGACTGCATTGCCGGTGGCGAAGACCTCACCGTGGTCTCCGTCGAAGACGGCAAGATCGCCGCTGAAAGCATTCACCAGGCCCTGATCGGCTAGAGGAGGAAACATCATGGCAGACCTTTCGACCAATTTCCTCGGCATCAAATCCCCCAACCCGTTCTGGCTGGCCTCCGCGCCGCCGACCGACAAGGCCTATAATGTCGAGCGTGCCTTCGAAGCCGGCTGGGGCGGCGTTGTCTGGAAAACCCTTGGCGAAGCCGGCCCGCCGGTCGTCAATGTCAACGGCCCGCGCTACGGCGCTATCTGGGGACCCGACCGGCGACTTCTCGGTCTCAACAACATCGAGCTGATTACCGACCGCGATCTCGAGATCAATCTGCGCGAGATCGCCGAGGTCAAGAAACGCTGGCCCGACCGGGCGATGATCGTCTCGATAATGGTGCCCTGCGACGAGCAAAGCTGGAAAGCGATCCTGCCGCGCGTCGAGGACACCGGCGCCGACGGCATCGAGCTCAATTTCGGCTGCCCGCACGGCATGAGCGAGCGCGGCATGGGTGCATCTGTCGGCCAGGTGCCGGAGTACATCCAGATGGTGGCGGAATGGTGCAAGCAATATTGCCGCCTGCCGGTGATCGTCAAGCTGACCCCCAACATCACCGACATCCGCTACCCGGCCCGCGCCGCCAAGGCCGGTGGCGCCGATGCGGTGTCGCTGATCAACACCATCTCGTCGATC
>Ga0209344_10002505_pt1 | contig 20258 bp, 16 predicted proteins | sample Cruoilmetagenom6_FD_187293 | JGI IMG/M metagenome (GOLD analysis project Ga0209344, IMG submission 187293) | Oil polluted marine microbial communities from Coal Oil Point, Santa Barbara, California, USA - Santa Barbara Oil Seep Sample 6 (SPAdes)... | ecosystem: Environmental > Aquatic > Marine... | reverse complement strand
ATTTCCTAAACCTACCATCGCTGCGATCAACGGTGTTTGCCAGGGTGGCGGGTTTGAGTTTGCACTCTGCTGTGACATTCGCATCGCGGAGAAAGGCGACTATCTGATTAGTTTGCCTGAAACCAATCTCGGCATTTTTCCCGGTGCCGGTGGTACACAACGCCTGCCCCGTGTGATTGGCGAGGCGCGTGCACTTGAGCTAATTTTACGTGGCAAAACTGTTTCTCCGAAAATGGCGGAACAATTTGGATTGGTCCACTACCTCGCGGACCAAACAGCGTTGGAAACTGCTTTGCAGATCGCAAAAGATTTCACGTCAAAACCAGCGCGCGCTCTGCGAGAGGCGAAACTGCTGATAAATGGGTCAAGTTCAACGACACTTGATGAAGGTTGTGGGCGGGAACGTGGTACCTTTTCCTCTCTCATCGCAGAAGATGAGGTAGCAACAACGCTGATGACTGAATTTTTAGAAAATGGCGAAGATATCAACGCCTGAACTAAAGTGGATTGATCGATGAGAAAAATTGTATATGGGCTCGTCGGACTTGTTATTATTGGTGTGATCGGCGCCCTGACGCTCTACTTCAATCCAAAACTATCTCAACGATTGTTTTTAAAACCGTCTGATGGATTTGACCTGGCGACAGTGCCACCGGCCCCCGACTACGCCTTACCTAATGCTTGGGCAGCGCTACCAGATCGTGCGGACAATGCTGATGTTGTTCCCTCAGACAGTGACATCACCGACAATCAAGCTGACGCTCAAGTTGACGTCTTTTTTGTTCACCCAACGACCTATTATCAAAATGAAATGTGGAACGCGCGGTTTGATGAGCCAGACGCGACTAAGGATTTTCTCGAACAAGGCGTCCTGCGGCATCAGGCAGCAGTATTCAACGGCAGTGCCCGCGTTTACGCACCACGCTACCGCCAGGCGACGCTCTACTCATTTATGGGCGAAGAGCCTGATACCTATGCAGCCCTTACATTCGCTTATGAAGACGTCGCTCGGGCGTTTGATTATTTTGTTGCGAATGGCAACGCTGGTCGCCCCTTCATTCTCGCGTCTCACAGCCAGGGTTCTTTGCACGCAATGAAGCTGCTTCAGGAGAAAATTGCAGGCACGCCACTCGCAAACAGAATGGTTGCTGCCTACATCGTTGGTTATTCCATTCCAGAAGAACTGGGCGCTCTAGACATTGGTCCTTGCCGTAATGCGCAGCAGACTGGTTGTTACCTCAACTGGAATTCCGTGACAGATAAAGCAACGACGACGGGGTGGAAGGAAACGACCAAGATCTGGATCGATGGTGTTTTGCAACAAATCAGCGGGCGAAAAATTGCTTGCGTAAATCCGCTTACTGGAACGCTTGGCGGAACAGCACCCGCCACACAGAATGATGGTGGTCAACCATTTGCTGACAGCGGTGAAAGCCTACGCTCGCTCAAACTTAATTTGACTAAGGCTGAGTGCAACGATGGCATGCTCATCGTCTCCCCACCAACGGATGATGACGGTCTGACCTTCGGCGCATTTGGAGGGGATTATCACATCTACGACTACAATCTTTTCCATATGAACATACGCGAAGACGTCGCACGGCGGATCAGCGCTTTTTGGAAACGTTGATTTCTTGCGCTGAACAGGTGTCTGGCTTACCCTGGAAAAATTGTTTGTATCGAGAGCAATTTGAATTGGGGAACTCATGGGTGGGCTAATTGCGTTTCTATATGGAGCTGTTTCTTACGCCATATTTTTAGGAACGTTTCTTTATGCGATTGGGTTCGTTGGGAACTTCATCGTGCCAAAGAGCATTGATGGTGGCGTGGCTAGTGATGGTCTGTTCGCGCTTGTGGTAAACTTAGGCCTCATGAGCGTCTTCGCTATTCAACACAGTGCCATGGCGCGGCCTGGGTTTAAGAAAGTCTGGACCAAAGTCGTTCCAGAGTCGGTAGAGCGTAGCACCTATGTGCTTTTCTCCAGTTTGGCGCTTGTTTTGCTTTTTGCGTATTGGCAGCCCATGCCAGCTATCATGTGGGATTTGTCCGGTACGATAGCAGGCAACCTGCTCTTTGGGCTTTTCTGGGTGGGATGGGCGACGGTCCTGGCGTCAACTTTCATGCTGAGCCATTTTGATCTCTTCGGACTGAAACAAGTTTATCGCAGATTGCGCAGCCGCCCTCTTTCAATGCCTGAGGAGGAAATTCTGCGTACACCTGCACTCTATAAAATTGTGCGTCATCCCATAATGTTGGGATTTCTCATCGCATTTTGGGCGACGCCAACAATGTCTATCGGACATTTGCTGTTTGCAGCGGTCGTCACGGTGTACACGCTTCTAGCACTCATTCTTGAAGAGCAAGACTTGGTCGCAGCGCTTGGGTCATCCTATTTGGACTATAGAAAGCGCGTGCCGATGCTGGTGCCCTTCTTTAAGAGACGTACATCAGATCCGAGCGAGGATGAAACGGCCCGAACCTCTGACTAGTCGGTTCAGGTCTACATTCCAATGGGCTAAGCGTCATGCGCACCAATGATCGCCACGGAGCAAACATTCTGTGAGGGTGCGCCGCCCAAGTTATGGGTCAGCCCGATCTTTGGGTTTGGCAACTGTCGCGGTCCGGCTCTACCTTGAAGCTGCAAGTACATCTCATAAGCCATACGCAAACCTGATGCGCCAATGGGGTGGCCAAAACACTTGAGACCACCATCAATTTGGCATGGCACCCCACCTTCAGCGTCAAAAAAGCCGTCCATTACGTCTTTTACGGCACCTCCTTCTGGAGAAATGAACAAGTCTTCCATCGTTACAAGTTCGGTAATGGAGAAGCAATCATGCACTTCCATCATCGAAACTTCCTCACGTGGATTGTCGATGCCGGCTTCCGCGTAAGCCTTTTTGGCGGCAATACGCGCTGTATGGAAATAGCTTCCATCCCAGCTGTTGTGCTGGCTCTCAAGACCATTCGACACGGAAAGCTGAAGCGCTTTCACAGTCGTAATGTTTTTCTTGCCCATCGCCTTTGCAATCTCTGGCGTGGTTACAATTGCCGCCGCGGCGCCATCAGACACACCGCAGCAGTCAAAGAGGCCGAGCGGTTCTGCAATCATTGGCGCATTCATGACCTGCTCTTCTGTCACTGCCTTTTGCAAATGAGCCTTCTCATTCTTTGCGCCGTTGGCATGGCTTTTGACTGACACATGAGCAATTGCACGCTTTAGATCATCTTTATCGACACCATGTTTTGCACGGTAAGCGGATGCCAACTGAGCGAAGTTCCCAGGTGCTGATCCACTTGGTGCGAGCTGCGGGTTCAATGTACCGGCAGTGCCAACGGGCAGGCCGCCATATCCCGTGTCTTTCAATTTCTCTACGCCAAGTGCCAGTGCAATGTCTGCGGCGCCAGATGCGACGGCATAGACAGCGCCTCGAAGCGCTTCTGAACCCGAGGCGCAGAAATTTTCAACGCGTGTAACTGCAATGTTAGGAAGCCGGAGAGCGACAGAAAGTGGCGTGCCCCCCTTGCCCGTTCCGATCTCATCAATATGCGTTGAGAACCAGGCAGCATCCAACTGAGTGGGTTCAACGCCTGCGTCTTGCATAGCTTCGAGATAAGCTTCGACCATCAGTTCTTCCGGTCCACAATCCCAGCGTTCACCAAACTTCGAGCAACCCATGCCTAAGATTGCAACCTTGTCTTTGATACCTTTAGCCATTTTTCCCTCCATTGGGGTGCCCGTAGAAATTGTTAGGCTTTTGCGTACTTATTTGTGACGAACTAAAAATCGAGCCTCTATTTTCTATTCAGCGGCCTGAGCGGTTGCGACTGTTTTTCGCACTGGCACAGCTTTCCAGAAATAACGTTTGAAACCGCGTTGGCTGTCACTTTCTTTCACGCGAAACACCATGCGAACTTCCATGCCACTGTCGACCTCACCTTGAGCCACATCGGCAATGTCCATCATGATGCGCCCACCGCCCTCGAAAACAATCATGCCGTAATGATTGGGTGGGTTCATTGAAAAACTCAGAAAGTCTGCCGACCAGGATAAGATCGTCGCTTTGCGGTCTGCGAATTTATAGGGCTCCTGTGTGTCCACGGCTGGATTGTTGGGTGCCACAGAAATGCGTGATCGCGGAAATTGAACAACACCAGTCTCGGTGCAGCGACCACCGACAAGTCCCATGATTGTATCTTCATTGCGGTAGAGTGTTGTGAGAGCGGTTTTTTTGTCCTGCTCTCCACGCATACCGCGTTCCCAATCAACTAAATCGTTGAAGGTCAGAAACTTCATATAATTGGTTTCTTCCTGACGGTCCGCAAGCGATCCCAAAATTCCTTTGCGGTCATTCATGGACGCGAGCAGGTCAGTTGTCTCAAACAGCAATGCGTCACACCCACCCCCAAAATGGAGCAATAGGATTTTTTCACCCGGCTTGGCATTTTGAAGTGTGTGGACAAGCATAACGAGTGAATGCGCCGCACCAGTTTCACCGCATACCGCGCCCAGTGGGTCCGCGACTGCTTCGCCAGCAATGCCGCAGGATTTGGCGAGTTTTTCTGGCAAACGTGCAAAGGTGCACGGCATGACAAAATGATCGATATCATCTGGACTTACGCCGGTTTTCTCAAGTACTTCAGAAACTGCGCGGGGGACAATTTTTGAAAACCCTTCATCACGGATCCAGCGTTCTTCCCAACCATAATCAAACTCTTCGCCGCTTCCCCGGAAATGATCGACAAAATCCACAGTGAGCGTATGAGAGCCTATAAAGCGCGCAATTAAATCGTCGGTTCCAACGGACACCGCTGCTGCGCCGTCGCCAAAATCGAGCTCCTGCGCGCTCGCTGCCCGTGTTTTGCGTTTGTCAGCAGCGCAAACCAAAGCGGTTTTGCTAGCGCCTGCGGCAACACCATTAAGGGCTTGGAGAAGCGCTGTCGTTCCTGCGCGTTGGGTTGAGCTGACGTCGATCGCTTGAATGCCTTGCCCCAATGTGAGAGCGGCTGCGGCTATGCCGGAATTGAGACGGTCCTGAAACGGCATCGTCGTCGATCCGAAATACAGGGCGTCAATGTGACTGCGGTCGTCATCTGTTCCCAGAAGGTCGCGAGCGGCCTCAACAGCCATGGTAATAGGGTCTTCGTCCCAATTGCACATGGAGCGCTCACCCTTACCTTTCCCTACTAAATTTGGTGCTACCCACGCATTTGCTTCCGTAATTGCCTTCCTCTGAAGGCGTAGGCGCGGGATATACCCGCCAAAAGCTGTAAGGCCGACATTTTTAGAGGACATGCATCTCTTCCCTATAAGCAGTTCTGCTCTATATATCTTGGTGTGGTGGGTTGCATTGTGATGACTTCCCCCCAATTTCAGCGACCAGTTTACAGATTGTTTTTGAGTTCCGGCAATACTTTGAGGATTACGAGAAAAATGACGTCAAAACCTCAAAGGAACGTTGCGTCACATATGGCGAAGTTCCAATGGAAATTGCATGGTTTTTCTAACAGAAACTGGAATCGACCGTATGCGAGAGGCTTGGCGCATGGGAGTTGAGACTGAACGTGTATATCGCCGTAGACTTCTACAGGCACTAGGCTGGTTTTGCGTCGGCCTTGGTGCCATTGGTGTGGTTTTGCCGGTCATGCCAACCACGATTTTCTTGCTTGCGGCACTTTGGGCTTTTGCACGATCTTCTCCAAAATTGCACGCCTGGCTTCTCAACAACCCTCATTTCGGTCCCTACATCGAAGATTGGGAAAACCATCGCATCATTCCTATTCGAGGCAAGGTTATGGCCGTAAGCATGATGAGTGCGAGTGCTCTATGGCTCGCTTTTGGAACAAGCATTCCCTTGTTGGTTCTAATTGGGGTCGTGGCCGTAATGGCAATTGTGGCGCTCTATATCCTCACGAGGCCGAGCAGACCCAACGGCTAAAATTTTGAAGTTCCTCGCCCGGACAATTTAAAGGGCGGGAATGCAATCTTGACCGCGAAGCTTCAACGCACGACACAGGGTTTTCGCTTCGTCACTTGACCCAAGTGGCCCAATTTGCAGCCGGTAAAATACACCACGTGCGCCCAAGTCAGCCTCGACGATATAAGGCTGCCTTTGCCCGATCAGCGCACGATGGGCATTGGCTATTTGATCCCACGCTATCGTTGCTTCTGCAGCTGACCTGAACGATCCAACCTGAACACGTCGCTCTGGTCGAGAGGTTCCAGTTCCTGCGTCGTTTGCGGTTGTTCCGGTGTTTTCCGCCACGCGAATAGGACGGTTTACACTTTGTGCCTGACGATTGCCAACGCGTGGTGCCGTAAGGTCAGACTGAGGTCTACTCGGCACTGTAACGCTCGGATCAATTGAAGCCGTTACAAATCCAGTTGAAGCGGGAACAGCGGCGATGCGACCGGGGGGCACACTGGTTGGCTCTACGGGACGATTAAACCGGGTCACGGTCGTTTGCCATCCTTCTCCGCCAGAAGACGACGCGCGTGCGGGAGGCAGAGCTTGAGCCAAAGGTGTTACCGTGATGCTGCCGCTTTGCTGTTCGATTGCCGCAACATTGGGGGCGCTGAGGGTGACAGGTGCTTGGCCTCTTGCTCCTGCAACAGGAATGCGCACGGCATCCAAATGGGCGATTTCTGGGCGAACCGTTGCAGGTTCAGTTGGTTGCGTCTGGCGCGCTTGTTGCCAAGGGTCAGCTACAGCTTCAGTGACGATCGCCTGTGGCGCACTCGCTGGCGCTACAGCATTAGGTGGATCTATAGAAGCTGTGATGATCGGATCTGCAGTTGGTGCAGCAGCAACGACATTGCTGTGAGCGTCCCCGCTCCACTCAGCCAAGGCTTTCCGAGCAGCGCCAAAGTCGGGCTTTAAAGCAAGCGCACGGGCCGTGTCATCCAGCGACGCTGTTTGATTGCCAAGGGCATTGTAAGACAGCGCCCTTCCAAAATACGTCAGATGCTCTTGCTGCCCCATGCCCAATTGCAAGGCCCGGCTATAATCGTCAATCGATGCTGTATGATTTCCTAAATGTCGACGCAGATTTGCGCGGTTGTGATAGGCAGCCGCATAATCTGGCGCCAATTCGATTGCTTTATCGTAGTCGCGCTCGGCACGGTCTTGCTGCCCCATCTGAGCGTAGGCGACGGCACGATTGTAATAACTACGTGGCAGCACAGCTTCCGGAAGACCGCCCTGCCAGATCGCATTGGTATAATCTGCCACCGCATGACCGGCCAATCCGAGCTTTTGATGAGCGATGCCACGATGGTGGTACGCGAGCGCAGCACCCTCGGCGCTCAAGGCATCGGCTTCTATCGCAGCATTGAAATAGTCGATGGCTTCCAAGGCGCGACCAGATTGAATTGCCGCTGTTCCCGCGTTGAGGGATGCAATGGCGGAAGCAGATCCTTCGCTGGTCGCCGAATTTGCCGGGCTTAGCCACAGGGAAATGCCAATAAGCAGGACAGACGCAAAGCTGAGTCGGACACCGCCCGCCTCGCTTTCATTTGTCACCACAAGGTTTTTACCCATAGATCCGGTCAATCCTCCCGATCACAACCCGTTCGATACGAATCGCGCAAGCCTCAAGACGTTAGGGTAGATCACCTTGCCTAGTTTGTCGCGGAAATCAGCGCCCAAAATACAGTCGCCACAAGGGCGTATGTACCATCAGGCATTGGCTTCCGGTTGTGCCTGGCCACCGAGCGGGTTGCCCCCAAATTCATTGTCACCTGGCGAACCAGGTTGAACGAACCAATAGATCAGCACGAGGGCACCGATTAGAGGCACGAAAACGATCAGATACCACCAGCCACTGCGATCAATGTCATGCAACCGCCGCACACCGATAGCAATGCCTGGGATCAATAATCCAAGGGTAACCAAGCCCCTCAGAAGCCCCATCGAGTCTGCACTAAAGAGTAAGCTGTCGATAATTCCAGCCACAATGCTCAAAATGACTACGAAAAGAACCCAATACCAATACTCAGAACGAGATGATCTCGTATTAAAATCGATATATCGCGATAATCCTGATGAAATAGCTTCTTGAAAGTTCATGTCTATCCCCAAGGTTTTGTAAGTCGGAAAGATATGAAATCAGGTTTTGAGCTCATTGCAATGTTTATGTCACTCAACGGTCACGGATTTGGCCAAGTTGCGTGGTTGGTCCACGTCAGTTCCCTTGGCGACAGCTGTGAAATAGGCAAGCAATTGCACAGGAATAGTTGAGATAACCGGCTGTATGAAGGGGTCACATGCCGGCACACTAATTGTTGCCCATGGCGCGTCTGCGGCGCGGTCAATGCCCGCTTCGTCAGAAATGAGGACGACTTTGCCACCACGTGCAATGACTTCCTGCATGTTTGAAATTGTCTTGTCGAACAAGGAATCTGTTGGGGCAATGACAATTACCGGTACTTCCTCATCGATCAGCGCTATCGGACCGTGTTTCAATTCTCCCGCTGCATATCCTTCTGCATGGATATAGGAAATCTCTTTGAGTTTGAGCGCGCCTTCCATGGCAATGGGATAATTGGTGCCTCGTCCAAGGTAAAGTACATCACGTGCGCGCGACAGTGTGTGCGAAAGCTCTTCTAGGTCACCCTTGTCGGCAAGCGCTGAGGAGATGTGGCGAGGCACTTCAAGCAGCGAGCGAACCAGTTTGGCTTCATCATCTTGGGACAGGCTCTTGTTGGCGCGGCCGGTAGCAATTGCCAAAATGGCAAGAACGGTCAATTGGCAGGTAAAGGCTTTGGTCGAGGCAACACCAATTTCAGGACCTGCATAGGTTGGCAAAATAGCATCCGATGCACGTGCAATCGTTGATTCAACCACATTCACAATCGAGAGTATTTTTTGACCCTGCTGTTTACAATACGCCAGTGCAGCATGGGTATCGGCAGTCTCACCAGACTGGGAAATGAAAATGGCCAACCCGCCTTTCGGCATTGCAGCTTCGCGGTAGCGAAATTCAGAGGCGATATCAATTTCCACCGAGACACGCGCCAACTGTTCAAACCAGTATTTTGCGACGTGGGCGGCGTAAAACGCGGTACCACAAGCGATCAACGTAATTTTTGGAATATCGGTTAGGTCAAATGGCAGGTTCGGCAGGCGTACAGTCTCGTGCATGGGGTCAATATACTCGCCCAATGTGTGACCAATTACTTCCGGCTGTTCGTGGATTTCTTTCGCCATGAAATGACGATGATCACCTTTGTCCACCAATTGTGAAGAGGCATTTGAAAGGGTGATCGGTCGATCAACGATTGCACCGCTCGCATCTGTAATTTCTGCGCTATTGCGCCGTAGAATCGCCCAGTCGCCATCTTCCAAATAGGAAATACGGTTTGTCATCGGTGCAAGAGCAAATGCGTCTGAGCCTAGATACATCGCACCATCGCCGTGGCCTATTGCGAGTGGGCTACCGCGTCGTGCGGCGATAATCAAATCTTCTTCGCCTCGAAAAATTACGCCCAGCGCGAAGGCCCCCTCCAACATATCAAAGGTCGCCTTCGCCGCTTCTCTGGGTGAGGCTCCAGCGGACAGATGTTCAGTTAGCAGGTGGGCAATAACTTCTGTATCAGTTTCGGTTTCAAACTCTGCGCCTGATGCAATCAATCGTTGTTTCAGTTCGCGAAAATTCTCGATGATCCCGTTGTGGACGACCGCGACGTGCTCAGTTGCATGAGGATGAGCATTCTTCTGTGTTGGTGCCCCATGTGTTGCCCATCTCGTATGGCCGATACCGATGACGCCCTTGAGAGGTTCTTCTCGCAGCAGGTTTTCCAGGTTCGATAGTTTGCCTTCTGCGCGTCGACGTGTGATTTCTCCTCGCGACAAGGTAGCAATGCCTGCGGAATCATAACCGCGGTACTCCAACCGCTTCAGCGCTTCCAAGACCAAAAGCGAAGCAGTTTCATCTCCGATGACGCCAATGATGCCGCACATGATCTCAGTCCTTCTTCGCTTTTCGAGCAACCTGCGCTTTTCTGAAGCGTGCTGCCCAGCCAGATTTTTCAACCTGTTGGGCACGCGTTACGGCAAGTGCGTCGGGGGCCACGTCTTTCGTAACGACGCTCCCTGAACCAACGTATGCGCCATCACCGATCTTTACAGGTGCAACGAGAGAGCTATTCGAGCCTACAAAGGCGCCCGCTCCGATATCTGTAAAGTGTTTGTTGAAGCCATCATAATTGCAGGTAATTGTTCCAGCGCCGATATTTGCGTCTTTGCCAACACGCGCGTCGCCGATATAGGTCAAATGGCTGACTTTCGCGCCAGCCTCAATGTCGGCCTTTTTTGTTTCGACAAAATTGCCGATCTTCGCTCCTTCGCCAAGCTGAGTACCAGGGCGCAACCGAGCAAATGGTCCAACTGAACAGCCAGCGGCAATTGTCGTTCCCTCGATATGAGAAAACGCCTTCACGGTGACATCGTCTCCAATGCTCACGCCGGGTCCAAAAACCACATTTGGTTCAATGACAACATCTTTTCCGATTAATGTATCGGCGCAGAAATAAATACTTTTTGGATCACGAAGTGTCACGCCATTCGCAAGAAACTTACTGCGGAGACGTTTTTGAAGAACCTTTTCAGCGAAGGCCAAATCGCTCCGGCTGTCTACGCCAAATACTTCTTCTTCCGGACGAACAATGATGGTGCATTTAAGCCCTCGTGCGCGAGCAAGCTCTGGTACTTCGGTGATATAAAATTCGCCGCTTGCAGGGCTTTCATTAAGCGAATTCAGAAGCTCATGAAAATACTCGCGCGAGATTGCCATGGCTCCCCCGTTGCAAAGTTTATATTTTCGTTGCTCTTCACTCGCATCTTTTTCTTCTACAATGCCCACCAGTTCACCACTTTCATTCAGAACCAATCGGCCATAGTTAGTTGGGTCTGCTGCTTCGAAACCCAATACAGAAACGGCGGCGCCGGCTTCACAAGAAGCGCACAGTTCGGTGATTGTCTCAGGTTTCATTAATGCAGTATCACCGTTAAAAAAAACGACTGTGCCTGCCCCGTGTGGCACAAGGTCAAGTGCAGCACGCGCGGCATCACCCGTTCCTCTGGGTTCGTTTTGAATACAGGTTTGTACGATCTCCCCCAAAGAATTTGCATAGCCGGCGACGTCACCCATCGTCGGAGCCACGACAACGACAACACCACTTGGCTTAACCGATTTAGAAATTTCGACGACATGTCCGAGAAGAGGCATACCAGCGGCTTCATGAAGTACTTTCGGCAGAGAGGACTTCATTCGTGTGCCTTTTCCTGCCGCCAGGATGAGAATTGTCGTATCATTATTGGTCATGCGTCACGTTCGTTTGGAAAACAAAATTGGGTACTGGAATGCATTTTGCCACAATGGGCAACAGAAGTTGGCACAGTGCTAATTCTGCCCAAAATAACTTAATGTTTCATTCTGTTGCGCAAGACAGGCAGGTGAATGGATTATGAGGCGGTTTCAGCTGCATCGGTGTTCGTGGCGGATTGAAAATCCGGGATAATTCGAACCATTAACTCGCGAACTTTTACGTCATCACCATTTTTTGCCGCCTCAATGAGTGCCTCAACCCCTCGTTCTACGAACGCTCGGTCTGCGACACTCGGCCGTGCAGCCATCAACTCGGTATGGCTAGTTGCAAGAAGTTTTTCTTCTTCGTGAAACAGGTCTTCATACAATCGCTCGCCAGGGCGCAATCCCGTGATTTCAATCTGCATATCATGGCCTGGTGTAAAACCAGCGAGCTTTATCATTTCTGTGGCCATATCGATGATCTTCACAGGTTCGCCCATGTCCAAGACAACAATCGCCCCGCCCTGGTTCACGGCCGCGTCCTTCAAAGTGGCAGCTTGTAACACGAGTTCAACAGCCTCTCGAATAGTCATAAAGTAGCGCGTCATATCCTCATGCGTGACAGTAACCGGGCCACCCTGTTGCAATTGTTTCTGAAACAGAGGGACGACAGAACCAGCTGACCCTAGAACATTGCCAAATCGAACGGTAACAAATTGAGTTCCACTATTGCGACGTGTTTCGATGTCGAGTGACTGACAATAGCTTTCTGCAATGCGCTTTGACGCCCCCATTACATTGACAGGGTGCGCGGCCTTGTCAGTCGAGATCATCACCATCGTGTCAACTTGGTGGCGAACGGCCGCATTGGCGACGTTTTGGGTGCCCATGACATTCGTTAAAACCGCCTGCGACGGTTGAGTTTCAAGCATCGGAACATGCTTTAGGGCGGCCGCATGAAACACAATTTCAGGTTTCGCTGTGGAAAAAATGCGTTCAACGAGCTCAACTTCACGGACATTCCCGATGTTGGCAGTTCGCGATAAGTCGGGGAACAGGTCGGAGAGTTGGCGGTCGATTTCATAGAGGTTGAATTCTGAATTGTCGAACAAGGTGATGTGGGCTGGTTTAAAACCTGCAACCTGGCGAACGAGTTCTGATCCAATGCTACCACCGGCACCTGTAACGAGAACACGCTTGCCTTGTATGAGCGTGCCCATAGCATCGCGACTGAGTTCTGCTTGAGGACGATTGAGTAGGTCCTCAACATCGACCGGGCGTACATCAATTTCTTTTGCAGATGCTTTAGTGAGTCGCATCATTTCTGGTAAACGGTCTAACCGTATGTCGTGAGCACGTGCGACTTCGAGCAACTCACGAACAGGATCCCCCCGAAGTGAAGGATCTGCGAGAACAAGCCCGGAAACGAGATTTCTATACTTCACTAAAATTTCCGGAAGATCGTCAATGGCACCTAACACTTTAACGCCCCGTATGCGGCTACCAACGGGACGCCCACTAGCATCGATTATGCCAAGAACGCGGAAGCGAGAGTTCGCATCACGGGCAATTTTTCGGATAAAGGCTTCTGCCTCATCTGTAGCACCGACAAGCAAAACAGATTGCCCTGAGCCGTCTTCATTTGTTGTTCTTATGAGCCCGAGCTGGTTTTCATACCAAAGGCGAACAAGTAAGCGAGCGCCGACAAAAAATGCGGTCAAGACCATCGCGTCAATGACAACAGAAGACCGAGGCACACCGTCCAATCTGCTGCTTAGAAACATAATCGCCAGAAACCCGAGGTTGATGAATACAGCCGTTCGTCCGAGCAGTATTGCGTCATCAACGGAAACATAGCGCCAGGGAATGCGATGCAATTTTGATCGCCATATCACTATTGCAGCCACGAGCGTAAATACAGTTGTTGAAAACACGACGAGTGTTAATTGTCCTAGAAAGCTATCCTCGCCCAATCGCAACAAGAGGGAAATTGGGAATGACAGGCCAGCAAGGGCGAGATCAACGCAAAAAATCCCGACGCCGCGTTTTAAGTCTTGACGCATTTTGCTTTCATTGCCCGCCACGTAATGGACTCCAGATGCTCAACATTGCCCCCTGTCCTTCGTTCAAGACAGCCAATCTCTGGATAGCATGGAGTCAAGCCCGACGCCACTTTCCATATCCACCGAGATGGCAGGAAAAGCCCATATTTTTTACGTTTTTCAAGCCGGTTCGGCTAATTGACTTTCCCATTCATAGGCATGGCGGACAATTTCTTGAAGATCATCATGGTGAGGCTTCCAACCAAGAACCTCTCGAGCCGTGGTGGCATCCGCCACGACTTCAGCGGGATCACCCGCTCGACGCTCGTCCATCCGCGCATCAATTTTTTTGTTGGTCACGCGCTCGATCGCATCAATGACCTGCTTAACAGATGATCCATGCCCATAGCCACAATTTGCAACAATGCTATCATGACCATTGCGTAAGTGGCGCAACGCAGCTTCGTGCGCTGCAATGAGGTCACTCACGTGAATATAGTCCCGAATACAGGTACCGTCACTCGTGGGGTAATCCTCTCCAAATATGCTCATATAGTCTCGAATGCCGAGAGCTGTCTGCACGGCGACCTTGATCAAATGAGTTGCATCTTTGGTGGATTGACCTGAGCGACCTTGGGGGTCAGCCCCAGCAACGTTAAAATATCTCAAGATCACATACTTCAGGCCGCTAGCGTGAGCAACATCTTGCAGCATCCACTCTGTCATCAGTTTTGACCGACCATAAGGTGACATCGGGTTGAGGCGGGCGTCCTCGGTTACTGGGACTTTCTCCGGCGTGCCATAAACGGCGGCAGTGGATGAAAAAACAAAATGAGGAACACCGGCGTCAACGCAAGTTTCAATTAGACTTCGTGTTTTGGCGGTATTGTTCGAATAGTACTTTAACGGGTCAGCCACAGATTCCGGCACGACAATTGAACCAGCAAAATGAATAATTGCGTTAATGTCATTTTCGCGGATAATTTTCTGTACGAGCTCTTCATCGGCGATGTCTCCTTCAACAAACGCAGCACGTTGGTCAACGGCGGACAACAATCCGGTAGAGAGGTCGTCAAGAATGGTGACTTTTTCACCGGCATCACAAAGTGCCAAGACCATGTGACTACCAATATAACCTGCTCCACCAGTCACTAGGACGCTCATAAATACCTCCGTAAATACAATTTCGAAGCATTATAGGCGAAAGTTCCTATCTACGTAATTAACGAGCTGATCAACGCAAGCCTCAATCGTATCATTTTTGGTATCAACTATCATTTCCGGGTTTTCCGGCTGCTCATAGGGAGCAGATATGCCTGTGAAGTTTAGGATGTCCCCCATCAGTGCTTTTTTGTAGAGACCTTTGGGATCGCGTGCGATGCAGGTTTCCACCGGCGCTTGAATAAATATCTCATGAAAACCTGATGACGCCGCATGTCGGGCTCTATCCCGATCAGATCGGTAAGGTGAGATAAAGGAACTGATTACAATGGTACCTGCCTGCCGAAAAAGCGCTGTCACTTCTCCCACCCGTCTGATGTTTTCTGCACGATCATCCGGTGAAAAACCAAGGTTCGATGTTAGGCCTTGCCGCACGTTGTCACCGTCTAGCACAAACACCTGATAGCCCTGCTGAAACAGGCGCGCTTCCAGCGCCACAGCCAGCGTAGATTTTCCAGAACCAGAGAGGCCAGTGAACCACAAGACGCCACCATCGTGTCCGTTTCTCTCCCGGCGTTCTTGATCAGTGACAACATGTTGGACCGGCGTAATATTGGTGGATTTTGGCGACAACATCCGTCTTTGGTCGGCATACCCTTCCATTGAAATCAGACCGACACCTTTTCCTTCGCCATCAATCTGCGCGACTTCCAATCTTCCAACCTCAAGGCCCATTTCATGAACATCTAGGGCCACAAACTGAGGTGCCCGTAAAGTGATCCAGGCTAACCTGTCATCACACAATTCACCGTCACTGTCCGTTTTCCGGTGTATAGGATCGAGACAAAGCTCAATAGATTGCAAGGTTGCGTCAAACTCACCGAGACTGGTTTTGCAGCGAACAGCAACACCAACTTTCACACGTCCACCTGTCCAGCGTATGCGCGCACAAAAAACATCTGACACGATGGGCGCATCTTTTGCGTGCGAAAGAATTTCGGTCGTTTCTGCAAAAAAGGCACCGCCCAGTATCAATGAAATGTCTGCAGACCCGACCTCCGATTTTTCCAAAATAGTTTGTTTTGCGGCACCGTTTAGAAAAATTTTCTCAACAATGGCTGATCGATTTGACGGAGAGCTTAACACTTCATCCCCAACGGATACCGCACCACTGAGGAGACGACCGTCCACTCGCCATCCATCGGCTGTATTTGTAACGCTGTTTATGGCAATGCGGAGTGGCGGCGAAACTTTCCGGGGAAATGTGACCGTCGGTGAAAGGCTTAGATCATCTAACCAAGCAACATCGTCAAAACGGTCTATTGGACCAGGAACGGTCGTCAAGGCATGCAAGTTCTGTTTTGTGAGTTGTTCTGAAAATTCTTCTTCGACGAGTTCAAATTGCTCCTGCTCAAAATCAATTTCATCCATTCGCTCTACCACAACGATTGGCCGCCCAAGTGAGAGAAATCGAAGCAGATGCGTGTTGAACAGATCACCGCTTCCCACACCCACCGTAGCGTCAAGACCGACGAAGGGTATCGGCACCTTGTTGGGGCCTCTGTTCATCTGGTTTAGTTCATCGTGAGGCCAATTGCGCCAATCGAACCGTTTAGCCCCAGCAATCACTTCCACAATATCGAGAGCCGCAGCAAGGTTCTCTTCCGTTTTTTTTTGGTGCCCAATCCACACACCATCAGGAACAGGCCCATTACCACCTGCATTTGTACCCCTGGCCACCAAAACAACTCCTAAAAACACACAGAAAATGGCAATTAGATTAATTACCAAAAATATAATGTGGAGTTAGTCGTTCTGGAGGTAAAAATCAAGCTGAAGCGGTAAGTCATCTTCCCAGTCGAAGGTTTGGTCGACGAACTGGCCTTGAGCATTCAATACCGATTGTCTGTTTTCGTGTTTTGCGAGTAGCGCGTCGCACTGATCTGGGTGTTTGGTGTGCGATGACCCCGTGTCGCCGATTTTCTTCATTTTGTACCGCACGAGCCGATGTTAGCTTTTCAACGGCACGTCGTAACTCTTCCAATGATGTATCTTTTTCCCTGGCTTTATATGAAATAATGGAAATCGTTTGACTAATCACCAGTAAAACAATCGCTATGCCAAAGGCAATTACGCCAATTTGCGCGCCTAACGGCTGGCCATAGAAATTCTCAATAAACATTTTTCGGTCTCGCTCAATTGTTTTGAACAGCTTGCTTGCCCACTCATGGAAACCACAGAGCAAGAGCCGGGCCGAATTGGATATGAACCGTATCTTTACCGTTTTTGACGAAACTTAGCTGTGAGCAAAACAACATCTGCTTATCGCATAGGCCGACTGCAAAAACTCTAGGCAGCTTAAAGTCTAGTGAATTGCCGTTTGACGGAGTCTCCGACTCACTCTACCCAGATAGTCGGTGCTGTGCCAGATAGTAGGTGCTGTGAAGGTGCCGGTGTTTGTGCGCACTATATTTATAAAATGAGGCTCGATATGACTGCGCAAATCTTCGATGACCACCATTCTGTGAATACGCCGACACGCATGCGCCATACGAAATCATTCTTTGCGTTTTGTCTTGGCGTGGTACTTGTTGCCGGTTGTGCTCAGAACAATGGAACAGCTGGCTTTGATCGGTCCAGCTCGACCGAAGAATCTTTGGCCGAAAAAGTTGACCGCCTCGAACGTGATCTCGCCAATCTAAGAATTGACTATTCCATGGTCCGCCCGGCAATGGAGCGGATGGTGTCGGATGAGACAGGTATCGAAGCGCGGATCATGGCCATTGAAAGCGCATTTGGCCCTATCACAGCGTCCATTTCGCCAGAGGCACAAAGTGAGCCTGCCTATGTGGCACCCGTCGCCTCGGTCTTTCCAAAAGTCGGCATTCATCTCGCATCGTACCGTGATACTGAAAATGTGGAACGTGGTTGGAGCGAATTGCAGGCCGCGCAGGCAGATATCCTATCTGACCTAGAGCTAAACATTGTCGATTATCGCAGTGACCATGATGGCTTCTATCGCAGGCTTGTTGCGGGACCAATTGATCCTGCAAGTGCCGAAAGCCGCTGCGCCAGTCTTAAAGACCGTGGCGTCTGGTGCCAGGTCGTGACGCTAGAGCGATAATCTGACCGCTGTTTAACTTGCGATCTGAGATGTAGTTGGCGTTTCGATTTCACTAATATCTATTTCAGAACATGTGGCGTCGGCGTGAATTTGACCCTGTCGATAGGTCAAAGCGTAGGACAATTTTGGTCCCTGAAATATCAATTCAGTTCCACGCTCTCGGTCGTTTTTTGAAACTTTGCGAGACATGGTTGGGTAATACCTGTCGAACAACAGGTTTAAAGCAATTCCCATTCCATGGTCGGCTGATTTGATCAGTTTCCCATCAACGTCTGCTTCTCCAATGACATCCAGTCGAACATCAAAGCCACGGGCTTTGAGGAGATCGCGTTGTCGCGCTTTGAGGTACGGTGAAGAAACACGGTCGACTGTCGAGTGGATCATCCGAAATTGGCAAGTTTGCGACGACGCATCTGCGATGACCGCAAGGTGATCATCATAGACAGTGTCTCGTATGAGCGCCCTGTCGGGACCAAAAAAGGTAGGTTCCCCCGGTTGAACAAATTGCCATTTTTGCGTCGTCGAGCATTCGTAAGTGAAATTTCCATCCGTCAAATCAAACTCAGTCCATTTTCCGTCAATGAACGATGGAACCGTTTCAGTATATGCAGAGGCATCAATGATCCCGTTGATCGTATTGGGAGCAAGCTTGTGCATCATGTGAGCGATATAACCCCCATGAGAAGAACCAATACAAATAACGTTACTCGTATCGAATTTGTGCCCTTTATCTATGAGAAAATGAAGCGCAGCTAGATGATCAAGTGCCGCAAGTACACCAAAATTTTGGTATTGCCCGCCTGGCGGTTCAAGCGTCGCCTTTAGTTTGAAAGTCATCGACAGATCACGTTTTAAAAGAGCGATCACATCATTATGGTTTTGTAAGGGGACATCGACCACGCCTCCTTGAGACACATAATGCCCAAGAGCGTGAACAATAGACGTTGGCTCTATGTCGATCGTCACATCGCCAAATTCAGTAGAACAATTTGGGCGACATGTAGAGCAGTGCGCGTCAACGGATACAACGACAAGGTTGTGTTTACTCGCAATATAACGCCGGATCATTTCTGAATAGTGCTTGTCTTTTTCACCCCCCATACCTGGTATGACAAAAACCAACCCATCGGCCATTTCTGTATCCGGGGTCTCCACAATCATTGAAACGGGATGAGAACGGTCGCTATTCAATTCAAAGTCTGGTTGACCGGCGAACTCATAAACTGTGCTAGCCATTGGCGACAATCCCTGCGCGCGTACAGTCATTCACAAGTGCGACTAAATCGCCGACGCAATCTAAATCGAACAAACGGTCGCCTGGAAAGCGAACATCAAAAACTTCTTCAATTTTCATGATGAGGCGTGCGTGCGCAAGAGAATCCCAACCATCAACATCATCTGCTGTCGTATGGGCTGTAATGCCAGTTGGATTACAAGCGAGCTCTCCGCCAAGAATAGTAGCGACACGGGCAAGCGTGTCAGGAGAGTGTGAGCCCTTAGCTGTTGTCATTGAATTCGCTTTCATATTTTTCTCTTGTCGACGCTCGGCTAATTTTCCCGCTGGTACTTTTAATGAGCCATTGCGACGGCATCAGACGAATAGACGTTGGAACAAGATTTGTTTCGTCCAGCATCGCATCTCGAATTGTTTTTTTTACGAGCTTCAAGGAAGCGGCATCTGTCTCACGTGTCTCCGCTAGAATAACTAATGCGTCACTGCCGACAGTAGCGTTGTAATGGCTCATGGCCATCACCCGCCCCGGCACAATGCCGGGCACATCCTTCAAGGCAAACTCCAGGTCGTGAGCATAGTGGTTGCGTCCATTGAGAATGAGAAGATCATCCTTACGTCCGGTTACAAACAGTTCCCCACTGGCCAAATAGCCAAGATCGCCCGTATGGTATTGGCCTTCCTGAAATACAGCTTCTGTTTTTTCGCGTTGTTGATCGTAACCGCGCGCCAGGCTTGCACCAGAAATGCAGACTTCACCAATCCGACGGTCCGGCAATCGATTTCCCTCTCCATCCAGTATGAAAACCGAGGCTCCCTCTATAGCGGTTCCACATGACAAAAGGTCTGTGGTCGGGCTATAGGCCGGCAACGTTGGTCGTGCGACCCCCTCATCCACAAGTGCCGTTGTGCTGATTGTCTCAATACGGGGAGGCTTTGAAATATCACTTTGTGTTGCGGCGAAAACGCTTTCAGCCATCGCATAACAAGTGTGAAGTGACTTTTTCTGAACACCGGAGTTTTCGAAAGCTGCGGCGAAATTCTCCAAAGTCTCCGGCCGACATTTTTCAGAACAATCGATAAACGCGCGCACCGATGAAAGGTCCCATACATCATCTGGATTTGCACAATTCACCAGGTGTTGAAACGCGAAATTGGGCTGCCAAACGAGTGTGGTTTTTGTTCGTTCGATCAGATCAAAGAATGCTGTCGGTCGAATGACCCAGTCAAAGGGACTGATAAGTGTCACCGGAACGCCTGTCAGCACTGGCATCAAGCACGACGTGATCAATCCCATATCGTGGTATAGCGGCAACCAGCTTGCAATATGATCTTGTGGCGTAAGTGAAATCGCTTTGGCATACGCATCCACCTGTGACAGCAACGCCGC
>Ga0209344_10002503_pt1 | contig 20289 bp, 20 predicted proteins | sample Cruoilmetagenom6_FD_187293 | JGI IMG/M metagenome (GOLD analysis project Ga0209344, IMG submission 187293) | Oil polluted marine microbial communities from Coal Oil Point, Santa Barbara, California, USA - Santa Barbara Oil Seep Sample 6 (SPAdes)... | ecosystem: Environmental > Aquatic > Marine... | reverse complement strand
AAAAGCAATTAACGGTATACAGTGAATACCTTTATTCCTCGATTCAAAACCACCATAAGTTAGGCGTTAGTTATTCAACCCAACAAAAAAAAATCATAAAGCATAATGGAGAACTTATTCATCGACAAACGGATATTGCACAAAAATTTCCAGTTGTCGCGATTGACCCAAATTGTTTTTTATGGATTGATCATGCACCGGCTTTTCGACGGAGTTTCCTAGATTGGTTGGTGTTTCACGTGGAACCTGGTTATTTAACTCAGTGGAAACAAACCCAAAAAGTCCAACAACAACTGAACCAGCTACTTAAACAAGGCAAAACCGAAGAATTAATTCTGTGGCAAAAGCGATATGTACAGTTAGCCGAGCGTACCGAAGCCTTACGTCTTAATGTATTTAAAGAGATTCAAGATCGATTTAATACCCTTATAGAATCGTTTTTACCCACAATTAATAACCTCCGTCTTACCTACAAAAAAGGCTGGCGTGATGATTTATTGGAAAACCTTATTAATAAACAAAGTTATCATCTAAAACAGGGCTACATTGATGTTGGAATTCATAAAGCGGATTTATTGTGTTTAGTTGACCAACAATCTGCCCAGGTTTATTTGTCACGCGGACAAAAGAAATTAATTGCGATTATTATGTATTTAATATTCATAGAGATTTATGAGGCTAAACATCGACAACCACCGCTTGTATGTCTTGATGATATTGATTCGGAATTGGATCATCGTGCTTTACAATTATTATCACAATATTTACTCAAATCTCCTCGTCAACTATTTATCACTACAGTTGAAGCCAACGCAATCCAGCCATATTTTTTAGAATCTGAAGTGTTTCACGTGAAACAAGACAAGTTAAATAATGCAATGTTAACAACTTGATTTTATGCAAGTAAGCCAAGCAGCTATGGTCGTTAAAGATCTCTTTTAATGTTATAATTAGCCTTTTAATTAGGTGTTGACAACATGTCAGAAAAGTACGATTCGTCGAATATTAAAGTACTGAAAGGATTGGATGCAGTGCGAAAGCGTCCCGGTATGTATATTGGTGATACCGATGATGGTACCGGTTTACATCACATGGTTTTTGAAGTGGTTGATAACTCCATTGATGAAGCCTTGGCAGGGCATTGTGATACCATCGAAGTTGAAATTAAAGCAGATGGATCCATTGCTGTTTATGATAATGGACGAGGTATTCCAACCGATATTCATGAAGAGGGGAAATCAGCCGCTGAAGTGATTATGACCGTATTGCATGCGGGTGGTAAGTTTGATGATAATTCATATAAAGTGTCCGGCGGTTTACATGGCGTAGGTGTTTCTGTGGTTAATGCCTTAAGTGAACGTTTGGATCTAGAAATTAAACGCAATGGGAAAATCTATCATCAAGTCTATCGAATGGGTGTTCCGGAAACTGATTTAACCGTAGTTGGTGACACCGAAGATACAGGTACTAAAATTGTATTTAAACCTTCAAAAGAAATCTTTTCAGATGTGGATTATCATTTTGATATTCTGGCCAAAAGATTGCGAGAACTGTCTTTCTTGAACTCGGGTGTTCGTATTATCTTAAAAGATGAACGCACCACCACCGAGAAAGTATTTGAATATGAAGGTGGTATTGCTTCATTTGTTAACCATTTAGCAGAGAGTAAAACACCATTACACGAAACTGTGATACATTTTATTCGTGAACAGGACGATGGGACTTCTGTAGAAGTTGCGATGCAATGGACTGACTCATACCGTGAGTCGGTATTTTGTTTCACCAATAACATCCCCCAAAAAGATGGTGGTACCCATTTAGCGGGATTTCGTGGCGCATTAACCCGAACCATGAATAATTTTGTGAATCAAGGTGCTAAGAAAAAAATATCATTACAAGGAGATGATTGTCGAGAGGGCTTAATTGCTGTTGTTTCTGTCAAATCACCCGATCCCAAGTTTTCATCGCAAACCAAAGATAAACTGGTGTCATCTGAAATAAAAGGTGTGGTTGAAAGCGCTGTGGGTGAATACCTGAGTGATTTCTTGTTGGAAAACCCACAAGAAGCCAAAGTACTCACGGAAAAGGTTTTAGATGCTTCCAGAGCGCGTGAGGCGGCTCGTAAGGCCCGAGACATGACCCGTCGTAAGGATGCCCTGGATATCGCCGGTTTACCCGGTAAATTGGCTGATTGTCAGGAAAAAGACCCGGTATTTTCAGAAATCTTCCTGGTAGAGGGTGATTCTGCCGGTGGCTCAGCAAAACAAGGCAGAAACCGTAAGAATCAAGCCATATTACCTTTAAAAGGTAAGATACTCAATGTGGAAAAAGCCCGGTTTGATAAAATGCTCTCATCGGCAGAGGTGGGTACATTAATCACAGCCTTAGGTTGTGGTATTGGGCCACAAGAGTTTGATGCGGATAAATTACGTTATCATAAAATTATTATTATGACGGATGCGGATGTCGATGGTTCTCATATTCGTACCTTGTTACTGACCTTCTTCTACCGTCAAACACCGGAGTTGATCGAGCGAGGTCATGTCTATATTGGCCAGCCACCCCTGTATAAGGTTAAAAAAGGCAAACAAGAGCATTACATGAAAGATGATGATGAGATGAATGAATATTTATTGAATCGATCATTGGATAATATTCAGCTCTTTCACCATCAAGATCAACCGCCGATTACCGATGATGTGTTGTATCGTTTAGTGAAAGAACAGACAGAAGTGAAGTTGATTAAAGAAAAATTATCATTAGTTTATGATGAAAAAGTAATTTCTATACTGATGAACTTGGCAAGACTTGATAACATTCAACAAGTTCCTGAAACAGCTTGGATAGAACAGGCGATTGCGTTATTAAATAAAGATAATCGGATTGGTATTGAATGGACTATTCGCTACGATAACGACAACAATACCTTGGTGTTTATAAAAGACAGTAATGGTTTAGTTGAGGAAACAGTGTTGACTGATTTATTTTTTAAATCAAAAGATTACAATAAAATGATGTCGGTGGCGGAGAAAAACTTTGATTTAATCAGCCAGGATGCCTATTTATTAAAAGATGAAAAGAAAATACCGGTTGAAAGCCTTGCTGATGTATTGGAATATTTATTAAAGACCGCGAAAAAAGGTTTAACAATCAGCCGTTTTAAAGGATTGGGTGAAATGAACCCTGGTCAATTATGGGAAACCACCATGGATCCCGAAACACGTCGTTTATTACAGGTCAAAATTGAAGATGCAGTGACAGCTGATAAAGTGTTTTCAACACTGATGGGTGATGTGGTTGAGCCCAGACGAGAATTTATTCAAACAAATGCATTGAATGCAGGTAATTTAGATGTCTAATATAGATCAAACAGTTAAACAAAAAATAGAAAATTTAATACAGTCAGATAAAGTCTTTGTGTTTATGAAAGGTAATCCAAAAACACCGATGTGTGGTTTTTCAGGAAATACTGTAAAAATGCTAAAAGATTTATTGGGTGAAGAATACAGCTCATTCAATGTTCTTGAAGACAATGAGATTCGAGAAGGTATTAAAGTATTTAGTGATTGGCCAACAATCCCACAATTGTATATAAATCAAGAGTTTGTTGGTGGTAATGATATTATTTCAGAAATGTTTAATACCGGTGAATTACATGAGTTATTAGGTTTAAAAAAGCCTGATCGAACGCCACCGGTGATGACGATCAGTGATGAAGCCTTAAATCATATTAAAGAAGGTATGAAAGATGCCGGTAACCACAAATTATTTTTATCCATTGATGATGAATTTAATACCCGTTTTAGTCTAGATACACCTAAAGGCTATGAAGTGGTGGCCACAGCGAACGATTTAGATATATACATGGATATTGGGACTGCCGAGCGGGCTCAAAATATTGAAATTTCTTGGATTGAGGAGCTTCAAGGCTCTGGTTTACGCATAAAAAATCCCAATGAACCACCCGCAGTTCAGGAAATTACTGTGGCGGAGTTACAGGATTGGTACGATACAGATGACGCAGATAACCCCCATGTGTATGATGTCAGACCTGAAGATAAAGTGGCAGAAGGGACTTTACCTGGCGCACAACGCTTAGATAAACAGGCGATTGAAGAAATCGAATCTATGGATAATACAACGCCACTGGTGTTTCTTTGCCAGGTTGGACAATCATCCATGGCAGCCGCTGAATATTTCCGTAAAAAAGGCTATACCAAAGTCTATAATTTAACCGGTGGCTACAACGCCTGGAATGATTAAACTGTCATCTAATCGAAATAAGAAGCGCCTCTCTGTAGGCGCTTTTTTTATATTGGCTGCGTTTGCCTATTTAAACCTACAACCGCCACAAACCAGTCATTCAGAACTGGCATCACTTTATGTCAATAAGCACAGTGGTCAAATGGTGGAGTTTGAAGGCCAGGTGTTGCGCATACTGGCTGATGACAATGAAGGCAGCCGCCACCAGCGATTTATTGTTAAGAGTGATGAGTTAACTGTGTTAATCGCTCACAACATTGATTTAGCTAAAAGAGTTCCGGTCAATATTGGCGATCAGGTGAATATTTACGGGCAATACGAATACAATACTCAAGGTGGTGTTATTCATTGGACCCATTATGATCCGCAAGGAAAACATACGGGTGGTTGGATTAAACATAAAAATAAAAAGTACGGAATCGGTTTTAAAAAATAGTTTTGATTAATATGAAATTAATGGATAAAAATCCTTGCCTATTAAGGTCAGATAATTTATCATTTCGCACCTTGATGGGGCATCGTCCCATTTTCAAATTCATTCCTGAATGGGTCGTTAGCTCAGCTGGTAGAGCAGTGGACTTTTAATCCATTGGTCATAGGTTCAAATCCTATACGACCCACCATTTATAGTTTTTCCAAACACTAATTTATCTTGTTGTTCGTTATAATGAAATAACTTAACAGTGGGTAAAATTTAACCAAAAAAGCACCCACATGGAAATGTAAAAGTATTTGAATAATATCTTTTACTTTCAAACACTTACATCTGATGTGTTTTTTTAAATAAGCCTTCTGTAGATAATTAGCTGGGTCATCATCCAAATATATATGTTTCAGACAAACTGACAGGCATAAAAAAACCACCGATAAACGGTGGTTTTTATTAGTATAAAATAAATTATTTTCTGACACCTTCGACTGAAACAGTTAAATACAGTTTTTCAACAGCCGGGCCTAAACTTCGTTTAATTTTATAATCACTTAAACTAATCTCTGTGGTGGCTTCATAACCTCTACGATGACCACCCCAGGGGTCGTCACCAGCACCAACAAATTCCACATCCAATTTAACTTCATTGGTGACACCATTAATGGTTAAATCACCGGTCATTGTTCCATGACCATCTGCAGCGGGTGAAAATGAAGTACTGACAAATTTGGCAGTCGGATGAGCCGATACATTTAAAAAGTCATCACTACGTAAATGTTTATCGCGCTCAGCATGGTTGGAATTAAGGCTATTAGTTTGAACTGTCATTTCAATGGAGGCCTTTTCAGGCGCATTTTCATCATAAGTAAATGAACCATCGAAAGTATCAAACCGACCGTACAACCAACTAAAGCCTAAATGATTAATTTTAAATTGCACAAAAGCATGTTGACCGTTGATGTCTAAATCATAATCAGCGGCTTGCGCCAAAGGCGTTAAAGCAAAAAGTACTAAGATAAATAGTTTTCTCATGTTGTCTCCAAATTATAAAATTCTTTTTAGGGTGTCATCTTTATCGATGAAGTGATGTTTGACCGCACCGATGACATGAAGTGCCACAAAACCCATTAATATATAGGCACCATATTCATGAATCCAACCCATTGTATCCACCACAGAGCCTGAAAACTGTGTCAATGCCGGAAGATTAATGGCTTTAAATAATATTTTCGCTTGGCCATCAGCTGTCATCATCAGATAGCCGGTGATAACTAATGTAACGACAAACACATAAAATAAGGACTGTGTGAGTTGAGATAGGATACGTTCAAAAGGCTTTACTGGTGGGGACAGTCTTTTTTGACGGCCTGAAAGAAGTCGAATGAATTTAACAAGCCAGACAAACATCAGTGCCATACCAAATGCATAGTGTAATTCAGGTAAACGGTTGTACCAAGGGCTGTAGTAGTCCAATTCAACCATATACCAGCCACTGATAAACATAAAAAATATCAACAAAGCACTGAGCCAATGAATAATTCGGGTCGTGAGGGTATATTTTTCAATCATAATTTCTCCACTATTTTACCAATCAAATTCAGCCACCACCGGGGTGTGATCCGAAGGACGTTCATTTTTTCTGGGTTCAACATCAATGTAAGCTGATGACAAGGTTTCACTGAGTTCATCGCTGGCCAGTACTAAATCAATGCGTAAGCCCATACCACGGGCAAATTTATTCATACGATAATCCCACCAACTATAATAACCGCCTTCATCATGTAGAAGACGAAAACTGTCCTGAAAACCCAAATCTAAAATATGATTTAAGGCGGTACGTTCTTCGGTGGTACAGAGAATTTTTTCATGCCATTTGTCAGGATCATGCACATCCCGGTCATCGGGTGCAATATTAAAATCACCCAGCACAATGACATTTTGGAAATCATTGAGTTGTTGATCGAGAAAATCTGTTACCTTTTGTAACCAATTAAGTTTATAAGCAAACTTATCAGTGCCCGGCGCCTGTCCATTAACCACATAAAGGTTAACAACACGAATATCATCAATGGTGACAGCCAAGATGCGGCGTTGTGGATCATCAAGCCCCTCAATATCAGTCACAATACCTTCTGGTGTTTGTTTGGCAATGATGGCCACCCCGTTATAAGTTTTTTGACCGGAATAGACCACTTGGTAACCGGCATCATGAATGGCATCAACCGGAAATACATCGTCAGTCATTTTGGTTTCCTGTAAAGCCAACACATCCGGCTGTTCATGCTTAAGCCAATCAAGGACTTGCGGCAGACGAACTTTTAAGGAGTTAACATTCCAACTGGCAATTTTCATACAGTATTAAAACAGCAAACAAATAATAGATTATAGTGAAAACAAACTAATGATTCAGCCAATTTACGATAATCACATAACAATTTAACCTCGCATCCCTTAAAATGTTGTCAACTTATACTATTTGACAATCAATTTATGTTCAGCCCATACGGAAAATGCCCATGCTGAGAATTTTAGGCATTGATCCAGGTTCTCGATTTACCGGCATTGGTATCATTGATGCCCACCAGCAACAAGTGAAATATGTTCATCACGAAACCATTCGTTGTGGCAGCGGTGATTTTCCGGAGCGCTTAGGTCTTATTTTTAGTGGCATTAATGAGATTATTAAACAATATAAGCCACATGAAATGGCCATTGAAACGGTGTTTATGGCTAAAAATGCTCAATCAGCGATTAAATTAGGACAGGCACGCGGTGCGGCGATATGTGCCACCCATGCGCAATCGATAAAAGTCCATGAGTATGCCCCAAAAGCCATTAAACAAGCGGTGGTTGGACAAGGCGGCGCGGCTAAAAGCCAGGTCCAATATATGGTGGGTTTATTGCTGAGTTTACAGGAAAAAATTCAAGAAGATGCCGCAGATGGTTTAGCGGTGGCGATATGTCATGCCAATAACCGTTGGACACAACAGCATATTATGGCCGGTCGCACCGGTAGTTGGAGAAACTTGTGATTGGAATGATTAAAGGACAATTAGTCCACACGGAGCCGCCGGCGCATGTGATTGTTGATGTGCAGGGTGTGGGTTATGAAATTGAAGTGCCCACTTCGGTATTTTTTGAATTGCCGGATTTAAATAAAAGTATTCAATTGATTATTCATCATCTGGTGCGTGAAGATGCCTCGATTTTGTATGGTTTTAGAAGTTTTTCTCAGCGTCAATTATTCAGAACCTTATTAAAAGTCAATGGAATCGGCGCCAAGTCGGCTTTGGCAGTGCTGTCAACCATGAGTTCATCTGAGTTTGCCCGGGTAATCAATGACCAGGACATTGCAGCCATAACTCAGGTGCCGGGTATTGGTAAAAAAACCGCCCAACGCTTGATGATTGAAATGAAAGATAAGGTTGATATCAGTCAACTATCAGATATCTCCGAAGGTGCCCAACCGGCCCGTTTAGGGGTCCAGGCTGAAGCCATCAGTGCCTTACAATCATTGGGTTTTAAACCACAAGATGCGCGCCAAATTGTGACTAAAATATATAAAGATAACAGTGACTTAGCCGTGGAAGAAATTGTGCGTATGAGTTTAAAACAACAGGGAGGTCGATAATTTATGGATTTTGAGCCAGATCGTCTGATTGATGGTGCCATGAGTGATTCACAGGAATCAATTATAGAAGCCACCATTCGACCCCAAAAGATTGAAGAATATCTAGGCCAGACCGAGGTAAAAGCACAGATGGCACTGTTTATTGAAGCTGCGCGTAAACGACAGGAAGCCTTGGATCACGTCCTTATTTTTGGCCCACCGGGTTTGGGTAAAACCACGCTGGCGCACATTGTGGCCCACGAAATGGGCGTGCAATTACGGCAAACCTCTGGACCGGTGTTAGAAAAAGCCGGCGACTTGGCGGCTTTATTGACTAATTTACAACCCCATGATGTGTTGTTTATAGATGAAATTCATCGTTTATCACCAGTCGTTGAAGAGGTGTTGTATCCGGCCATGGAAGATTTTCAAATTGATATTATGATAGGTGAAGGACCGGCTGCCCGTTCCATCAAGCTGGATTTGCCACCCTTTACGCTGGTCGGTGCCACCACCCGAGCCGGCTTGTTGACATCACCATTGCGCGATCGCTTTGGTATCGTACAACGCTTACAATTTTATGATGTGGAAGATTTGGCACATATTGTCGCGCGCTCAGCGGATATCTTAAACATTGAGGCCGACCAAGATGGTTGTTATGAAGTGGCGAAACGTTCTCGCGGTACACCGCGGATTGCTAATCGGTTGCTGCGACGGGTGAGAGATTATGCGGAAATAAAAGGAGATGGCATCATTACGCAACAATTAGCCGCAGATGCCATGAATATGTTGCAAGTTGATCAACGTGGTTTGGATGAAATGGATCGCAAATTATTAGAAGTCATCACCGTTCAATTTGAAGGTGGACCGGTGGGCATTAATTCATTAGCGGCCGCTTTAAGTGAAGAACGCGGCACCGTTGAAGATGTCATTGAACCGTATTTAATCCAGCAGGGTTTAATGGCACGAACAGCCAGAGGTCGTATTGCCACCCGCAAAACTTGGCAAATCGTGGGCTTAAAACAACCTCAAAAACCCAGTAGAGATTTATTTGAAGAATGAGCCAGTTTTCGTATAAAACACGTGTTTATTATGAACACACGGACGCAGGTGGTGTCGTATATCATGGACGCTATATGAATTTTTTTGATCAGGCACGAACCGAATGGTTACGCCATCACGATTTACAACAAAGTGACATGCGCCAGCAAGAGCATGTTTTATTGGTGGTGCGCGGTATCAATATACAATATTTGAGGCCGGCCTATTTAGATGATGTTTTGACTATCACCTGTGATATAAAAAGTTACAGTGCAGTACGCATGGTGCTTGAGCAAGTGATGACCGTTGATAACAGAGAAATTGCCAGCGCAGAAGTCACTGTGGTGAGTGTCCATGATCAGCGATTTAAACCGATGCGGTTTCCACAGAAATACTTGAACCGCCTAACTAACAATAGTAATTAACCCTAATCAGGAGCGTCTTGTGAACGACAGTGGACAATTTTATTTAGAGATTATCGTCAATGCCTCATTACCGGTTAAAGTGGTGATGATTATTCTTATTTTGGCTTCCATCTGGTCCTGGCTGATTATATTCAGTAAGGGGAAAATTCTGGCTAATGCCCAGAAAACAGCGAAAAAATTTGAAGAACATTTTTGGTCCGGTGTTGACTTAAATAAACTTTACCAACAGCTTAATAGTAAAAAGTCGAGTGGCATTGCGCGTATATTTACAGCCGGTTTTAGTGAATTTCAGCGCAAGAAAAACAGTGGTCAAATCAGTGTTAATTCGGTCGAAAGTGCCGATCGCGCCATGCGCGTGGCCTTAAGTCGTGAAATCGAAAGTCTGGAATCACAATTACCGACTTTGGCCACCATTGGTTCCACCAGTCCCTACATCGGCTTATTTGGTACTGTAATTGGTATTATGTTGTCTTTTCATGCCCTATCTGATGTCACCCAGGCCACCATTGCCTTAGTGGCGCCGGGTATTTCTGAGGCATTGATTGCCACCGCCATGGGGCTGTTTGCCGCCATTCCGGCGGTGATTTTTTATAATCGCTACAGCGATAAAGTAGAACGTATTTATAGTCAATACGATGCCTTTAAAGATGAGTTTTCGGCCATCTTACACCGTCAAATTGGTGAATAAGGATGCGCCGTCAACGTAAACTCAATGCTGAAATTAATGTCGTACCTTACATCGATGTGACCTTGGTGTTGTTGATTATTTTTATGATAACCACACCGCTGATGAACCTCGGTGTCGATGTTAATTTACCCGAATCAAAAGCCAACACCATTGATATTGAGTCAGAACCGGCGGTCATTAATGTCACTGATAAAGGCGATTTATATTTAAGTATTGGTGGTGAATATGAATTACTCGACAGCGAAACCTTACAAAAAAAACTGGCAGCGTTTGTTAAAGTGAATCCCGATGTGCCGATTATGATTGGTGCGGATAAAGCGGTCTCATACGGTCAGGTGTACCAAGCCATGGCCGTGGCGCAACAAGCCGGTGCTAAAAAAGTGGGTTTAATCAGCGAACCGATTAAACCGGATTAAGGGTTAGCGATGATGCAGAAGGAACAAAAAAAAGCCTTACTGTATTCGGTGGGTTTACATGTGTTGTTGGTGGCATTGCTGTTTATTTCAGCCCAACAAAAAGTAATAACACCACCTAAAGGCATTGCTATTGAAGCGGAGATTGTAGATTTAAGCCAGCCGATGTCTGCACCAAAACCTGAGCCGAAGGTTGATTCTGTACCCAAACCAGAGCCAGAACCCGAACCAGAACCAGAACCGGAACCAGAACCCGAACCAGAACCAGAACCAGAACCAGAACCAGAACCAGAACCAGAACCAGAACCCGAACCTGAGCCTGAGCCACAAATCAAACCTGAGCCACCCAAACCAGATCCGGCTGTATTAAAACGCCAACAAGAACAGGCCGAGCGTTTAAAGAAACTGGAAGAACTCAGAAAAAAACGCCAGGCCGCTGAAGCCGCTGCTGAGGCACAGAAAAAACCTGAACAACAACTCGAAAAACCCCCGGTGGATAACACAAATGAAGAACAACCCAGCGGCCCAATTGGCACCCAAGATGGCAAAGTGGGTCAGGAACCGAGTTTGCTCAATCACTACATCACAGCGATCCAAGCCGATGTCACCCGTCAATGGGCACGACCTGTCGGAACCCCGGCCGGTTTAAAGTGTCAGATAAAAGTGAATCAAATTCCCGGTGGTGGGGTGATAAATGTCACCATCGGTAGCCCATGTAATGCCAATACGGTGGTAAAAAACTCCATCATTAACGCTGTAAAAAAAGCCGATCCATTGCCTTATGCAGGGTTTGAATCGGTGTTTGAACGGCGGCTTAATTTTATTTTTCAGTACCAAGGAGACTGACTTTATGCGAATACTCTTGACCTTATGCGTCCTTTTGATGAGCCAGCAGGCTTTTTCACAGCTTAATATCACCATTGATGGCGGCAGTGCCAGCGCCATCCCCATTGCAGTTACTGATTTTGTCTATCCTGATGGCCCCTTAAGTACCGATATCAGTGCCATTATTCGCAATGATTTGGCGCGCTCCGGTCAGTTTGCACCACTGGCTAAAGATTTATTGGTGGAACACCCCGGTGCCGATGCCGACATTAATATGGGCACCTGGCGTTTATTAAAAGCGGATTACCTGGCCTATGCGTCGATTAAATCAGTCTCTGCCGGACGGATTGAAATCCGCTTTCGCCTATCTTCGGTGGCCGATCAAAAGCAATTGTTGGCGTTAACTTTACCCATTAAAACGGATCAATTGCGTGCCGGTGCACACTTTATTGCCGATAAAATTTACCAGGAAATCATCGGCGTGCCGGGTGCTTTTTCTACCAAGCTGGCTTATGTTACAGTCACGGAAAATTCCAGCGGTGTGCATTATCAATTAATTGTCTCCGATGCCGACGGGTTTAACCCCCAATCCTTGGTAACTTCAAAAGAGCCGCTGATGTCACCGGCCTGGTCACCGGATCGGCAACGTCTTGCCTATGTCTCTTTTGAACAAGGTAATTCGGCTGTATATTTACAAAACTTAAAAACCGGTGAACGCACCTTAATGGCTAATTTTAAGGGGATTAACAGCGCCCCAAAATTTTCTCCCGATGGCAGCCGTTTGGCGGTGACATTATCTAAAGGTGGCAACCCGGATATTTACAGTATTAATTTAAACACCCAGGTAATCACCCAATTAACTACCCACTGGGGCATCGACACTGAACCTGAATGGTCGGCGGACGGCCGAAGGATATTTTTTACCTCTGATCGTGGCGGCAAACCACAAATATATCAACTTGATTTAGGCAGTCAAGATGTCAGTCGTGTGTCCTTTGAAGGTGACTATAACGCCCGTGCCAGTTTGTCGCCTGATGAAACCTATCTGGCCATCGTCCATGGAAATAACAATAATTATAAAATTGGATTATTGCATCGACCATCAGGCACTTTACAATTGTTATCAAAAGGCTCACAAGATGAATCACCCAGTTTTGCCCCCAATGGCTCCATGGTTTTATACGCCACTAAAAATGCCCAAAACCAGGGGGTTTTACGGGCGGTATCTTTGGACGGCCAAACCACCAACGACCTGGTATTGAGCGACGGCAGTGTTCGTGAACCGGCCTGGTCACCACTTAATTAGGCGTCATCATGTCAAACGTACAGATTAAAACAGACTGGGTTAATAAACACACCTTCATCAGTAGCAACGAAGATAACCAAAGCCTGATTATGGATGCGCAGGTGGATGCACAAGATGTTAAAAAAGCCCCGACGCCCATGGAAGTGGTATTAATGGGGTTGACCGGATGTGCCGGCATCGACGTAAAGATGATACTTGCCAAAGCCCGCCAGCAGGTGGTTGCAATCCACATTAAAGCCACCGGTGAACGGGCTGATTCAGTGCCGGCGGTGTACACTAAAATTCACTTACAATTTACCGTTACAGGTAAAAATATAGCCGATAAACAGGTCGCCAGAGCGGTGCAGTTATCAGCAGAAAAATACTGCTCGGTATCAAAAATGTTGGAAAATAGCGTCACCATCAGCCACGATTATGAGGTTGTGCAAACAGATTAAAGCGACGAAAATCTGTATAAGCCCCAAAATCTGAGAGGTGTTAATACATTAGCTAAGGAACTATCGTATACTTATATATCATTTTGATAGTTTGGGTTGAAAAATTGATGGTTTTAAGCGGTTATCGGCGACCATTTTTTGGATTGATGGTTATTTTTTTTGCCATGAGTTTAACTGCTTATGCGGCTAATTTTGAGATTGCAGACAGTGAATTTCAAAACCTCAAATCAGATCAAGCCAAATTAACCTGGGTTAAAAAGTATGAGCCGCAAGTGAGTCAATGGCCGGTGGTTGATCAAGCTTATTTTTATCACAAGAAAGGCCTGACGCTGGAGGTTAACGATGACATTGAAGGCGCCAAAGAACAATTTAAAAAATCCATACAATTATTTAAAAGCTTAGATCAAGTCGATTCGGGTTTGGTACAAAGTCTGCTTGATTTGTCCTACATGAAATACCTGCAAACCAATGACACCAAAGTTTATTGTCCGGATCGACAAGAAGCGGTGGCCGTCGCCCGACAAATAGATAACCCTGTAAAACTGGCAGACTCATTGATTCAAATGGCTTTTTGTTATCAATCAGGTTTTGAGAATTTAACTCAGGGTCTGGCGGTGTTGGAAGAAGCGGCTGAAGTGGTACAAGAAAACAACCTGGCAGAGGATGGTCTGGCGATGATTTATAATGCCACCGGTAACTTGTATCGTGCCAATCAAGTGCACCAACAAGCCTATGAATATTACCAGAAAGCCTATCAACTATGGGTGGCTATGGATGACACCCAAGATGTCTTTAATATGTTACATAATATGTTTGGTGAAGCTATTGAATTGGGACATTGGCAGGCCGCACAATCACATGTTAATGGTTTGTTTAAGATGGCGGAAAAGTATCCTGATTTCAGTGATTTTAGGTTTTTTGCAGAACTCAATGCCGGTCGTTTGGACTTTGCGCAACATCATTTTGAACAAGCGGTGAAAGCGTATGAAGCCACATTGGCTTTAAAAGACACCACCTCAGAGCACTATTTTGTCAAAATAGCAGAAAGTCAGTTAGCCATTGCCCATTTTCGATTGGGACAATATGACCAGGCCTTTCAAATCGCTGATCAATATTTAATGGATTTCGATAATTTGAAAGCGGATAACATCATTCCAGCTATTGCTATCATTAACCTGTTTTCGCAACAAAAATATCCACAAGCCTTGCAAAAATTCTGGCAGGTTTTAGATGAATCTCAGGCCAACAACCGCCTGTTCGTCAAAAATGCCGTGGCATTACAAACCCTCACATGGGGAGAAACGGTTGATAAGCTGCAGAATCAGGCCTCACAGCATAAATTAGCCATTAAACAGTTAGAACTCGAACAACAACAAAAGCAATCGCGAATCAATCAATTAACCGCTGTGGTGGTTGGCTTGATTGCTGTGGTGGCGGTGATTATCGCCTGGTTTTTATACCGTTCTAAAAAACATCACCAAACCCGTGCTCAAACGGATTATTTAACCCATATTGCCAATCGCCGGCACATTATTAAAGAAGGCCGCAGATTATTAGTCCAGAGCCAACAAAAACAACAAGATTTATCCATTATTATCATTGATATTGATGATTTTAAGCCGATTAACGATGAATATGGCCATGCCATGGGTGATGTGGTGATTAAACAGGTGGTCAAGAATATGCGCGCCGGTCTCAACAGCGATCAATTGTTAGGTCGAGTGGGTGGTGAGGAGTTTTTACTGTTATTACCGGGCGTGAATAAAGGTCGGGCCTGCGCGGTGGCAGAACAGATTCGACAACAGGTGGCAGGCAACCCCATTATCGCTGATAAGCTACAATTACAAATCACGGTTAGCCTGGGGGTGGCGGTTAACCAACCACCGGTGGCTCATTTTGAAGAACTACTCAAACGTGCTGATGATGCCATGTACCAAGCCAAAAGTGCCGGTAAAAACCAGGTTCAACCGGTCTCTTCCGCAGCACTGTGAATAAACTGTAATTTCGCTAAACGGGCATATAATTCGTTGTTTTTAAGTAATTCTTGATGCGTGCCTGAAGCCACCAATGTGCCCTCATCTAAGACCAGTATTTTATCGGCTTTTTTAATGGTGGCCAGGCGATGAGCAATTACCAGCGTGGTGCGTTTTTGCATCAGCTTATTTAAGGCTTGTTGCACCATTTGTTCACTTTCAGCATCCAGTGCACTGGTGGCTTCATCCAGTAACAACACCGGTGGATCAGTCATAATGGCACGGGCGATGGATAATCGCTGCGCCTGACCGCCGGATAAACGCACCCCGCGCTCGCCTAAAAATGTCTCGTATTGATTTTCCAGAGCTTCAATAAATAGTTTGGCGTGCGCCGCTTGTGCGGCATTCTGGATAACCACCATGTCCGCATCGGGCCGCCCGTAGGCAATATTTTCTGCCGCCGATGTCGAGAACATCGTGGCATCCTGCGCCACCAAAGCAAATTGGCGCCGTAAATCATGCAAGTCGTATTGGTTAATATTGACGCCATCAATGCGAATATCACCTTGTTGTGGTTCATAAAAGCGCATTAATAATTGGAATAAAGTTGATTTTCCGGCACCTGATGGCCCCACCACCGCCACCGTTTGACCGGGAATAATCTCAAATGAAATGTCTTTAAGTACCGGCTTATCGGATCGGCTGGGATACGCAAAAGTCACCTTGTCGAACAGCAAATGACCCAGTACAGTGGCTTGAAAGCGTTTGGGTTCAGCCGGTGATTGAATTGGGTTTTCGGTGTGCATTAATTCAACAATACGCTCTAAAGCGCCGGCGGCTTTCTTTAACTCGCTCCACACCGTGGTCAAGGCACCGGTTGAGGTGGCCGCCATCACCGCATACATAACGAACTGACTTAAAGTGCCGGCAGTCATGGAACCACTGATAACATCTTTGGCACCTAACCACAGTACCAAAACAATCCCACCAAAAACCACACCACCGACCAATACAGTCAGTATGGTGGTCATGCGAATGGAGTTGACTGCGGCGATAAAAGCACGGTTAACTGCCACAAAAAACCGTTCGCGTTCCCGGCCTTCCTGGCCATAAGACTGTACCGTATGAATGGCGTTGATGGTTTCTGTGGCCAGCGCCGAAGAATCGGCGATGCGGTCTTGCTCAATGCGGGATAGTTTCTGAATACGTCGACCGGTTATGACCAATGGAATCACCACCACCGGAATTAAAAACCCGATGTACATCGCCAGCTTTGGGCTGGAGACAATCATCATTAACACCGCACCGATAAAGGTCACAAAAGAGCGTAAAGCAATGGAAAAAGTGCTGCCAACCACGGTTTCTACCAAAGTGGTATCGGTGTTTATACGGGATAAAATCTCGCCAGTTTTGGTGGTTTCAAAGAATTCTGCCGACTGGCCAATGACTTTACCATAGACCTGTTTACGTAAATCCGTGACCACCCGTTGACCAATCCAACTGACCCAATAATAACGTAAGGATGTGAATATAATCATGGCAATTGAAACCCCAAAAACCAGGATAAAATACTGACTCAAACGATCTTGGTTTTCGGCGGAAAAACCTAAATCAATCATGAGTTTAAAGGCCACCGGGATGGCCAAATTAGCCGCCGCACCTAAAATGAGAAATAACAGTGCTGTGAGAATGGCTTTTTTATACGGTCGCAGTAAAGGCAGCACCAGTTTTAATTGTGATAGGGCGGCTTTCTCGGGTGCTTTTGTTTGTTGTTCAGCTTGAGCCATGTTGTGTGATGATAGGCAAAAGGCAATTATACGCTGTCAATCGTTGTGCTTATAGGTGATTTCAGTATGAATATGCGATAATCTCAGGCCTTCTGATAATAAACTGCTTTTATTTCTTAAATGTCACAATATCCGTTTCAATTTTGGCCCGCCACTGAGCGCACACACAATAAACGCCAGGCCATTTATTTTGCCCATGCCAACGCCTATCCGCCGGCCAGTTATCAAGCCATCATTGATGGTTTGCGCGAGCTTGCGCCGGTCATCAGTTATTTACAAAGACCCTTATGGGCTGAGCCGCCGGCACCAGAATCAGTAACTTCCTGGCATGATTTTGCCGATGATGTGATTGCCTTTTTTGAGCAGGAAAACATTTCAAACGTTATGGCGGTGGGTCATTCCATGGGTGCCGTGTCGGCATTCTTAGCCGCCACCCAACGACCAGATTTATTTAAAGCCTTAGTGATGATTGAGCCGGTGGTGTTTAACCGTGGTTTTTGTTGGCTCAATCGAATTTTGCCGCGGTTTATTCGTGAGCGGGTGCCGATTATTAAAAAAACCCTGCATCGACCGGATCAGTGGCCGAGTTTACAGGCGGCTTTTGATTTCCATCGCCGCACCCGAGCGTTTAAGCGGGTCAGTGATGAACAGCTATGGCAATATATCCATGCCGGCGTTAAAGCCGATGACACGGGTTCTTTTCGTTTGGTCTTTGATAAGCGTTGGGAAGCCCATATCTATCAAACCGTGACACCCTTTAGAAAACAACTGTTACAAAGTTCCTTACCGGTACTGGCTTTACGGGGTGCTGAAACCGATACCATTCCGGCGGCTTTTTGGCAGCGCTGGCACAGTAATAACAATCATCAGCTTATCGAAATTCCAAACAGCAGCCATTTATTACCCATCGAAAGACCCGAACAGGTGCTTTCCCATGTGATACCCTTTATAGAACAGCAAATAACAGAAACACACAGATAGAACCATGAACACCGCGCTTAAAACACAAACTGCCACACCGGACATTTTACTGACCACCTTAAACAGTAAATACATCCATGCGGCCTTTGGTTTGCGTTATCTGATGGCTAATCTGGGTGAACTACAGTCACAAGCCCAACTGCTGGAATTTACCATTCATGACCGGCCCATTGATATGGTCGAAAAAATCATTGAAAGCGGTGCCAAAATCGTCGGCTTCAGTGTTTATATCTGGAACGTCACCGAAACCAACGAGGTGGTACAACTGCTTAAAGCTGCCCAGCCGGATATCACCGTGGTGTTAGGCGGCCCCGAAGTCAGTCATGTGCCGGATCAACCACTGGTGGTGTCCTGGGCTGATTATGTCATTAAAGGCCCGGGTGAACGCAGCTTCAGAAAGCTCTGTGAAGCCCTGTTAAACAGGGAAAAACCCCCTCATCCGGTTATTCAGGGTGAAAGTGTGCCCTTAGAACAGCTGATTATGCCCTATGACTGGTACTCAGAAGAAGATTTAAGAAACCGTATTATCTACGTGGAAGCCTCACGCGGTTGTCCCTTTAAATGCCAATTTTGTTTATCGGCCCTGGATAAAACCGCAAAAGCCTTTACCTTAGTACGCTTCCTGGCTGAAATGGATCGCTTGTATCAACAAGGTGCCCGCAACTTCAAATTTATTGACCGCACCTTTAATTTAAAAATTGCCGATGCGGTGAAGATTATGGAATTCTTTTTAGAACGGATGGATGATGATTTAACCGTACATTTTGAGGTGATTCCCGATCGCTTACCGGATAAACTTAAAGACGTTATTCTGAAATTCCCACCACACAGTTTACAGTTTGAAGTGGGTGTGCAAACCTTTGATCCTAAAGTACAAAAATTGATTCAACGCCGTCAGGATAATGATCGGTCAAAAGACAATATCCGCTGGATTTGTGAACACAGCCGCGCCCATATGCACGCGGATTTAATTTTTGGTTTGCCCGGTGATACCCTCACTGGTTTTGGCGACAGTTTTAACCAGTTATATGCCCTCAATCCACAAGAAATTCAGGTGGGTATTTTAAAACGCTTGCGTGGTGCGCCGATTAATTCTCTGACTCAGGAATATAAGATGGTGTATTCACCGCTACCGCCTTACACCGTTCTACGCACTAAAGATATCAGTTTTGAGGAATTACAACGGGTGGGTCGTTTTGCCCGTTATTGGGATATTTTTGCCAACTCCGGTCGTTTTCAATATACCCTGCCGCTGTTATTAAAAACCGATGCTTTTGCTCACTTTATGGCTTTTTCCGATACCCTGTTTCAGGTGGAACAAAGCACCTGGAAAATTTCGCAACGTCGACAATTTACCTTGATATACACTTTGTTGCGTGATTATTTCGCCATCCCCGAAATCGAACTAATGGCCGCTTTGCAACAGGATTTTGATTTAACCGGTGAAAAGGGTCGTCTCGATGTGCTGTTACAACATACCAAACAAGATAAAAGTTTTATCGCCAACAAGCGCCAACAACAGCATGGCTGAAGCCACACCGATTCAAACCATTTCCATGCAAGGCGTTCAGGTTTGGGTTAAACGAGAAGATCTCAACCACCTGATTGTTCAGGGTAATAAATTACATAAACTGAAACACAACCTGATTGCGGCCCGCCGGCAACAGGCGAAAACGCTGGTTACCTTTGGTGGTGCTTACTCCAATCACCTGCTGGCCACGGCTTATGCAGCACAGAAGTCTGGTTTTAAGTCGGTTGGCATCGTCCGAGGTGATGAATTAAAACACGCCGAAGCCCACTGGTCAGAGACCTTGCAACACTGCCGTCAATTTGGCATGCAGCTTGAATTTGTCAGTCGCGCAGATTATCGATTCAAACAGCAGAGCGAAACGGTTCAGGGACTAATAAATGATTTGGATTCGACGTTTATTATTCCCGAAGGCGGCAGCAATCTGGCAGCCATTCAAGGCGTGGCCGAATGGCTTGTTGCAATGGACAAACAACTTAAGGCTAAACCAACCCATGTTTTTTGCCCCGTAGGTACCGGTGGCACACTGGCGGGGATGATCGCTGGTTGTGCACAAATCCCCTGGCAGTGTGAAATCATAGG
>Ga0209344_10002499_pt1 | contig 20308 bp, 18 predicted proteins | sample Cruoilmetagenom6_FD_187293 | JGI IMG/M metagenome (GOLD analysis project Ga0209344, IMG submission 187293) | Oil polluted marine microbial communities from Coal Oil Point, Santa Barbara, California, USA - Santa Barbara Oil Seep Sample 6 (SPAdes)... | ecosystem: Environmental > Aquatic > Marine... | reverse complement strand
AGATGTCGCTGAACCCGAGGCCGAACACGGCGATGAACGGGACCATCAGCACTGCCGGAAACGGCGGCCAATAGAGATAGCTACGGTCGTTGAAGTGAACCAGATCGTGGGTCTTCTCGGGCGTGACTCGTAGGTGGAGTTGCCCGTGCAGAAAGCCGTCGGCCAGGAAGTTGAAGTAGGCGCCTTCCGAAACATGAAAGAGCGACGGGTCACCCCATCGCTCGAGGGAGAAATCGGCTGCAAAAAGGGAGTAGACGGTGAACGCAACAAGTCCGACCAGGATTGCCGCGACCCAGGTTCTGTTTCTCATGACCCCTAGGTTGCGATTCCGCGATCTCATACCGAGAATCTCAGCGCAGCGTGCTGGAGCTGGTCGTTTTTTGTGGCGCTCGGAGACAGAGAGGTCTTTATCCACTCCCCAAGCCTACACCCTCCAATACAAGTCCGGTTGGAGTTGGACTCCGTCCTGAACGGGATTCAATGTGGCCTGACATTGAAGTCACAACCCTGGAATGTGTTTTCATTCTTCCTCGCGTACGCGATGGTTTCTCCGGTAAGATTCCAGGGTGGGCAAAGTTAAGAAAACGTGTATTTCCCCCACCTTAACGATGGAGTCTGGTTTTCCGGGACCTCGATCATGGTATTCGCAGGGGAGGGCTACATTGCGGACACAGCGGGAAGCTGGTTGAGCATGCCGGCTAGATTGGTGATCGAAGCCGGCAAGGTCAACCGGCAGTATTTCAAGGATCTGGTCGCGTACCGAGAGCTGTTTTTGTTGCTCGCCTGGCGCGATATCTTGGTGCGTTACAAACAGACCATCATCGGAATTGCCTGGAGCGTGCTGCGCCCTCTTCTGACCATGGTCGTTTTCACGATCGTCTTTGGACGATTGGCGAAGATGCCATCGGATGGAGTCCCCTACCCGATCCTGGTCTTCGTCGCCCTGCTCCCGTGGCAGTTCTTCAGCAATACCGTGAGCGAAGGCGGCAACTCCCTCATCAGCAACGCCAGCATGATTTCCAAAGTCTATTTTCCTCGTATCATCATCCCGACGACCGCGATGATCGTCAGTTTGATCGATTTTCTGATCTCGACGCTCATCCTCTCGGCCCTGATGGTCTGGTTCCAGTATGTCCCGACGTGGAAAGTCGTGTTCCTCCCCCTGTTTCTTGGGTTGGCGGCGATTGCGGCGCTGGGGATCACCTATTTGGTTTCCGCCCTGAACGTGAAGTATCGTGATTTCAGACACGTTCTGCCATTTATCATTCAGTTCGGCCTCTATATCTCACCAGTCGGTTTCAGTAGCTCGGTGGTACCGGACAGATGGCGCATGGTGTACTCGCTGAACCCCATGGTCGGCGTGATCGACGGTTTTCGGTGGGCGATCATCGGGAACACCAATCTCTATTGGCCGGGGTTTTTCCTTTCTGTTGGTATAGCTTCTCTTCTATTCGTGATCGGGTTTTTGTTCTTCCGGCGCATGGAATGTGAGTTTGCGGACGTCATATGAGCATCATCAAGGTCGAGAACCTCGGGAAGAAGTACACCATCGGTCACGACCTCAATGCGGGAGGTGCGTATCGCTATCAGTCGTTGCGGGAATCCTTGGCCCATTCGGTGCGAGGGATCTACCAACGTTTACGCCATCCCCTATCTCCGAACATCGAAAACACCGACCTCGAGGAGTTCTGGGCTCTCAAGGATCTCAATTTCGAGATCCAGCCCGGTGACCGGGTTGGGATCATCGGCCGCAACGGCGCAGGCAAATCAACCCTTCTGAAGACGCTCTGTCGAATCACCGAGCCCACCACAGGACGCATCGAGATCGCCGGGCGGGTGGCGTCCCTCCTCGAAGTCGGAACAGGATTTCACCCGGAGCTGACCGGACGGGAGAACATTTTTCTCAACGGTGCGATCCTCGGAATGTCTCGGGCGGACATCAAGCGCAGGTTCGATGAGATCGTGGCTTTTGCCGAGATCGAGAAGTTCCTCGATACACCGGTCAAGCGATATTCCTCGGGGATGTACGTGCGCCTGGCTTTTGCCGTGGCAGCGCATCTGGAGCCGGAGATCCTGATCGTTGATGAGGTGCTCGCGGTCGGGGATGCGCAGTTTCAGAAGAAGTGTCTTGGGAAGATGGAGGAGGTGGGGAAGGAGGGACGGACGGTATTGTTCGTCAGCCACAACATGGCGATGATTACGGGGTTGTGTTCGAGAGGTATGCTGCTGAAGGCAGGTGGGTTGACATGTTGTGGCCCGGTATCAAATGTAGTTCTGGATTATTACAGAGACAGGGGCGGCCGAGGCACGAAAGTTCATTACCGAATTTCGGATGAGCGGCCTGGAGATGAAACTGTCCATCTCGTCTCTGCTGAAGTAACGAACCAAACCGGAGACGACTCTTGCGAGTTTATGATCGACTCGTCCGTCATCTTTAAGCTCGTGTACCACGTACGGCGAAGCTCCGGAAGACAGATTGTGCCGGGTTTTGACGTCAAGACAGCCGACGGAACCTACGCGTTTGGGATACCTCCAGAGAAGACTTCTTTGAATTCGGATCAAGGGGTTTTTGAATTCACAGCATCAATTCCTCCCAACTTTCTGAATGAAGGAACCTATTTCGTAGGTATCGCGATTTATTCCTTCGAAGGCGTTCGGATGACCCACGTCCACGAGCCAGACGTGTTGGTTTTCAATGTCAAAGACAATCTTACGGATCGGCCGAATCCCTACACCGGACCGATAGCGGGAGTCGTGCGCCCTCGATTTGAGACGTCCCTCGAAATCGCTAATTTGAAGGCCTCTTTGTGAAGAAGGTAGTCTTCAATATCGATGTGGTCAGTGCGTGTAACCTCCATTGCCCGTCGTGCCCGATGGGCAATTCAAAGGACGTTAAGAACCCGACCGGGCTGATGTCTCAAGAACTGCTCGGCAACATACTGGACAAGGCCTCATCTGAATGTGAAATTACATTTGTAGGCCTGTTCAATTGGACCGAACCGCTAATCCACCCGAGGTTGGCCGATCTTGTTGAATTGACTGAATCCTATGCTCCCTGCCACTTGAGCAGCAATCTGAATCTTTCGGGAGTTGATTATGAGGCCCTGTTGAGAAGGAATCCATCCCGGTTCCGTATATCTCTATCAGGGTATAATCAAGCCATATACTCGAGAACACACGGAGGAGGAGATATAGAGATTGTAAAGAGAAATATGGCGGAGTTGTCAAAAGCGGCGGAAAGAGTTGGCGGTAGGACCCAAATTGAAGTACTTTTTCATCGTTACCTAGGAAATACTGATGATGAAAGACTGATGAAAGAGTACTCGGAAATGCTGGGTTTTATTTTTGAACCGGTCTGGGCATTTTTGATGCCGATAGAAAAGATACTCCAACACCTGAAGGATCCCAGTCAGCTTTCTCTGCAGGATAAGCAACTTATTGAATTGTTGGCGTTACCTCCAGACGAGAAGGTCATGCGGGTGTCCAGATCAAGAAAAGTCAACCATTGCAAACTACTTGAAGATCAAATCACATTGAACTGTAGAGGTGTCGTGCAATTGTGTTGCGGGCTGTTCGATCAACGTAGGTACTCGATTTGTAACTATATGGATAGAACCTTGGACGAAATACAAATCGAGAAGAGAAAGATGTCGATTTGTCGGGAGTGCATGAGTTGTGGAATCCACAATTTGGCCCTCTATGACTCCCCTAAATACGACAGAATTGCTAAAGAGAATGTAATGAATTACTACAAGGATTTGATTGAGGTTAAACGTAGATCGATATTCGATAGACTCAAAGGACGTGTGCGACGAATTATAGGGTCTTGAATAGTTGGTGAAAGAAATGAAAGCTGTCATCCTTGCCGGTGGTCTCGGCACGCGTATCTCCGAAGAAACCCACCTCAAACCCAAGCCGATGATCGAGATCGGCGGCAAACCGATCCTCTGGCACATCATGAAGCTCTACTCAGCCCATGGCGTCAACGAATTTGTCATCTGCTGCGGCTACAAGGGCTACCTCATCAAAGAGTATTTCGCCAACTATTTCCTGTATATGTCCGATGTGACCTTTGATATGGCGAGAAACGAGATGGAAGTTCACCAGCAGAATGTCGAGCCGTGGAAAGTCACTTTGGTCGATACCGGCGAACACACTCTGACAGGCGGACGGCTCAAACGGGTAGCCGACTACATCGAGGGTGATGAGGCGTTTTGCCTGACCTATGGTGATGGTGTCAGCAACGTCGATATCCGGGCTTCAATCGAGTTCCATCGCCGGCATGGCAAACTGGCAACGGTGACCGCCGTCCAGCCGCCCGGACGCTATGGTGCGCTCGAGAGATCGGGCGACCTGGTCACCGGTTTCACCGAGAAGCCCCGCGGCGACGGAGGGATGATCAACGGTGGTTTCTTTGTGCTGTCTCCCAAAGTGCTCGATCTGATCGAAGGCGATCACAGCAGTTGGGAAGGCTCATCACTGACTCGTATTGCTTTGTTGGGTGAACTGATGGCATTCGAGCACCATGGCTTCTGGCTGCCGATGGACACCCTTCGTGATAGGAACGCGCTCGAGGAACTCTGGGCCTCCGGGAAGGCACCATGGAAGATCTGGCAGTGATGGGGCGGACCCGATCGAGGGACGGACTCTTCCGGGATACCCGCGTCCTCGTCACCGGGCATACCGGTTTCAAGGGCTCGTGGTTGGTTCTTTGCCTTCACCGGCTGGGCGCCAGGGTGACCGGGATCAGCCTGCCGCCACACACTTCCCCGAATCTGTTCTCTCTCGCTGGCATTGACAAACTCTGCGACAGCCGTTTTTGTGATGTTCGCGAGGGTGCGGCACTCGACGCCATGATCAAACAGATCCGTCCCGAGATTGTCTTCCATCTGGCGGCTCAACCGTTGGTGCGCACCAGTTACCGCGACCCGGTGGAGACATTCTCCACCAATGTCATGGGTACTGCCCATGTGCTGGATTCCCTGAGAGGGTCTGAGCACACGCGTGTCGCGGTGATGGTAACGACCGACAAAGTGTATCGAGACGGGAATAGCCAAAGGCCGTATCATGAAGATGATGCTCTGGGTGGCCACGACCCCTATAGCGCCAGCAAGGCTGCGAGCGAAATGGTGGTTGCCAGCTATCGTGATGCCTTCCTCGCAGAGCAGGGCGTCGCGATTTCCAGTGCCCGAGCCGGCAACGTGATCGGTGGCGGTGATTGGTCGGAAGACCGTTTGATTCCCGACGCCGTTCGTGCATGGCAGGAAGGGCGTACGCTGGAGATTCGCCGTCCCCATGCGATACGCCCTTGGCAACACGTGCTGGAGCCGCTGACCGGATACCTTTCCCTCGCCGAAAAGCTCTGGCGGCAGCCCGAGTTGGCGGGCGCCTACAATTTCGGCCCGGAGACCCACGAGACAGCGACCGTGCGCGATGTGGTGGAACTTGCCCGCAACCGTTATGGCTGCGGCAAGGTGCACTACGGGAACGGCGGCGATGGCCCGCACGAGGCGGAGTGGTTGGCACTGGAGATCGCCAAGTCCGCTGACAACCTCGGATTCAGGCCCCGATGGGCGCTTGCCGAAACGGTTGAAAACACCATGTGGTGGTATCGCGAGCAGAATGAAGGCGCCGAAGCGCGAGCGCTCTGTGAGACTCAGATTTCCCACTACGAAAGTTCGTCATGAGCCGCCTCACCCTCACCGGTCTGCCCCTGGCTGGGTTGAAATTGGTCGAACGTCGGAGCCTGGGCGATAGTCGTGGATTTCTCTCTCGCCTGTTCTGTGCCGAGGAACTGGTGGCCGCGGGATGGGAGAAGCCGATAGCCCAGATCAACCATACCTACACAGCGCGACGCGGCACGGTGCGTGGCCTGCATTTCCAGCTTCCACCCCACATGGAAATGAAGCTCGTGACGTGTTTGCGCGGCAGGGTGTGGGATGTCGCTGTGGATTTGCGGGCGGGTTCAGACACGGCTCTGCACTGGCATGCGGAAGAACTTTCGGCTGACAATCAAAGGGCGCTCCTCGTTCCCGAAGGCTTTGCACATGGTTTCCAGGCGCTGACCGATGACGTGGAACTCTTGTACTGTCACTCAGCTGCATTCCGTGACGAAGCAACGGGTGGTTTGAACCCCCGAGATTCCAACCTGGCTATTGACTGGCCGCTCGAAATCACGGTGCTTTCAAGCTCGGATGCCCATCAACCGATGATCAACGGGAGCTTCGCGGGCTTCGTGATATGAACTGTCGCTTCTGCGGAACACCGCTCGAACACATCGTTCTCGATCTCGGTTTTGCACCGCCGTCGAACGCCTATCTGACAAAGGACGATCTCTCTCGCCCCGAGAAATCCTACCCGCTCAGGATCAAGGTCTGCGAAGAGTGCTGGCTGGTGCAGACCGAGGACTATGCGCAGGCTGAAGAACTGTTCAGCCCGGACTATGCCTATTTTTCCAGCACCTCGACGAGCTGTCTGGCGCATGCAGCGAGGTATGTCGACAACGTGACGCGACGATTCGGGCTCGGCAACGACAGCATGGTCATCGAGGTTGCATCCAACGACGGCTATCTGCTCAGGAATTTCATTGCGGCTGATATTCCCTGTCTCGGTATCGAACCAACGAACAGTACGGCCGAGGTCGCTGAGAAACTCGGGATTCCGGTCGTACGTGAGTTTTTTGGCGAGGAGCTTGGCGCGCAGCTTGGCGCTGAAGATAGACGAGCCGATCTCATTATCGGCAACAACGTCTACGCCCACGTGCCCGACATCAAGGACTTCACCCGTGGTCTGAAGGCGGCTCTCAGCCCCGGGGGGACGATCACCCTGGAATTCCCTCATTTGAAACGACTGATCGAACACACACAATTCGATACGGTCTACCACGAGCACTTTTCCTATCTGTCACTTTTCGCCGTGAACGGTATCTTCGAGGCTACCGGATTGCGGGTGTGGGATGTGGAGGAGTTGGGCACCCATGGCGGCAGCCTGCGTGTCTATGGTTGTCACGAGAATGATCCGCGACCGATGTCCCCCGCCGTGACTGGGTTGCTGACGCAAGAACGCAACAGCGGCTTACAGACACAGACTCCCTATCGAAACTTCCAGGCCAAAGCGGAAAAAGCCAAAGACGAGCTGTTGCTTTTCTTGATTGAACAAAAGCGTGCGGGCAAAAAAGTTGCCGGCTATGGCGCCGCCGCAAAAGGAAATACTCTTCTCAATTATGCCGGCGTCAAACCCGACCTGCTGCCGTTCATCTGTGATGCAGCTGTGGCCAAACAGGGGAAATTCATGCCCGGAAGTCACATTCCGATTCGGCCAACAGCTGCCTTGATGCAAAATCTCCCCGACTATGTGTTGATTCTGCCCTGGAATATCGCTCCGGAAATAATGAAGCAGAACGCAGATTTGACTGAGTTCGGTGCACGCTTTGTCACGGCGATTCCCACGCTGGAGGTCTTTTGAAAGGATGCATCCCATATACCCAGCCATCGATCACAGCGCTGGAGATTCAGTACGCGACTGACGCAGCCGCGAATGGCTGGGGCGAAAAGTGTTATGAATACATCTTTCGGTTTGAAGAACTGTTCAAAGCTCATCTCGGTGTGAAGTATGCGATCGCAACGTCGAGTTGCACGGGCGCCCTGCACATGGGGTTGGCCGCGCTGGGCATCCAACCCGGTGACGAAGTGATTATGGCCGATACCAACTGGGTCGCAACGGCCGCCGCTATTTCCTATCTTGGGGCCAAGCCGGTGTTTGTTGACATCCTACCGGATACCTGGTGCATCAACCCCGAGCTGGCTGAAGCCGCTGTCACAGTTCGCTCAAAGGCCATCATCGCCACGCATCTCTACGGCAATCTCTGCGAGATGTCGGATCTACTGGCCGTCGGAGAACGGCACGGCATCCCAGTTATCGAGGACGCCGCCGAGGCCATCGGTTCGGTTTTTTACGGTCAGCGGACTGGTTCCCTGGGGCGGTTCGGAGCATTCTCTTTCCACGGTACCAAGACCGTCACCACCGGCGAGGGTGGCATGTTCGTTACCAACGATGAAGATTTGTACGAGCACGTCTTCACACTGAGCACCCACGGCCGCAGCCGAGGCCAGACAAGACAGTTTTGGGCGGACATGATCGGGTTCAAATACAAGATTTCCAATATCCAGGCAGCAATCGGGTGCGCGCAGATGGAGCGGATTGATGAACTGATCAACCGCAAACGGGAAATATTCAGTGTTTACGCTGATCGCCTCATTCCGTGCGCGGGGATAACCATGAATCCGGAGAATCCCGGCACGGTGAACGGGTATTGGATGCCGACAGCAGTGTTCGCCCCGGAAACCGGAATAACACGCGAGGACCTTCAAACGGCGTTTCAAGCGGAGAATATTGATGCCCGAGTTTTCTTCTGGCCATTGAGCAGCACGGGATTGTTTGCAGATCAATCCGTCAACAGGCACAGCCGGGATCTGCCATCCAGAGCAATCAACCTGCCTTCATTTCATGATATGACCAAGTTGCAGCAAGATCGCGTCCTTGCGGTAGTACAGGATCTCATGGCCTCGCCACCTAGAAGTTCTCCGCATGTGTAGCCAGAAGGTGATGATTGCCGGAATTGGCGGTGCTTCCCTGGGGACGGAAATCTGTAAGGCGCTACAGCTGGCAGGCGGATACGGGATCTATGGCTGCGATATTTCGCCGACCGCCTATGGCCTCTACGATCCCGGATTCACGGCGACCTATCGAGTTGACCGAGATCACTACGTGGATAGCGTCATTGATGCCTGCGGCACCGCAGAGGCCACATGGCTGATACCCGGGGGGGAACAGCCCATGGTATTGCTGCGCCAGGCGCTGGAGCAGCTACGCAACGCCGGAATTACATTGGTTGCCAACGCAGGGGAGGTGGTCGATCTCTGCTCGGACAAGGAATCGACGTTCAAGCAGTTGAAGGAAATCGGAGTCGCAGCGCCACGAACTGCTGCTGTTTCCACCGCCCTCGACATTGATGAAATCGGTCTACCATGTATCGTCAAACCGGCGACCGGATCCGGCGGCAGTGTCGCGGTCTTCTTTGCGGTCACCAAAGAAGAGGCAGTGATGTACGCCGAGTTCATCAGACGCAGCGGAAGCCTGCCCATAGCACAGGAGTACCTGGACATTCAGGAGGGCGAGTTCACCATCGGCGTGCTCTCTCTCCCGAATGGGCGGATCGTCAGTTCGATTGCCCTGCGTCGCAGCCTCGATGCCAAGTTATCAGTCGCCTACCGAGAGCGGGGTGGGATTATTTCCAGTGGTTATTCCCAGGGATACATTGGCGAGTTTCCCGATTTGTGTCGTCAGGCTGAAGAAATCGCCAAGGCCGTTGGGAGCCGTGGGCCGATCAATGTTCAGGGCCGGGTTCGCGAAGGGGTGCTCTATCCGTTTGAGATCAATCCACGTTTTTCTGCGTCCACATACCTGAGAGCCTTGGCGGGAATCAATGAGGTGGATATTTTCATCCGCTGTCACAATCTGGAAATATCACCGCAAAAACCTACTGTCCGCCCGGGATGGTATTTGCGAAGTCTGACCGAGCACTATGTTCCCGAGGATCAGTTGAAATGACAATACGCTGGATCACGACCCTGCTCGGTACTGGCGCCTTCGCTGATATCGGTCCTGCAAGGGAAGCAATCGTTGTTGATGTCCGTGACCTGGTGGACAAGTCGGGCAACGAGGCATCGGTGGTCAAGGAGAAGATCAAGCAGGGGATCGATGGCCTGAGAAACGGGAGGCGGGTCATCGTTTGCTGTGATTACGGCAAGTCCCGGAGCAACGCTGTGGCAGCAGGCATCCTTGCATCTTTCGAAAACAGACAGTTCGACGAGGTGTTGTGCCAGGTCCTTGAGGCAACCGGGGAGACCGAAATCAAGCTGGAACCACTCATGGCTGTTCGCAAGGCTGTGGGAATACCTCCAGAACACAAGTCGTCCGTCGGGCAGGGGTCCATTCTGGTCACCGGTGGCGGCGGATTTCTCGGTCGAATGCTCACCGCGGCACTTGGAGATGACGTTCGCGTGGTCGCACTCTCTCGGACTGATTTGGACGTCTCCCTGGGGAGCACACGGATAGACTTGGTGGCTGAGCAAGAGAATGTCACCTGTATCGCCCATTTTGCCAACCCCAAGATCTATACGTCTAATGTTGCCATGGGACAGTCCCTCACCATGCTGCGCAATATCATCGATGTCTGCACGAACAGGGATATTCGATTGATATACCCTTCGAGTTGGGAGGTGTTCTCCGGGTATTCGGGCACAATTGACGCTAGAGAGTCCACCTTGCCAATGCCACGGGGGCCATTCGGAGAAACAAAGTACCTTGCTGAATGTCTTATCGAGCACTGCATCCGCAACGCTGGGCTGCGATGCGCTCTGCTGCGCTCCAGCCCAGTATTTGGCCCTAGCAGTGATAGACCCAAGTTCTTATGGAACTTCATTGAACGGGCGCTCCAGTCTCACCCAATTGTTACCCATAGATATCGGAACGGAGAACCTGCTCTGGACCTGTTGTATGTCGATGACTTCATCTCGGCGGTTTTGGCAGTCATCAATTCGGAGTTTGTCGGCACTTTGAACCTGGGAACTGGGGCACTAACCTCGACCCGCCAATTAGCCCATTTGATAGTAGACAGGCTGGGTAGCGACAGCAGTGTCGGACGCTGCGATATCGACGCCGATGTGGCTTGCATCGCAATGGACTGTAGCGCCGCCTTGCAGAAGATTGATTGGTTCCCGAAGGTCAGGCTGAAGATTGGATTAGATCAGATCTTGTCTGAGGAAGAAGAGAAATGGAATCATCGCAATGGATAGAAAAAGCGAGAAGGAGCTGCAGGAGTCGTTCCCTTGGCAGCGTTCAAAATTTCATTCCGAGTACAATCGAGTGCTCGCCGAGTACAAAGTCAAGTCTTGTCTTGAAAATGCCGTTGGGGATTCCCTCTTGGACATTGCCTGTGGGGATGGCATGCTCACGGAACTCTTTGCCAGGCACTTCAATACCGTTGTTGGCGTTGATGCTTCGTCAGTCCATCTTTCAGAGGCACGCAAGCGGATCCCCTCAGCTACATTTTATGAATCTTTAATTGAGGCCTTCGAGTGTGAGTGTCGATTTGACTCTGTATTTGTGCTCGACCTTCTGGAACATGTTCAGGATCCTGTGGCCGTCCTAAAAAAGGCGTCGTCGTTTTTGACGTCGGAAGGGCGACTCGTAGTACATGTTCCCAATTGTGAGGCTGTGAATCGAAAGATTGCCGTCAAAATGGGCACCCTGACCAGGTGTGAAGAGTTATCTCCTTTTGACATTGAAATCGCGGGGCATCGAAGATCCTATGATCTTCAATCTCTCCGACGAGAAATCGAGACTGCCGGCCTGAAAGTCACAAAAACCGGTGGGATCTTCTACAAAATGCTCTCCACGCCGCAAATGGACTGGTTTCTGAAAAATGGTCTCTGGGACGCGGGTCACGGATGGGGGCGCAACGGGATGGAGACAGCCAAGGACTGGAAGGCGGAGTTCTGCCGGGCGTGCTACGAGTATGGGCTCAGCCATCCTGAAGACTGCAATATCATCTTTGCCTGTATTGAGAGGCGAAGCTGAATACGAATCCGCTGTTAGCGAAAGCGAGGTCGACCATCGTGGATCCAATCAAGGAATTTCAAACAGAGGTCGAGAGTAATATCGCTGGCCTTGCCGCCGATAGAGACGTTCAGGGGCTGTCACGAATATGGTCGCGGGAGACTAACCGCAATGGATATTCCTACAACTTTTCCTGGCTTTCTCGTCCCATCATCCAATACCCCCAGGACATGGTGGCGATGCAGGAGATTATCTGGAACGTCAAACCGGATCTGATCATCGAAACAGGGATCGCCCACGGAGGGTCCCTTTTCTTCAGCGCGTCGATGCTGGCTCTCTTGGACATGACGGAAGCGATCGAGGCGGGCACATCGATGAATCCCGCCAAGTCCCACCGCAGGGTTCTGGGCATTGATATCGACATCAAAGCCCACAATCGCAAGGTCATTGAAGCTCATCCGATGTCTTCCAGGATCACAATGATCGAAGGGTCATCGATTGCCCCGGATGTTGTCGAGAGGGTCCGGGCGGTGGCTTCAGACCACGGCCGAATCCTCGTCTTCCTAGATTCCAATCACTCCCATGATCACGTGCTGGCGGAGCTCGACGCCTTTGCTCCGCTCGTTTCGATCGGGAGCTATTGCGTGGTCTTCGATACCCTGATAGAAGACATGCCGGCCAGTTTGTTTCTCGATCGCCCCTGGGGCCCCGGAGACAACCCCAAGACCGCCGTATGGGAATTCTTGAAACAGCTGGAGATGAAAGAACGGAAAGGGAGCGACGGAAAGCCGTTACGGTTTGAAACAGATAAGGACATCGTGCACAAGTTGCTGATCACCGTTGCCCCTGACGGGTATTTGCTACGCCAGGGCGAATAGACTGCGACTGAAGCTCGGATATTTGGTCGATGAGTAGATTCCACTTCCCGTTGGTAAGTATTGGTGTTCCCGTGTTTAACGGGGATTCAAAGATCGAAAAGGCGATCAACTCCATTTTGAATCAGACTTACACCAATATTGAGGTGTTGGTCTCTGATAACGCTTCTACGGACGATACTCGTGAAGTCTGCGAGCCTCTCTGCGCGCGAGATACGCGAATTCACTATTTGAGGCAACCCGTCAATCTCGGTCCGGCTGCAAATTTTCAAGCACTACTCGACCTTGCTCAAGGCGATTTCTTCATGTGGTTGGGTCACGACGATTGGCTATCAGAAGGATTTGTCGAGGCGTGTGCAGAAACGCTGATTGAAAATTCAGATGTCTCACTGGTTTGCGGGCAGGCGCTCTATTACCAGGAAGGGGTTGAAGTGTTCAGAGGTGATGTAGTGCAACTGCCTCAGGAATCACCCCAAGAAAGGGTTACCGCATTTTACGGCGTGGTCTGGGACAACGGCACATTCTACGGGTTAATGCGACGTGAGCAGTTGCTCAAGGTGAAAATGAACAACGTGATCGGCAGCGATTGGTTGATGATCGCATCGATGGCATTTTTGGGGAAAGTGGTCACGTTGCCTGCAGTCAGTGTGCATCGGGAACGTGGCGGTATCAGCCGTTCATATGAGAATATCGCCGACCTGTTGGGGTTACCGAAATTTCATGCTGTGTTTCCCCATGTGGCAATTGCCTACTTTGCCTTCAAGGATATCGTCTGGAGTGACCCGTTGTATTCGCTCGGCGTATTTCGACGAGTTCACCTCGGGTGGAAATGCCAGAGGTCGATTCGATTGAGGCATGGTGCCTCACTTTGGGGCGTGCTTCGAAAAATCCTGAGTCTTTGCAAACAGTACGGCAAATCAGTCATCGGGCGCGACAATCAGGAATTGAAGAACCCGGGAGGACGCAGGACCTGAATTGTGCCGCGGACTCCTCACAGGAGTTAGGTCAAGACGGTGATCCTATAACTTTCTTGCGACGATGATGTCCTGATATTCACTCAACAGCGATTGATCTCTTTCGCACCATTCTCCCCAATAAATTGGTGTTTCCATGCTGAGACCGTCGCGCTGATAGAGTCGCCGGATATACGACTCATCAAAGGCAATTGCTTGTTCTGGTACCTCGGTGTCTACCGAGTGGCAGCCGTCTTCCATTTCATACTTGAAGTTCAACGAAGTCCTTTGTTCCGACATCAGTCGCGTCGATTCCTCGTTCACCAAAAAGTAGGTAATGAGGCACTTTCCACCTTGTCTCAGAACACGCGCAACTTCAGAAAGATAGTTCTCCATATCATTTTTTAACATGTGAGTGAAAACCGACCCGAGTACCACAAGGTCAAATGAACCGTCGTCGAAAGGAAAACGATAGTCGTACGCCTTGCCTTGACCTGATGGATTGTACTTCTCGTTAAACACATCGATCAGCTGGAAGTGGAAATTGTCGCGTTTTCTCCCGATACCCTTGTTACACCAGTTGATTCCATCCCTGTTGATATCGAGCCCTTCGTATCTTCCGCTATCGTTAAGGTAAGCAAGGAGAGGAATTGTCTTTCTGCCCATACCACAACCGACATCCAGAATGGCGGCGTCGGGCTGGAGATCACAAAGGTCGATGTAGTACTTCAGGAAGTCCTGTCCATTCTTCTTGAAGGTCTCATAGTCTTGTGGACCATCGTTCATCAATCCAACGGGAGGCATGAGAGGGTCTCGTCTTCCCGAGAGCAGGTCGATCGTCCCCTGAAGTCGGTACATCAGATTCCGGGCAGCGGATATTACGGGAGCTGGAATGAGGCCTTTGATGTGGTTTCTCATCTATTATTTCCCTTTTCGTGCGGTGAACGACATCCGACCGGCTTGACCGAGCCACGCGAGGATTGCCGAGAGTGGCCGCAGGGCATAGCGAAGGGGCGCTGGCCCCTTCTCCGGATACTCGAGACACGTCCGCGCCCCTGGAATCCGGTGTCGTAGAAGGAATCTCCCAAGGTGGACCATGAGGTTGTTGACATTCCGCTGGTGAAAAATGCGGGTGTCCGAGAATCCAGCGGTTTCGAGAAGCTGGGTGAGAGTTGTCGGTGTGAAGTGAAAGAGATGGGTCGGCACCTGTAGAGCGAACCAGTCGGCGCCGAAGAAGCGGAACTCCCAGCTTGCGCAATTGGGGACCGAACCCGTGAGAAAACCGCCCGGCCGCAGCCAGGAATAGATACTCCTGAGATCTTCGAGAGGGTTGTGCAGGTGCTCGAGGACCATCACCGCTACCACCAAATCAAAGCTCTCGCCGGCGAACGTAGCCTCCCGGACCGAAGCGGCGGTGACCGGCAAACCGGTTGTTTCGCGGAGGCGATCCGCCGTTTCGGCGGACGGCTCGAGTCCTTCGGCCTGCCAACCAGAATCAGCCAGCTGTGCTAGATAACGACCGGATCCGCAGCCGACCTCGAGAGCCCGGCCCGGGGCGAGGCCTTTCGGAAGCACGTGCTCCTTCGGGTTGAGGAGTTTGCGGGCCAAGCGCTTGAGGGCGGCCATAACCGGCCGATGTTCGGTCGGCGCAAGAGGCGCTCCAAAAGGTTGATAGTTCGTTGGGTAGTAGTCCAGCATCGTTGCCGGGAGAGGCCGGGGAGAGGTGAACATCAGACCGCAGTTCCGGCATGAGTGAACCGCCCACTCGCCCGGTATCGAATGAAGGGTGTCTCGTGCAGAAAACAGGTGGGCGATCTGTTGCGATTGACACAGCAGACACATCGTCACTTCTTCGGTACCATCCGGAACGCCGTGACCTGGGGTTTCGGCGGATGATCGGTGGGCGTTGATTCCGGCCGGGTCCCTCACGGTTTCGGCTCCGGGCCGTCCCGGCCAACCGCATCCACCAGATGTTCTTCGAGTCGCGTCGTCAGGTGGTCAGCGGTCCAGTGTTCCGTGACCCACCGACGACCGTTGGTGCCGAGCCGGCGGCCGAGTTCGGGATCGGAGACGATCTTTGTGAGAGCCGCACCCAGAGACTGAGGACCCACATCAGCGAGATAGCCGGTGTGCCCGTGGCTCACGGTTTCCCGCACACCGCCCTCGCGAACCCCCACGACCGGCAGGCCACATGCCGATGCTTCCAAAGGCGCAAATCCAAAGGGTTCCAGCCGCGGCGTGTAGAGCATCACCGAGGCACGGTTGAGGCTCTCAATCAGCACGTCCTCCGAGACGTCGATTTTGAGCTCCAGATCGACCCCGCATCGGGTCGCCAGCCCCTCGAGGCGTCGTCGGTAATTGTCGTCGCAGACGTTGCCGATCCACAACAATCGGGGCCGATCGTCACCGAGAACGGCAAGGGCTTCGATAGCCCGCTCAACCGCCTTGGCCGGGACAATGGCCCCGACGCCGATCGCCATGCGCTCGCGCTCGAGACCGAGATCTCTGAATCGTTTCGTGTCGACGCCGAGATAGCACACCGATGCTTCCAGGCCGTAGGCTCGCAACACGCTCTCGCGGCTGTAAAATGAGTTGACGAGAATTCTGTCGAAGGCGCGGGCGTTTTTCTGTTCCTCGCGCACCAGGACACCGAGCTTGCGAACCCGCAGGGCGTGCCGGAGAGCATGGGGACGTCCGCGGGGCGGCGATGGGTCGGTTCCCGGATCGGGCGTCGACCACGGGAGGTCGGGCGAAGCCTCATAGAGTTCCCTCAGCGGTTCCTGCAGATAGAGCACCCGGGGCAGATCGATAAAGCGGCCGATGGCGGTCACGGCAAAATCGCGGCTCGTGTTGGCAAACAGCACATCACAGCCTGCGGCTGCGATGTGCTCCGCGCACAGTCGGCAGTGGTGATCCATCGCTGCGACATCCGATCGTTTGCCACGTAGGACTTCGACGGCTTCGCGCAGCGCGTTCTTTGGCGCACGTGGGAGGAGGGGTACGACATGTTCCGGTGCGAGGTCGCCGAGGGGTAGGAAGTGGTCATCGAGGCGCTCGGGGCACCAGATCTCCACGTGATGTCCGCGTCCCACCAGACCGGAGACATGCGCGTGGAGTGCGCGTCGTCCCCCACCGCTGGGGAGGTTGTGCCATACGGCGATTCGAAGGGGCGTGGTGATGTTCACCTCACCATGTTGCCACGGCGCTGGATCGACCAAGCGTCCTCGACCATCGCGCGGGCCAGGCCAGTACCAGCAGACCGTATTGTATCGGATGGTGCTTTTTGAAGTACCCGAACATCCCGCGATCCTGAAGACGTCGGTAGCGCGCGGTGTCGACTCTTTGTGACGAGACGCCGCCGAGATGGACGGCCCGAATCGATGGCACGACGTGGCTCGCTATGCCCTGGTCCTTGATGCGGTGGTAGAGATCGACATCGTTGAAGAGGAGGGGAAAACTCTCATCGAAGAGGTAACCGACCGCTTCGATGGTCTCGCGCCTGAAAAGGCTGAAGGAAGCGCCCGCTTGCTCGATCTCCTCAACACCGGAGAAACTGCGGTCACGATAGAAGTAGGCGTTCTGGAACCTGCGCCCGAGCAGGAATCGATCAACCGCGCGGCCGAGCCGGTGGTAGTGAGCGAGAATGTGGAGGGCGCTCGGCAGCCGTCGGACGAACTCCTGTGGTTGACCCTCGACATCGGTGAAAAGCGGGGTCACGACCCCCACGCCGGGGTGTTCCTCGGCGTAACGGACGAGTGCGGTCACGGCGTCGTTTGAGAGAAGGATGTCGTTGTTGGCAATGAGTAGGAATCGACCACGGCTGATTTCGTAGCCCTGGTTGCAGGCTTTGGCGAAGTAAAGGTTCCGGTCGTTGAAGATGGCCTTCACCCGGTGGTCTCGGCCCGCCAGAGTTTCGACGGTTTTGCGGCTCCCATCCGATGAACCGTTTTCGATGATGATGAGTTCGAAGTCGATCCCTTGGGTGTGATTCAGAATGGAGTCGAGGCAGGTCTCGAGCACATCGCCGCCACTCCAGTTCGGGATGATGATCGAAACCTCACACATCGAGTCCGCCGTCTCCCCGGCTCGTTTCTCATTGCAGCCGGTGAATCGAGGCTCGCAGAACTTTCGCCTCGGATCAAGGTTTGTGCTGTTCTCTCCGGTCCTGTCCGAGGGTCCCGGCCGTCATGGCACAATGGGAGAGGATGGAAGAAATGGTTTTTGGATTGCGGATCTATATGGGGGGATCTTCCTCGTCCTTCCGCTGGTATCTTGATCAGGATTCGAAGGTGTGAACACGCAACCGCCACCCCGGTCGTCCACCTCCCCAAACGGTTCTCAATCGATTCGGCTGAGAATTCTGGTGGTCGGCAATCAAACGGTGGCGAGTACCCGTTATCGGATTCTGGCCCATCTGCCGGCGCTGCGCGCCGCGGGTTTTGATCCCAAGGTGACTTTCCAGGAGCCGCGGCCCGCGAGTCGCCTGCAGCGTCTTCCTCTGCGTTTCCTCGACGAGATTCGCGACCTCCGTCAGGCCGCCGACAGCGATCTGCTCCTGATCCATCGACGGTGTTTTCCGGCGTTATTCGCACCGTTGCTGCGGAGGAAGAGCCGTCCCATGGTCTTCGACATCGACGATGCGATCTACCTCCCGTCACCGTTGGAGTCGAATTCGAGATTCGCCCGCAACCGGTACCGACGAAACTTCGGCACCACCGCAGCGGCCGCCGAACTGGTTCTCTGCGGAAACCGGGTGTTGGCCGAAAGAGTCGGAAAGAAGAAGCGAAAGGTCATCGTTCCGACCGCGGTGGACTGCGACCGATTCCACCCCGACGCACTCGGCGTGGCCGATCACCCGACGGCGGGCTGGGTCGGTCATTCGAGCAATCTTGCCTATCTCGAGGCCATCGCCGGTCCGCTGCGCGAGATCGCATGGCGGCATCCCGGTTTCAAGTTGATTGTCGTGGCTGATCGAAGACCTCGGCTCGAGGGTGTCCCGATGGAGTACCGCCCCTGGAACCTCGAGAACGAGGTCGAGTGCTTCAGGGGGATCGGTATCGGACTCATGCCCCTCGACGACTCTCCGTGGACCCGAGCCAAGTGCGCGTTCAAGTTGCTCCAGTACATGGCCATGGGCATTCCGTCAGTGGCATCAGCGGTGGGGATGAACCGTGAGGTCATCGAGCACGGCCGTAACGGATTGCTGGCGGTGACCGACGAAGACTGGATCAATAGTCTCGACGAACTCATCAGCCAGCCCAAAAAACGCTCCGAGATCGGGCGTGAGGGGAGAGAAACCGTTGAGAGAAGCTTTGATCTGCCGCTGGTCTCGGATCGACTTCTCAAGGCATTGAGTTGGGTGATGGATCGGTCGGCCCGCGCCCACAAGCTGTCATAATCAATCTGTGTGTGGCATAGCCGGTATCCTTGGCGAGATGAGCCGTGACGAGAGATCGCGGCGGGTGGGGTTCATGTCCGAGGTGCTCACCCACCGTGGACCGGATGACGAGGGGTTCTTTGACGATCGCCAGGTGTCGCTGGGTTTTCGCCGGCTCTCGGTCATCGATCTCGAAACCGGGCAGCAGCCAATTGTCCTCGCCGATGGGCCCTTCGCCATCGTTCTCAATGGTGAGATCTATAACTTTCGGGAGCTGCGGGACGAGCTCGAAGCCAAAGGTCATGCGTTTCGCAGCCGTGGCGATGTCGAGGTCGTGCTTCGTCTCTTTGCCGAGGAGGGTCTCGGTTGTCTCGCGCGACTCAACGGAATGTTCGGCCTTGCCCTGTGGGACGGGCGGGAGCAAGTGCTCCATCTGGCTCGCGACCGCTTCGGGATCAAGCCGCTCTATTGGTGCCGCGAGCGCGGAATGATCGGTTTCGCCTCGGAGATCAGGGCATTGCTCGCGGGGGGCTTTCCGAGCTGTCGCGATCTCGACCCGGCCGGGCTGCGCCACTACCTCGCCCTAGGGTATTCATCACCTGGTGGGACCGTTCTCCGTGACGTGAGATCGGTGGCGCCGGCGAGCGTACTCAGCATCGATGCCGACGGCAACGCGACCTCGACACCCTACTGGCGTCCTCCCGGGGTTTCCGCCGAGCAGCCGGTGGATCGCGACCTCGCAGAGCGTTTACGCCGGACTCTCGCCGATGCGGTCGAGCGGCAGCTGGTGGCGGATGTACCGGTGGGGGTCTTTCTCTCGGGGGGAGTCGATTCTTCGACGGTTTCAGCCCTTGCGAAGACCACGGTTTCGGGTCCGTTGAGGACCTTCTCGGTTGGATTCGAGGGACCGGGAGCGGTTTCGGAGCTCTCTGCCGCGCGGTTCGTCGCGGATCATCTGGGCAGCGATCACCACGAGCTGATGATGGATCCCGCCACCGTCCGTCGGGATTTCGATGCCCTTGTCGGCGGTCTGGACAGCCCTCTGGCCGATCCCACCGCGATCCCGACCTGGTACATGTCCAAGTTGGCTCGCGATAGGGTGACTGTGGCGCTGTCCGGAGAAGGTGCTGATGAGATCTTCGGCGGGTACGAGCGCCAGCGCTACGATGTCGCCCTCGATCGGTTCGGCGCCGCCGGTCGGTGGGTCGTCCCGTGGGCGATGCGGCTCGCGGGTCGGGCACCGTCGAAGCGCATGCTGGATCGTGTCGCGATGGCCCCTGGTCTCGCCCGCCAACTCCACTGGGGGAGGGTGTTCACTCCGGACCAGCTCGGGACGCTCTCCCGCGATCCGCTGGCCAGTGAGGAATCCATGCTGGAGTCGTACGCCGAGCTCGCCCGCCGATGGCATCACCTCGACCGCAGTGATTCCATCAACGGTCGGTTGACGACCGACCGGGAGATTTTTCTTCCCGGTGATCTCCTGC
>Ga0209344_10002498_pt1 | contig 20322 bp, 31 predicted proteins | sample Cruoilmetagenom6_FD_187293 | JGI IMG/M metagenome (GOLD analysis project Ga0209344, IMG submission 187293) | Oil polluted marine microbial communities from Coal Oil Point, Santa Barbara, California, USA - Santa Barbara Oil Seep Sample 6 (SPAdes)... | ecosystem: Environmental > Aquatic > Marine... | reverse complement strand
CCCGTGGTGTTGCCATGAACCCGATCGATCACCCGCATGGTGGTGGTGAAGGCCGGACCTCTGGTGGTCGTCATCCTGTGACACCCTGGGGCAAGCCGACCAAGGGCAAGAGAACACGCAGCAACAAGGCGACGGACAAGTTTATTGTGCGCTCGCGTCACCAAAAGAAGGGCAGGTAAGCCATGTCCCGTTCCGTCTGGAAAGGCCCGTTTGTTGACGGGTACCTGTTGAAGAAGGCCGACAAGGTTCGCGAAGGCGGCCGTAACGAAGTGATCAAGATCTGGAGCCGTCGCTCCACCATCCTGCCGCAGTTCGTTGGTCTCACCTTCGGTGTCTACAACGGGAAAAAGCACATTCCGGTGAATGTGTCCGAAGACATGATCGGTCACAAGTTTGGCGAGTTCTCGCCGAGCCGGACCTATTACGGACACGCGGCCGACAAGAAGGCCAAGAGGAAATAAGATGGGCAAGCAAAAGACACAACGCGCCCTCAAGGACAACGAGGCCAAAGCGGTCCTGCGCACATTGCGCACCAGCCCGCAGAAGCTCAATCTTGTTGCCGCGCAAATTCGTGGCAAGAAGGTCGAGAAGGCTCTCGCTGAGCTTTCCTTTTCGCCCAAGCGCATCGCTGGTTCTGTAAAGAAGACGCTTGAAAGCGCCATCGCCAATGCCGAGAACAATCATAATCTCGACACTGACGCGCTTGTGGTTGCTGAAGCTTATGTCGGCAACTCGCTGGTCATGAAGCGTTTTCATACCCGTGGCCGAGGTCGTTCGGCTCAGGTGTTGAAACCATTTGCGCACCTGACGATTATTGTGCGTGAAGCTGAGGAGACCGTCTGATGGGTCAAAAAATCAATCCGATTGGCTTGCGCCTCGGCATCAACCGCACCTGGGATTCGCGTTGGTTCGCAGCCGGGCGTGAATATGGCGAACTGCTTCAGGAAGATCTGAAGATCCGCAAGATGCTCAAGAAAGAGCTCAAGCAGGCAGCCGTATCCAAGATCGTTATCGAGCGTCCGCATCGCAAGTGCCGCGTGTCGATCCACACCGCCCGTCCGGGTATTGTGATCGGCAAGAAGGGCGCGGATATCGAAAAGATTCGCAGCAAGGTACGTCAGTTCACCGACAGTGAAGTGCACATCAACATCGTTGAAGTGCGCAAGCCGGAAACCGATGCCAATCTCGTTGCCCAGGGCATTGCCCAGCAGCTTGAACGCCGTGTTGCTTTCCGTCGCGCCATGAAGCGTGCCGTACAGACCTCGATCCGCATGGGTGCCGGTGGTATTCGTGTGAATGTTGGCGGTCGTCTCGGCGGTGCTGATATTGCGCGGACCGAATGGTATCGCGAAGGCCGGGTGCCGCTGCACACGCTTCGCGCTGATATTGACTATGGCTTTGCAGAAGCGTCCACCACCTACGGTATCATTGGTATCAAGGTATGGATCTTCAAGGGCGAAGTGATGGAGCATGACCCCACGGCGCACGAGCGCCGCGCTACCGAAGGTAGTGGTGATGGTGGTCAGCAGCGCCGTCGCGAGCCGGCTGCCAGCTAAGAGGAACCGGACTGATGCTACAACCAAAACGTACAAAGTTCCGCAAGGCGCACAAAGGCCGTATCCATGGCGTTGCCAAGGGTGGTTATGAGCTGACTTTCGGTCAGTTTGGCCTTAAGGCTCTGGAACCGGAGCGTGTCACGGCTCGTCAGATCGAGGCAGCCCGCCGCGCAATGACCCGCCAGATGAAGCGTGCCGGCCGCGTGTGGATACGGATTTTCCCGGATCTGCCCGTTTCCAAGAAGCCGACCGAAGTTCGCATGGGTAAAGGTAAGGGCGCGCCGGAATACTGGGCCGCTCGTGTACACCCTGGCCGTGTGATGTTCGAAATCGACGGTGTAAGCGAGGAAGTCGCTCGCGAAGCTCTTCGACTTGGTGCGATGAAGCTGCCGATCAAAACGCGGTTTGTTAGCCGCATTGCCGACTAAGGGGCAGGATGATGAAAGTCAGTGACGTACGGGCCAAGACGGCCGACGAACTGAAAGATGAGCTCGTCGGTCTGAAGAAAGAACAGTTTAATCTGCGCTTTCAGCGGGCTACCCAGCAGCTTGAGTCGACTTCGCGGGTTCGCGAAGTCCGTCGCGATATCGCGCGGGTCAAGACGGTGCTGAGCGAGAAGAGCAAAGCCTAAGGAACGGGTTGAGACATGCCGAAGCGAATTTTGCAGGGGACCGTAGTCTCCGACAAGAATGAAAAGACGGTTGTGGTGCGCGTCGAACGCCGCTTCACCCACCCGCTTTTGAAGAAAACGGTGCGCCGTTCCAAGAAATATCACGCTCACGATGAGACCAATGCGGTCAAAATCGGCGAAATCGTGAATATCGAGGAATGCGCTCCCATCTCGAAGAGCAAGCGTTGGACGGTTGTACCGTCGGCGTAAGGCTGAAACGAAACAATAGGTTAATCGGTCTCCTGTATGAGGTGTGCCGGTAAGGAAGAAGGCATCCAGTCATGATTCAGATGCAAACAAACCTCGATGTCGCCGACAATTCCGGTGCACGTCGTGTCATGTGCATCAAGGTGCTGGGCGGCTCGCATCGGAAGTATGCATCTGTTGGCGACATTATTGTTGTGTCGGTAAAAGATGCTATTCCGCGCGGTCGCGTCAAAAAAGGTCAGGTGATGAAGGCTGTCGTTGTACGTACAGCATTCGAAATTCGCCGGGCTGATGGCACTGTGATCCGGTTCGACCGGAACGCGGCGGTTCTTATCAACAATAACAAGGAACCCATTGGTACTCGTATCTTTGGCCCGGTTCCGCGTGAATTGCGTGCCAAGAACCACATGAAGATTATCTCGCTTGCGCCGGAGGTGCTGTAATGGCTGCCAAGATTAAAAAAGGCGACAAGGTCGTCGTTTTGACCGGCAAGGACAAAGGCAGGACTGGTGAAGTTCTGCAAGTGCTTCCCGAGAAGACGCGCGCTTTTGTGCAGGGCATCAATCAGGTGCGCCGCCACACAAAGCAGACTGCGGACCAGGAAGCCGGCATCTACACCAAGGAAGCGTCAATTCATTTGTCGAACCTTGCGCTTGCGGATCCAAAAGACAACAAGCCGACCCGTGTCGGCTTTGAAATCAAAGATGGCGCCAAAATACGTGTCGCCAAGCGTAGCGGAGAAAAGATCAATGGCTGAGACATATGTTCCGCGCCTGCGCTCGCAATACGATAACGAAATTCGTGCCAGCCTTTTGAAGGATTTCGGGTATAAGAACCCGATGCAGGTCCCCAAGCTCGAGAAGATCGTTCTCAACATGGGTGTCGGCGAAGCAGTTGGCGACAGCAAGAAGGTGAAGTCGGCGGCAGGGGATCTCGAAAAGATCACTGGCCAGAAGCCCGTCATTACCTATGCGCGTACGTCCATTGCGGGCTTCAAGGTACGTGAAGGCATGGCGCTTGGTGTCAAGGTGACGCTGCGCAAGGCCCAGATGTACGAATTCATGGACCGGTTGGTGACGATTGCACTGCCGCGTGTTCGCGACTTCCGCGGACTGAACCCGAAGAGCTTTGACGGCCGCGGCAACTTTGCCATGGGCATCAAGGAGCACATCGTGTTCCCGGAAATCAATTACGATCAGGTCGATGAGATCTGGGGTATGGACGTGATCGTGTGCACCACGGCCAAAACGGATGATGAAGCGCGTGCGCTTCTCAAGGCTTTCAACTTCCCCTTTACCCAATAGGGCCGAGGGAAGAGACAAGGATATCGATAGATGGCTAAGACGAGCTCTATTGAAAAGAACAATCTGCGCCGGGCGCTGACGAAGCGTTTTGCTGCAAAGCGGGCAATGCTGAAGGCTGTGGTCAAGAATCAGGAACTCACCCTTGAGGACCGTTTCAACGCCAGCATGAAGCTTGCCGAACTGCCGCGCAATTCTTCCAAGACCCGTATTCGCAATCGTTGCGAAGTTTCGGGCCGCCCGCGTGGCTACTACCGCAAGCTCAAGTTGAGCCGTATTGCGCTTCGTGAACTGGGCAATATGGGACAAATTCCCGGCCTGGTTAAGTCGAGCTGGTAAGGAGACGATAGAATGGCTGTTTCTGATCCCGTCGGCGATATGCTGACCCGCATCCGGAATGCGCAAATGCGCAACAAGACCGTCGTTGCGACGCCGGCTTCCACACTGCGGGGCCGCGTTCTCGATGTGCTGCAGTCCGAAGGGTTTATCCGCGGATATTCCGAAACCAAGTTTGATAATGGCTCAGCTGAGTACAGCATCGAACTGAAGTATTCGGACAATATCCCGGTTATTCGCGAAATCCAGCGTGTTTCACGTCCTGGCCGCCGCGTTTATGCTTCGGTAAAGAATATTCCGTCTGTTGCAAACGGACTTGGTGTTTCGATTCTTTCCACCCCCAAGGGTGTGATGGCCGATCACGAAGCGCGTTCGCAAAATGTGGGCGGTGAGGTTTTGTGCCGCGTCTTCTAGGACGCCGGCAATTGTAAGAATTTGAACCGAGAAGGTTTGAGAAATGTCCCGTACTGGCAAAAAACCGGTCGCTTTGAATGGTGCCACTGTCACCATTGATGGGCAAAAAGTCACTGCAAAAGGTCCCAAGGGCGAACTGAGTGTCGTTCTGATGGATCTGGTGACTGCCAAGCAGACTGAAGAAGGCATCGTTATTGAGCCGACAAACGACACCAAGCAGGCCCGTGCCGCTTGGGGCACGTTCCGCTCGCTGGTGCAGAATATCGTAACTGGCGTAACGGTCGGCTTCGAGCGCAAGCTGGCAATCCAGGGCGTTGGTTACCGTGCCGCGATGCAGGGCAAGGATCTCAAGCTTTCGCTGGGGTTCAGCCACGAAGTGGTCTATGAAGCGCCTCAGGGCGTGACGCTTGCAGCTCCTGTGCCGACGGAAGTCGTCATTACGGGCATCGACAAGCAGCAGGTTGGCCAGGTCGCCGCGAACATTCGCGAATATCGGCCGCCGGAGCCCTATAAGGGCAAGGGTGTGCGTTATGCGGACGAGCATGTCTTCCGCAAAGAAGGTAAGAAGAAGTAAGGACCGTTTGAGATGGCTAACCGTATACAGGGAATCGACCGTCGCAAGGCCCGCGTCCGCCGCGCTCTTAAAAAGCGCGCCAATGGTCGCGCACGTCTTAGCGTGTTCCGTTCTGAAAAGAATATCTATGCCCAGATCATCGATGATGCCTCGGGCCGTACGCTCGCTGCTGCCTCGACCCTGGACAAGGATATCAAGGCAACACTCAAGAATGGCGCAACCCAGGCAGCTGCCGAGGAAATCGGCAAACTGATTGCTGAGCGTGCCAAAAAAGCCAAGGTGAGCGAAGTTATCTTCGATCGTGGCGGCTACATTTTTCATGGCCGGGTGAAAGCCCTGGCAGATGCCGCTCGCGCAGGCGGGCTGAGCTTCTAAACCGAAACGTAATAGAGAAGAACTGAGACAGCGATGAGAGACGTTCAAGAGCGCGACAGCGAATTTGTAGATCGCCTGGTCCACATCAATCGCGTAGCGAAAGTTGTGAAGGGTGGTAAGCGTTTCGGCTTTGCTGCGCTTGTGGTAATTGGTGATCAGAAGGGCCGCGTTGGCTTTGGTCACGGCAAGGCACGTGAAGTGCCTGAAGCCATCCGCAAGGCCACCGAGCAGGCCAAGCGCCAGCTGATCCGTGTGCCGCTGCGCGAAGCCCGTACATTGCATCATGACGTAACCGGCCGCCACGGCGCCGGCAAGGTTGTGCTGCGTGCAGCGCCTCCGGGCACTGGCATCATTGCCGGTGGTCCAATGCGCGCCGTGTTCGAAACACTTGGTATCAACGATATCGTTGCCAAGTCGCAGGGCACTGCAAATCCATATAACATGATCCGTGCTACCTTCGACGCTCTTCGGAATGTTGATAGCCCGCGTTCGGTTGCGGCCCGTCGGGGTCTCAAGGTTTCCGAATTGCAGGCGCGTCGCGGTGAGGTTGCAGCAGACGCCTGATCCGGGCAGTCGGTGAAGGACGGAGAATATTATGGCTGACAAGACAGTTACAGTTGAGCAGATCGGTAGCCCGATCCGCCGCGACAAAACACAGCGCGGCACGCTTATAGGCCTCGGCCTCAATAAGATGCGTCGCCAGCGCACGCTCAAGGACACGCCTGAAGTGCGTGGCATGATTAACAAGATCCCGCATCTTGTACGTGTTGTAGACGAGAAATAGCGGTAGAGGAATTTTGCGATGCGTTTGAATGATCTCAGCGACAATGCTGGCGCAACAAAGAACCGTATCCGCGTTGGACGCGGTATCGGCTCGAGCAAGGGCAAGACCGGTGGCCGTGGCCAAAAAGGTCAGAACTCGCGTTCGGGTGTTGCCATCAACGGTTTCGAAGGCGGCCAGATGCCGCTCCACATGCGGATGCCAAAACGTGGCTTCAATGCATGGCGGCCGAAATCTTTCAATGCCGTTCGGCTTGATCGGGTTCAGCGGGCAATTGATGCCGGCAAGCTCGATGCCAAGGGTGTAATCGATGTGGCAGCGCTTGTGGCTTCCGGCGTTGTTCGCCGTGCCAAGCATGGCGTGCGTCTGATTGCCGGCGGTGAATTCAAGGCTCAGAAGGTGACTTTCAACGTCGCCCATGCATCGGCTGGTGCCATCGCAGCAGTTGAAGCTGCCGGCGGCAAAGTCGATATGCCCAAGGTTGAAGAAGCCGCCGACGCATAAGCGCCGGCACTGACCCCGACCCGAAGGAGCCCTCATGGCCTCTGCAGCCGAACAATTGGCACGCAATCTGAGTTTTTCGACCCTTGGCAAGGCGAAGGATCTGCAGCAGCGCATCTGGTTCACACTGGGCGCGCTGCTTGTTTATCGTCTCGGCACCTACATTCCTGTGCCCGGGATCGATCCGCAGGCTTACGCCCAGACATTTGAGCAGGCCCAGCAGGGTATCGCTGGCATGCTCAACATGTTTGCCGGTGGCGCTGTCGAGCGTATGGCGATCTTTGCGCTCAACCTTATTCCCTACATCACCGCCTCGATCATCATCCAGGTGCTGACCACCGCCTCGCCGAAGCTTGAAGCTTTGCGCAAGGAAGGCGGGGAGGCGGGTCGCCGCAAGATCAACCAGTATACCCGGTATCTGACCGTGGTGTTCTGCGCCGTTCAGGCCTATGGCATTGCCGTCGGGCTTGAATCGAGCCAGGGCGTTGTGCTCGATCCGGGCTGGTTTTTCCGCATTTCGACCGTGATCACACTGGTCGGCGGCACCATGTTCCTGATGTGGCTGGGTGAACAGATCACCGCACGGGGCGTCGGTAACGGCATTTCCTTGATCATTTTCGCCGGTATTGTCGCCAATCTGCCCGGCACCATCGTGCAAACGCTCGAATTGAGCCGCACCGGTGCCTTGCCGACCATTGCCGTGGTTGGGCTTCTGGTCCTGGCCATTGTGGTGATTGCGGTCATCGTCTTCTTTGAACGGGCCCAGCGCCGCTTGCTGATCCAGTATCCGAAGCGCCAGGTCGGCAACAAGATGTTCCAGGGCGATACCTCGCACCTGCCGCTAAAGCTCAATACCGCCGGTGTTATCCCGGTGATCTTCGGGTCTTCGCTTCTGCTGCTGCCGGCAACCATTGCCTCGTTTGCAGCCCAGGGTGATGCACCGCAATGGTTGTCCGTCGTGTCCGCACTTCTGGGTCGGGGGCAGCCGCTCTATCTGATCCTGTTTGCGACCTTCATCATCTTCTTCGCGTTCTTTTACACCGCCATCGTCTTCAACCCGTCGGATACAGCCGACAATCTGAAGAAATCCGGTGGGTTCATTCCCGGCATTCGTCCGGGTGAACGTACGGCCTCGCATATCGATTATGTGCTGACCCGTATCACGGTAGCTGGCGCGCTCTACCTGACTGTCGTCGCGCTGATTCCGGAAGTTCTGGTCAGCCAGCTCAATGTCAGTCAGTTTATCGGTGGCACCTCACTGCTTATCATGGTGACGGTGACGCTAGACACAATCAGCCAGATCCAGAGTCATCTGATTGCGCAGCAATATGAAGGCCTGGTGAAGCGCTCGCGGCTGGGGGGAAAGCGGCGATGAGACTCATACTTCTCGGTCCGCCAGGGGCGGGCAAGGGAACGCAGGCAAAGATTTTGCTTGATGCCTATTCAATTCCGCAATTGTCGACCGGTGACATTTTGCGTGCAGCGATTGCCGCGCGCACACCGATGGGTCTGGAAGCCAAGGCGATCATGGATCGTGGAGACCTGGTTTCAGATTCAGTTGTCAACGCCATCATCTCGGAACGGCTCGATGCGCCCGACTGTGCCAATGGTTTTGTTCTCGACGGTTTTCCGCGCACCATCGCCCAGGCCGAAGCGCTTGATAAGATGCTGGCGGACAAAGGACTTGCTCTGGATGCCGTGATCGAGATTCGCGCCGATGAGGATACCCTCGTTGAACGCGTGCTCAATCGCGCCAGGGAAACGGGCGGGGCCCGTGCTGATGACAATGAAGACGTCATTCGCAAACGCCTCGGTGTATATCGCGAACTCACAGAGCCGCTGGTGGCCTATTACAAGACCCAGGGGTTGCTGAAGAGCGTTGATGGAATGTCGCCGGTGACCGAGGTCTCCGGAGAAATCCGTAAAGCGCTCGAAGGGTAAGTGGCGATTGCTGCCATCAACGCAATGTCGAGTTGACTTTGTTTGGTGGATTCTATAGGAACCGCGCCAGTCTCAAGATTTTTTTGGACTGGATTCGGTTTCTGTTTTTAAGAAATGGGGCCGTAATCCGGTCTGTTGTTGTTGAACAGGATGGGCATCGCTGCCTGACTGTTATCGAATGAAGGAGTGCGGACGTGGCTCGTATTGCTGGCGTCAATATCCCGACCAACAAGCGCGTTGTTATCGCGCTTCAGTATATTCACGGGATCGGTCCTAAAAAGGCTGAGGAAATCTGCAAGAAGGTTTCCATCCCCGCTGAACGTCGGGTCAATGAAATGACCGATGCTGAGGTTATCCAGGTGCGTGAAGCCATCGACAGCGATTATATCGTTGAAGGTGATCTTCGCCGCAGTGTTGCGATGAACATCAAGCGTCTTATGGATCTGGGCAACTATCGCGGCTTGCGTCATCGCCGTGGTTTGCCGGTGCGCGGTCAGCGCACCCATACCAATGCTCGCACTCGCAAGGGTCCGGCAAAGGCTATCGCGGGTAAGAAAAAGTAAGAACCCTTTTCGAAGGGTTCTTCGGTGGAGCCGCCGGAGCATTTTGCTGATGGCGGCGATGAGATCGAACAAGGAAACTAAATGGCTAAGAGTGACACTACGCGCGTTCGCCGCCGTGAGCGCAAGAATATTACCAACGGCGTTGCACACGTAAACGCTTCGTTCAATAACACCATGATCACCATCACCGACGTTCAGGGCAACACGATTTCGTGGTCCTCTGCCGGCACGATGGGCTTTAAGGGTTCGCGCAAGTCGACGCCTTATGCAGCACAGGTTGCCGCAGAAGACGCCGCCAAGAAGGCCCAGGAGCACGGCATGAAAACCCTTGAGGTTGAAGTGCGTGGTCCAGGTTCAGGGCGTGAGTCGGCGCTTCGTGCGCTGCAGGCTGCAGGCTTCAATGTCACCAGCATCCGTGATGTCACCTCGATCCCGCACAATGGCTGCCGGCCGCGCAAGCGTCGTCGCGTCTAAGGTTGAGCGAGAACCGGCAGGGTCACTGCCGGGAGTGAGACTTCTGTTGCGGCAAGGCGGTTCGCATGAGAACCGCGATTTTGAAAGGATGTTGACAAGATGATCCAGAAAAACTGGCAGGAATTGATCAAGCCGACTAAGCTGGACATTGTTTCGGGCAACAATGCGCACGTGGCTTCGGTTACCGCCGAGCCGCTCGAGCGCGGTTATGGCCTGACTTTGGGGAATGCGCTGCGGCGTGTTCTATTGTCGTCGCTGCAGGGTGCTGCGGTTACGGCTATTCAAATTGACGGCGTACTGCACGAATTTTCGTCAGTTGCCGGCGTACGCGAGGACATTACTGACCTCGTGCTGAACGTCAAGGAAATTGCTCTGCGCATGAACGACGAAGGCCCCAAGCGCCTGACTCTTTCCAAGCAGGGTCCGGGTGCCGTCACCGCTGGTGACATCAAGACAACCGGTGATATTGAAGTTCTGAACCCTGAACTGGTTCTGTGCCATCTTGATGACGGCGCTGAAATCAATATCGAGTTCACGGTCAATACCGGCAAGGGTTATGTTGCAGCCGACCGCAACCGGCCTGACGATGCCCCGATCGGTTATATCCCGGTCGATGCGCTGTTTTCCCCGGTACGGCGTGTGTCCTACAAGGTGGATGCCACGCGTGAAGGTCAGGTCCTCGACTATGACAAGCTCACGCTTCAGGTTGAAACCAATGGCGCAATTCCGCCTGAAGACGCCGTTGCCTATGCAGCGCGCATTCTTCAGGACCAGCTCACGGTATTCGTGAACTTCGAGGAGCCCACCAAGGAAAAGACGCAGGATACAGTGCCCGAGCTGGCATTCAACCCCGCGCTCTTGAAGAAGGTGGACGAGCTCGAACTCAGCGTGCGTTCGGCAAATTGCCTCAAGAACGACAATATCGTTTACATTGGCGACCTCATTCAAAAGAGCGAAGCCGAGATGCTGCGGACGCCGAACTTCGGCCGCAAGTCGCTGAACGAAATCAAGGAAGTATTGGCCCAGATGGGGCTGCATCTTGGTATGGATGTTGCTAACTGGCCACCCGAAAACATTGACGACCTCGCCAAGCGTTACGAAGATCATTATTGATCTCGTAGCCTTTGGGAGAGTTTGACAGGAGAAACAGATGCGCCACGGAAAAGCACACCGGAAACTGAACCGGACATCCAGCCATCGCAAGGCGATGTTCGCCAATATGTCTGCCTCGCTGATTAAGCATGAGCAGATCATGACCACGCTCCCCAAGGCCAAGGAATTGCGCCCGATCGTGGAAAAGCTCGTAACGCTCGCCAAGCGCGGCGATCTGCATGCCCGTCGGCAGGCAATCGCCCAGGTGCGTGACGAAGCCATGGTCCGCAAGCTGTTTGATATCCTGGGGCCCCGTTACAAGGACCGGATGGGCGGCTATATCCGCATCATGAAGGCCGGCTTCCGCCACGGCGACAACGCCCCGATCGCAGTGATCGAGTTTGTTGACCGCGACGTCTCGGCCAAGGGCAAGGATTCAGGTCCGACCTCGGAACGCATTCACGACGAAGAGACCGAAGCCGAAATGGCATAAGTCTCGTCCCTCGGGAAGAATTTAAAAACGGCCGCATTCCGATGCGGCCGTTTTTTTGTGTCCTGGGTTTTGCCGTATCTGCCCCAAGGGGCGCCTATGAGCCTGCGGCATGCCCTTCTCCCTCCCCACAAGGGGGAGGGAGAAGAAGCGACCGCGCGCAATGACGACGGGAAGGCACGCAGGAACCAACCACCCCCCATCTTCTCCCTCGGGCTTGACCCGAGGGTCCATACGATGCGCGCCCAAAAGATGGATGCCCGGATCAAGTCCGGGCAAAAAGAGGGTGGGTTTGGGTCGGCACGGCCCCCCGAAACCCTCATCCTGAGCTTGTCGAAGGACGAGGGTTCAAACACTGCGCCTGCCGCCCATCCTTCGACAGGCTCAGGATGAGGATGGGGCGGGATCAGGATAGGGCGGGACAACGCCTCCCACCCCAAACCCTCATGGTGAGCCTGTCGAACCACGCGGCATCACCGCGCGCGATGACGGCCCAGCGATGCCGGCAGGCCCATTCGCCTAGATCAGAATATCATCGACATAAAACTGCAGCCGTTCCGAAAAGCCGTTAAAGTCGGTGACCGACGCCTGGGTATAGGCACCCATCAGCCCGAACTCGATCCAGTCATCCTCGGCGATATCGGCCGGCAGTTCAAAAATCTGCGGCAGCACATCATAGGAATCGCAGGTCGGCCCGAAAATGGTGAAGGGCGCCGTCGGCCCCTCCAGCACTTCCGCGCCCCGCCACACCCGCACAGAGGGCAGGATGGGCATGAACTTGACTTCCATCAGCGCCCCATAGGCCCCGTCATTGAGATAGACCGACAGCCCGGCCCGCTGATGCTTGACCCGCAGCAGCAGGGACGTGCATGGCGTCACCATGGCGCGCCCCGGCTCGACGATCATTTCCGGCGGCGTATCACCAAAAGTCTTCTTCACCGCCTTGCGGATCAGATCGAAATACTTTTGCAGGGGAGGGGCGCTGCTCGAGGGATAATTGGCCGGAAACCCGCCGCCAATATTGAGCCGTTTCAAGACGATCCCGGCCTTGCTGGCAATCCGCCCCGCCGCCGCGATATGCCGTTCATAGGCATTCACGTCCTCGCATTGCGAACCGACATGAAAGCAAAGGCTGGCCGAATAGCCCATGGCCTGCACCTTTTGCGCCAGTTCAATTGCGCCGGTTTCCGACACGCCGAACTTGGTGCCGAAATCATAGGATTTGCGCGCCTTGCCGGCCTTGAAACGGATGGTGATTTCCACATCCGGGGACGGGGGGATAATTGTCGCGATCTGCTCGAGCTGCGCCAGATTGTCGATGGCATAGGATTTTATGGCGTAATCATTCCATGCAGCGGCAATCTCGCGCTTGGATTTGATCGGGTTGTTGTAATGCATGCCTGCGTTGGGAGCGAAGCGGCGCACCAGCGCCATTTCATTGACCGAGGCGACATCGAATGCCCTCAGGCCCTCATCGGCGAGGATTTCAATGATGTGGTCGGAAGGATTGGCCTTCACCGCATAGGTCACCAGCCCGTCAAACCCCTTCTCGAAGGTCTGCGCGGCTTGCCGCAATAACCGTTCAGAGAACAAAAAGGCCGGGTGGTCAGGCGCCATTTCGGCGATCAAGGCGGCGGTATCGGCATAGTGTCGGTACGGGGTGGTGGCCATTGTCTGCCCTCTTCAAGAACGAGTGAAATGTGCGCCATATAGAGTTACGAAGCGTGCTGCAATGATTTTAATCGCACGATCAGACGGAATTTTTGTGTCATCTCATAACTGCCCGATTTGAGGCGTTGTCTGCGGCCCAACCTTGCATTTTTGTGCGGGGTCTGCCCGATTTTTTTCAGCAACAGGAGAATGGATCATGTTGTCGAGAAGGCTGCTGCCTTTGTGCGTCGCCCTTTTGGTTGTGAGCGCTGGAAGCGCGGGGGCGCAGGAGCGGCGATTGCCGCAAACCCAGGCCGAAGTTCAGCTCTCCTACGCGCCTGTCGTGCGCGAGGTCGCGCCCGCCGTGGTCAATGTCTATGCCACCACCATCACCCAGCAAAATGTCTCCCCCTTTGCCAGTGACCCGTTCTTCAACCGCTTTTTCGGCGGCCGCAGCCCGATGTTCCAGTCCCGCCCGCGCGAATCGCAATCGCTCGGCTCAGGCGTCATGGTCGACAAGACCGGCGTGATCCTCACCAATAGCCACGTGGTCAATGGCGCGACCGATATCCGCATCGCCCTCAGTGATGGCCGCGAATATAATGTCGATCTGGTGCTCAATGACGAAAAGACCGATCTCGCCGTCCTCAAGATCCGCAATCCGGACCGCGATTTCCCCGCCCTCGCATTCGGTGATTCCGACAAGCTCGAAGTCGGCGATCTGGTGCTCGCCATCGGCAATCCCTTCGGCGTCGGCCAGACGGTCACCTCGGGCATTGTCTCGGCGCTCGCCCGCACCGGTGTCGAAACCAGCGATTACGGCTTTTTCATCCAGACCGACGCGGCGATCAATCCCGGCAATTCCGGCGGTGCCCTTGTCGACATGCATGGCCGCCTTGTCGGCGTCAATTCCGCCATTTTCACCCGCTCCGGCGGCTCCCTCGGCATCGGCTTTGCCATCCCCGCCAATATGGCAAAAGTCGTCGCCAATGCCGGCCTTAATGGCGGCGAGGTCATCCGCCCCTGGGTCGGTGTTGCCCTGCAGGACGTCAATACCGATATCGCCGACAGCCTCGGCCTCGAAACGCCCCATGGCGCGCTGATCACCGAAGTCGCCAAGGACAGCCCCGCGGAAGCGGCGGGCCTGCGCTCAGGCGATGTGATCCTTTCGATTGATGGCCGTGAAATCGAGGACCAGCGCGCCTTCGCCTTCCGCCTCGCCACCAAACAGGTCGGCGGCACTGCCGAGGTTGAATTCATCCGGGATGGCAAGCGCCAAACCGTCGCGGTCGCCCTCAAGGCCTATGCGAACGGCGCCCCCGGCCAGCAGGTGCAGATTTCGGGCAATACCCGCTTTTCCGGCGTCACCGCCCAGCAATTGACCCCGAACCTGGCTCAGGAATACGGTCTGGCCTTTGAAACCCAGGGCATTGTCATTGTCGAAGTCGCGCCCAATTCACCGGCGGATGCCATGGGGTTGCGCAAGGGCGATATCATCCTGTCGCTCAATGGCGAGGACATGAAGGACCTCGATGCGTTCGGCAAGATTGCCGCATCGCGTCAACGCGGCTGGCAGATTGTGCTCCAACGCGGTAATCAGGTTATTCGCTCCTATGTCAGTGGATAGTCATGCCCGATTTGTTTGCGCCCGAACCTGAAGATGCCCCCGCAGTCGACGAGGCCAGCCGCCCGCTGGCTGATCGTTTGCGGCCAAAATCGCTCGAGGAGGTCATCGGCCAGCCGCTCCTTCTCGGGCCGCAGGGCTCGCTCAGGCGCATGATTGCCACCGGGCGGCTCGGCTCCCTCATTTTATGGGGCCCGCCCGGCACCGGCAAAACCACCGTCGCCCGCCTGCTGGCGGCGGAAACCGGCTATCGTTTCGAACAGATTTCGGCAATCTTTTCCGGCGTCGCTGATCTCAAGAAAGTCTTCGAGCGCGCCCGCATGGAACGCATGGGCGGCAAGCAGACCCTCCTGTTTGTCGACGAAATCCACCGCTTCAACCGCGCCCAGCAGGACAGCTTCCTGCCGGTCATGGAAAACGGCACCGTCATTCTCGTCGGTGCCACCACCGAAAACCCGTCCTTCGAGCTCAACGCCGCTCTGCTCAGCCGGGCCCAGGTCCTCCGCTTTGAATCGCTGAACAAGGACGATCTGCAACAGCTCCTTGCCCGCGCCGAAGCCCTGCTCGATCACCCGCTGCCGCTGGACGAGGGGGCGAGGGATAGTCTCGTCACTCTGGCCGATGGCGACGGCCGCGCCATTCTGGGGCTGGTCGAGGAAGTCTATGCCGCCGCCGAACCCGGCGAGGTGCTTGATGCAGCAGCCCTGCAATTGCTGGTCCAGCGCCGCGCCCCCATTTATGACAAGGCGCAGGACGGCCATTACAATCTCATCTCGGCCTTGCATAAAACCATTCGCGGCTCCGATCCTGATGCGGCGCTTTATTATTTCGCCCGCATGCTCGATGCCGGGGAGGACCCGATGTTCCTCGCCCGCCGCCTGATCCGCATGGCGGTTGAGGATATTGGCCTGGCCGATCCCCAGGCCCTGCCGCAAACCATTGCCGCACGCGATGCCTATCACATGCTCGGCTCGCCCGAGGGTGAGCTGGCGCTGGCGCAAGCGGTGGTCTATCTGGCCTCGGCCCCCAAATCGAATGCGGTCTACAAGGCCTATAAGGCCGCCATGGCGCTGGCAAAGACCACCGGCTCACCCATGCCGCCCATGTCCATTCTCAACGCCCCCACCAAGCTGATGGCGGCTGAGGGCTATAATGAGGGTTATATCTACGATCACGACACGCCCGAGGGCTTTTCCGGTCAGGAATATTTCCCCGAAAAGATCGGCCGCCAGCGTTTCTATGTGCCGGTCGAACGCGGCCATGAGCGCGAAATTCAAAAGCGTCTGGATTATTTCGAGCGCATCCGCACCCGCAAGCGCGAAGAGGACAAGGGCTGATCCGGACCGCTATTGCTTCCAATAGCCTTCCTCGCCCAGCTTGAAGCCGAGCTTGATCAGTTCATCGAGATAATCCGCGTCGGGCGGAAACTCGTCCTTGGTCCTGAAGGTCGCCGGCACAGCCGCCAGCTTGTAATGGGCATTGTTCTTTTCAGCCACGGCCCGCATCCGGGTAATGTCGCCGCGCCCGAGATATTTGATAAAGGTCGGCACACTATGGCGCAGCACGGTGAAGGCATCCGCCTTGACCGGCTCATAGGTTGGCGAGATATTGCCGTTGTAGATCACATAGAGCTGCCGCTTGGCGGGCGCGCCAGATTTGGTTCTGACATCGGGCACCCGGATATGTTGCGGCACCAGCAGAATTTGCTGGGTGACGCTGCCATCCACATGCAGCTCGTCATAGTGTTCGCCATTCGCCTCCACCTCGATCAATACCGGCGGATAAATTCCCGGCACCGCCGCCGAGGCGAGCAGGATCTTGCGCACCAGCGCCATCTTGTGCGGAATGTTGGAATTGGCAATGGCACCGATATCCCAGACCACCGGCTTCTCGGCATCAAGATTGGTCGTGCCGATCAGCAGGCGGCGGCCCTTGTTATGTTCCGCCGCAATGATGGCCAGTGTCTTCTCATTGATAATCGTCGCAATCGCGTCCTGGATCGGCCCGCTGCTCTCAATGCCGCCAGCGCCGAACAAGACCCCGATCACACCCGCGCCGCGCTCGCGACTGGTCGATAAATGGTCAAAGGCGGCCAGCAGGTTCGCGTCATAATCGGAGCCGAGAAAGGCGAAAGGCGCAATCAGCGCGCCAACGCTGATGCCGCTGACAAAATCAAATTGCGGCCGGTCACCCCGCGCGCTCCAGCCAGTCAGGTAGCCAACCCCGAAGGCCCCGTTATAGCCGCCACCCGAAAGGGCGAGAAAATCCAGCTTGTCCTTGCGCGCCACCTTCACCAGGTGTTGCTCAATGCGCTTGTCCAGCGCGGGGTCGCGGCGTTTGGGGTCCGGGTCGTCGGCCCAATAGCGGATCGGGGTCGGGCTGGTGTCTTCTTGATGAATTTGGGCAATGCCTGCCAGTTCCACCGGCACCGGTGAACGCATGCCGGTCGTCGCGCACCCCGCAATGACCACGATCAATAGCGCCGCCACCACGGGCCGCACAATGTGTAGGAAATGCAGTTTCATCGCGAAACCCTGCGTTTTCTCAACAATGGCATGAGCAAACTATATCGGCCATAATGTTAAGAGCAGGTTTTTTCGCGCCCGGAATGGGTTATATGGTGCCTTGCATGCCCTGAATCTGTTGGTTCGGGTACATGTCTTTTAAATTACATGATAAGCCGTGTGCGCAGTCGGGCCAGATTGCACGTGCGGATTTCGAGGTTTTTGATGCAGGCTTTTTTGCTGGTGGGTGCAGGCGGCGCCATAGGTGCCATGGGGCGTTATGGCCTCAGCCTTCTTGTGGGGCGGCATTGGCACGCCACTTTTCCGCTCGGCACCTTTGCCGTCAATATCATCGGATCGCTCGCCATGGGCCTGCTGATCGGGTTTCTGGCCCGTTACACACCCGAATGGCAGTCGCAGGCGCGGCTCTTCATTGCCATCGGCGTGCTGGGCGGCTTTACGACGTTTTCTTCTTTTTCGCTGGATGTCATCACACTGCTCGAACGCGGGCAGTTGGGTTTGGCGGTCAGCTATATCCTGGGGTCGGTAATCATTTCGATATTTGCACTTTTTGGCGGTCTGCTCTTGATGCGGGGGATGGCATAAATGGCCGCCGTACAACAACAATCCGTCTCGGCTGACGAAGCCGGCATGCGGCTCGACCGCTGGTTCGCGCTGCATTTCCCGCAATTGCCCTTCGGGCGGCTGCAAAAGCTGCTGCGCACCGGCGAGGTCCGGGTCGACAAGGGCCGGGTCAAGGCCAATACACGGCTCGAGGTAGGGCAGGTGGTGCGCATTCCCCCCGTCGATGACGATGTCAAACCCGCAACCCCGCGCATCAATTCCAAAGATGCCGATTTCCTGCGCGATCTGATCCTTTATGAAGATGACGATATCTACGTCTTCAACAAGCCGCATGGCCTCGCGGTGCAGGGCGGTTCCGGCACCAAGCGCCATATGGATGGCATGCTGCAAAGCCTGATCAATAAAAAGGGCGAGGCCCCGCGTCTGGTTCACCGGCTCGATCGCGACACTTCCGGGTGTCTGCTGGTCGCCAAGACCCGGGCGGTGGCCAGCCATTTCGGTCAGGTGTTTCGCACCCGTTCGGCCCGCAAGATCTATTGGGCCGTCACCGTTGGCGTGCCCAATCCGCCTCAGGGCCGCATTTCCTGCTTTATCGCCCGCCAGTCCACCAAGGATGGCGAGCAGATGGTTGTGGTCAGCAATGGCGATAACGGGGCCCAGCATTCGGTCAGCCATTATTCGGTCACCGACAATGCCGGGCGCGATTTTGCCTGGGTCACATTGAAGCCCGTCACGGGCCGTACCCATCAATTGCGCGTGCACATGCAGCATATCGGCACTCCCATTCTCGATGATCCGCGCTATTTCAGCCTTGATAACTGGAACTGGGAACGTCCCGAAGTGCTGGGGGAGGGCCTGCACCTGCATGCCCGCCGTCTGGCGCTGCCTTTGCGCAATGGCAAGCGGCTCGATATCACCGCGCCCTTGCCCCCGCACATGGTGCGTACGTTTGATGCGCTTGGCTTTGATGCCAATCGCTATGACGCCCATGACAATGATCCTGACGAGGACTAGGAAGCAAAAACCGTGAAACTGGCCATATTCGATGTCGACGGCACACTGGTGGATTCAGTGGCTTTGCTGGTCGAAAGCGTCACTGCGTGTTTCATCGCCCTGGACCATCCTGTGCCCGATGAACCTGCCATGCGTGCCATTTCCGGCCTGAATCTGGAATTGGGCATGGAAATTCTGGCCCCCAATGCCGATGCCGGGCTTCTGGCCGCACTGGCGGCCCAGTATCGCCATGAATATCTGTCCCGGGCCACCGCGGACATGCGCGAGCCGCTATTCCCGGGCACAGAGGCCGTTCTCGACCTGCTGGCCGCGCGGGAGGACATGCATCTGGCTGTCGCCACCGGCAAGGCGTTACGCGGGGCCAACCGTATCCTTGGGGCCCATGACATTGCCCGCTATTTTGCCAATGTGCAGACGCCGGACCACAATGCCTCAAAGCCCCATCCGCAAATGATCTACTCGGCCATGAGCGCCGTCGGGGTCGACAAGGAAAATACGGTGATGATTGGCGACACCAATCACGATATGGAAATGGCGCGGGCCGCCGGTGTGCGGGCCATCGGGGTCAGTTGGGGCTATCATCTGCCCGCCGACCTCACCAAAGCCGGTGCCGATATCATCATCGACGATTACGCCGATCTGATCGGTGCCATAGACAGCCTGTTGGGAACCTCAAATGCGTGATTTTTTGCAAGACGCTCACCAGCACCAGGATGACGGCCTTGGCCGCGCCCAGGCCCCTGAAAAGTCCAACCTGCCCAAGCGCCTCTACAAACAGGCCGAAGCGGTCGCCGCTGAAGGCGGTTACGCAATTGCGCTGGACGGCCGCACCATCAAGACGCCTGGACGGGTGCCGGTCATCGTCCCGTCTCAAGAGCTGGCCGATGAAATGGCCGCTGAATGGATGGCGCAGGAAGGTTTTGTCCGCGCCGAAACCATGCCGCTGACCCGTCTGGTCAATTCAGGCATCGAGGGCGGCGAGGCCATCGTTCCCGCATTGCGCGATGAGATCGTCAAATACGCGGCCAATGACCTGCTGCTTTATCGCGCCGACAGCCCGCAGGAACTGGTCGCCGTGCAGGAAGCCGACTGGGACACCGCCCTCGTGGCGCTGGCCCGGCATTTCAGCATCCGCTTTCAGCCCACCATCGGCATTATCCACCAGCCCCAGCCCGAAGACACGCTGGCCCGGCTGGCCGACGCCATTGCCGACGCACCCTTGCTGGCGCTGACATCGCTGGTCTCGATCACCGGTCTCACCGGGTCCGGCCTGCTGGCCATTGGCCTGCGCCACAAACTGTTCGCAGGCGATCAGGTCTGGACCAGCGCCCATGTGGATGAGGATTACAACATCCGGCTCTGGGGTGAAGATGACGAAGCCCGCGCCCGCCGCACCAAACGCCGCGCCGAATACGACGCCGCCCTAAAAGTGCTGGCCTATATCGAGGGCTAGACCTCTCCGGCCTTCGCGGAATTGCAATGACGCCGGAGATTAAAAAAGGGATCGCGTGCGGTCACTTCTTCTCCCTCCCCCTTGAGGGGAGGGATCAAGGGTGGGGGTCGGCCCGACAGGGCCAAACAAGGACTCTGCAAGTTCTCTGCGAATAGGGTGTTTGTGGCTCCCCCCCCCCCCCCCCCCCCCCCCCCCCCCCCCCCCCCCCCCCCCCCCC
>Ga0209344_10002497_pt1 | contig 20337 bp, 14 predicted proteins | sample Cruoilmetagenom6_FD_187293 | JGI IMG/M metagenome (GOLD analysis project Ga0209344, IMG submission 187293) | Oil polluted marine microbial communities from Coal Oil Point, Santa Barbara, California, USA - Santa Barbara Oil Seep Sample 6 (SPAdes)... | ecosystem: Environmental > Aquatic > Marine... | reverse complement strand
GGAAAAACTGATCGGAATTGCCCCTGTACCAATGTCGAAAGTGTTTTTTACCAATTCAGGTTCCGAGGCCAATGATACGGTGATGAAAATGCTTTGGTACCGGTCTAATTCTTTGGGCCAACCTGAGCGTAAGAAGTTTATTAGCCGTATACGCGGCTATCACGGAGTGACGATTGCAGCGGCCAGTTTAACAGGCCTGCCAAACAACCACCGCAGTTTTGATTTGCCGATTGAGGGTGTGTTGCATACAACATGTCCGCATTACTGGCGCGAAGGGCAGGCAGGCGAAACCGAAGAGGCATTTGCCAGTCGTTGCGCTGCGGATCTGGAAGCGATGATTGTTGCAGAGGGCCCGGAAACCATTTGTGCGATGTTCGCGGAACCCTTGATGGGGGCGGGCGGTGTTATTGTGCCACCGAAAACCTATTGGGAAAAAATCCAAGCTATTTTGACAAAGTATGAAATTCTGTTGGTTGCGGATGAGGTGATCTGTGGTTTCGGGCGGACAGGCAAAATGTTTGGTTCGGAAACCTTTGGAATGCGGCCTGATGTGATTGTGATGTCAAAGCAAATCACTTCAACCTATTTTCCGTTTTCGGCGTTTATGCTGAATGACCGCGTTTATGACCCGATTGCCGAAGAGTCCGGTCGTATTGGAGTGTTGGGACATGGCTATACCGGCGGTGCGCACCCTGTTGGGGCGGCGGTTGCTTTGGAGAATTTGAATATCATCGAGGAACGTGATTTGGTTGGGCACGCGGCCGAACTGGGTGTAATGTTTCAAATAGCATTGCGTGAGTTTGAAAGCCATCCCCTGGTAGGTGAGACGCGCGGTGTCGGGCTGATAGGTGCCCTGGAACTGGTGACGGACAAGGCCACCAAAAAAGGCTTGGAGGCGCCCGGTCAATTGGGTGCCCTGGCCAATGCCGCTTTCATGGAAAACGGGGTGATTTCACGCAACATGTATGACGCAATGGCATTTTGCCCACCAATGATCATCACGGAAGATCAAGTGAAAGATATGTTCCAACGTGTTGAAATCGCGTTGGATAAAGTGGCTAAAGATGTTCTATAACTGCCCTGTTTCAAACAGGTGATCGGCAATGGCAAAGGCGGATGTGGCGGCAGGTGATGGCGCGTTGCAGATGTGAACTGATCGTGTGGTTTTCTTGATCAGAAAATCGTCGATCATATTACCGTTTCGGTCAACCGCCTGTGCGCGGATACCTGTACGATAGGGTTGCAAATCTTCAACAGAGATCGCGGTGCAATAACGATGCACCTCTTTCATATAGGCGGATTTTGATAAGCTGCGTTTCAGTTCCGACAGGCCTGCAGCCTTGAACTTGTTGATCAGCTTCCAAAACCCGGGATAGGACATTGTGCGCCATGTGTCGGCAGGTTTTATGAAAGAGCGTTTGTAATCTTCGCGGCCCAGTGACAGCACGGCGTTCGGGCCAACGGTGGTATAACCGCCGACCATTTTGGTCAGGTGAACACCTAGAAATGGCAGGCCCGGTTTCGGTACAGGGTAGATCAGATGATTGACGATTGCATTGTGTTTATCGGCAAGCCGGAAATATTCACCGCGAAAGGGCAGGATGCGAAAATCATCTGCAAGGCCCATCATGTCGGCCAGACGATCAGCTTGCAGGCCCCCGCAAACGATCAGTTGGTCGGTTTTCAGGGCACCTTGAGTGGTTTCAATTACCGCCTCATCACTGGTTTCATGCAAACCGGTAACAGCGGCACCAAACTGAAAGGTCACACCCTGCGCCGTCAGAAGTTCCACCAATTTATAACAGATGCCTGCATAATCAACGATACCTGTCGTGGGTGAAAGAATAGCTGAAACGCCTGTTATACTGGGTTCGATTTCAGCCATTTCAGCCTTGCCGATGCGCTTGATTTGAATGCCGTTTTTCTGCCCGCGTTTATAAAGATCATCCAATCGAGCGGCCTCATCGTTGTCAACCGCAACGATAAGCTTGCCGCATTGTTCAAACGCAACCTGATGCTTTGTGCAAAACTCAGTGATCGTCGGCACACCTTTACGGCAAAGCGTGGCTTTCAGACTGCCCGGAGTGTAGTAAACACCTGCATGGATAACGCCCGAGTTGCGCCCCGTTTGATGTTGAGCAGGGCCGGTTTCCTTGTCGATGACAACCAACCGTGCGGATGGATGCCTTTTGGTCAATTCGTACGCGATTGTCAGACCGATGATGCCTGCACCGATGATGCAAAAATCATAAGGGTTTGAAGTCATGACACATCTCCAAAGTTGATACGATATCAGACACTTTATAGGCGAACGTAAGTTCCAAACAAGCCGTTCCGTTCGGATAATCGGAAAGTAGAAAGAATATGTTCATTTTGTTGCGAAAGGGGGTTATTAGCTGTGAAAATACGGTTTCTTATTTATCTTTCCGGTTAAAGAAAATAGAGGGGCTGAAATTGTCTAATATACTCTGAAAGCTGCATCTCACATGCACATATCATCATTTATCCCGGATTATTCATGGGTTTCCGCTATGAATGGAAGGCGCGTTTCGGCAGATGCCTATGCAGGCTTTATCAATGCTGCGATCGTTTTGCCGCAAGGGGTTGCGTTTGCAACAATTGCAGGCCTGCCACCGGAGTACGGATTATATACGGCGATGATTACGGCGATAATTGCGGCTGTATTCGGGTCGTCTATGGTGATGATTTCCGGACCGACTACAGCAATATCGGCAGTCTTGTTCGCCACGCTGAACAATATGGCTGTACCTGAAACCGCACGCTATATTGAGCTGGCTTTGATGATGACAATCCTTGTTGGGCTTTTTCAGATTGCAGCGGGTTTAGGTCGTTTGGGTGGATTGGTTTCTTTTGTTTCGCATTCGGTGATGACGGCATTTACGGCGGCGGCGGCCTTGTTGATTGCCGTTAGCCAACTTGCAGGTGCATTCGGGGTTCATGTAGAGCGCGGCGGAAATGTCGTGGAACGCCTGATGCAGCTGGGTGAGCATGCGGTCGAGATTAACAATATAGCCCTGTTGATTGCGGCGTTCACTTTGGTAATGGCAGTTTTGTCACAAAAACTGTTCCCTAAATTGCCAGGCTTTCTGCTTGCGCTTCTTGGAGGCTCTTTGCTGGCGTGGATTTTGGACGCAAGCAATAAGGGTGTAACTATGGTTGGTTCTTTGCCGCCGCTGGCATTGCAGTTTACCCCACCAAAGGGGGTTTTGTCTGATATTGGCACTTTGGCGCCGGGGGCGGCTGCGATAGCATTAGTTGGGTTGTTGGAAGCAATATCTATCGGGCGGGCTTTTGCGGTGCGACGCAAAGAGCAATTTGATGCCAATCAGGAAATGATCGGGCAGGGGATATCGAATACCGTGGGCGGATTTTTTCAATGCTATGCGGGATCCGGGTCTTTTACCCGTAGCGGATTAAATGCGACTGTAGGGGCGACGTCCCCGCTATCCGGAATTTTTGCCAGTTTGTTTTTGGCATTGATCCTGTTTTTTATAGCCCCGCTTGTGGCCTATATTCCGACACCTGCAATGGCAGGCTTAATCCTGTTTGTGGCGTGGAAGTTGATAGATGTCAAAGAAATCAGCCATATCGTTACTTCAAAAAGCGCTGAAACAGTAATCCTGATGTTAACGTTATCCGCCGGGCTATTCGTGGAATTGGACTTTGCGATTTATGTGGGCGTGATCGCGTCTCTGTGTGTTTTTATTTATGACAGCGCACATCCGGTTTTGCCGATCACTGTACCAGTTGTGTCAGCATCGGGTGCGCGTAAGTTCCGTGATGCGAATGTGCACAATCTGGATCAATGCCCGCAACTGGTAACCTTTCGGCTGGATGGGCCACTTTACTTTGGTTCAGTGGAACATGTTGAACGCAAGATCAAAGAGATGCGCCAAAATCGACCAAAACAAATCCACATGATTTTTTACCTTAAAGGGGTGGGTAAAATTGATTTGGCAGGTGCAGATTTATTGATTGAAACAATTCGCGAAGTGAAAGCCAAGGGCGGTTCGTTTCGGATCGTGGCATTGTTTCCGCCGTTGATAAGCAGCTTGCGGAAATTTCATGTCATAGAAGAATTGGGAGAAGATCATCTGTTCAGTTCCAAAGGTGAAGCCGTGTCAGATGCAACGAAGTATCTGAACCGGAAAATCTGCAAAGTTTGCCTGAAAGATGTATTTCAGGAATGTGACAGTATCCGGGATGAAATTACGGATTAACATATATCCGTAACTGCTTTCGATAATTGATTTAAAGCGGTCTGTAAGCGGACCTTTGTGCAGGCAATATTCAGTCGGGCGAAACCATTGCCTTCTGCCCCGAAAGCGTGGCCGCGGGTTATGGCCCAGCCCGCTTTGGTGCGCAGAAATGCGGCTAGATCGTCGGGTGCAAGGCCAAGCCCCCTGAAATCAAGCCAAAGTAAAAACGTCCCTTCCGGTTCGATTAGCTTTATATTGGGTATCTGTTTGAGATGTTCGCGTACCAAAGATAAATTTTCTTCCAAGTACTGTAGAACGTCTTTTAACCATGGCTTTCCGTATGTGTAGGCAGCCTGCATTGCGGCACTGGCAAAAGCGTTGTTTTTATTTACGGTCAGTCGGCTGTTTTCAACCTGGAACGCTTTGCGCCTTATGTCATTTGAGATGATGGTAAAGGCGGAACAGCATGATGCAATGTTGAAGCTTTTGGCGGGTGATATGAGAGTGATCGCATTGTCTGCATAATTGGGCCCCAAGGATGCAAAGGGCGTATATTTATGGCCTTTGAAAGTTATATCAGCGTGGATTTCATCCGCGACAACCAGCACGTTATGACGCTTGCATATATCGCCTAGCTTTTGCAATTCGGGCTTGGTCCAAACCCGCCCAACAGGGTTATGCGGATTGCATAGATAAATCATTTTATTGCGTGGTTCAGCAGCTTGTTTTTCCAATTCATCAAAGTTCATCGTGTATCGCCCGTTCTTTAAGATCAACGGGTTTGAAATTATGCGGCGATTATTTTCGCGCAGGATGTCGAAGAAATCAAAAAAGACCGGTGGTTGAACGATGACACCGTCGTTTTCGTTCGTGAACAAGGACGCCGCGATTGCCAAGCTGTTCAATATATTTGGCGCGCGCAGAATGTGGGCGGGTTCCAAATGCCATCCGTGTTGTGCTTTTTGCCAGTTAATAAGTGCAGGCATCAACTCATCGGGTATGGTTTCATAACCGAACACCCCATGTTCCAACCTATCCTGCATGGCTTTCAGCACAACGGGCGGGGCCTTAAAATCCATATCGGCAACCCCGGCGGCAAATAGATTTTCACCACCTTCACCCAACACCATTTTATGCATTTTCAGCGCAGGGACAGCCCGCCGGTCAATTTCTTCGTTCAGGATTGCATTGTGCTTTGTTTCAGTTGCCATTTGCTGCTCCTTGTTACCGGTTTGGCCTTGCACACTTTAGGTTGCCAGAGATATTTTGAAAGGGTCTAAAACCTTTGTGTATGCTTTATCCAAAACCTTGTCACAAACCAAATGTAATTGGCCGCACAGCCCTGTAATTTGTACCATATTTTGTGCAGGGCTTGTGATGAACTTTGAATGATCAACGGCGAATATGGTTTGTTGGGCAATGGATGACATGGCCTTTGCGATGTCTGCCTCGCATTGTTCATTTACTAAAAAACCGCGTTTCGGGTGAACTTGCGCTGCCGTCAAGATGCTGGTGAGAACTTCCATGCGCTCGATGGTTTCAAATGCGGTTCGATCAAACGCCGCACCGTCATGATCGCGTAATTGGGTGCCTGCCATAAATACGCGATTGCCCGGCATCATGGCCAGCGTGCTGGCGACATAGGCAGAATTGGTGACGATAGTCAGGTTGCGCTTTACCCGCAGGGCTTGTGCTACAAAACCCGCTGTTGAACCTGTGTCTATTGCAAGGCTTTGCCCGTCGTTGATCATATCCGCCAGTTTGGCAGCCAGCGCGGCCTTGGCGGTGCGATTGTGCTGCATTCGGATTTGGAAGGGTGCCGTCATCGGGTTTTCGACGCTTTTTATTGCACCGTGGATCTTCTGTACTTTGCCGCTTTTGACCAATGGTTGAATAATACGGCGTACGGTTTGATCGGACACGCCCAACAGGTCAGACATCTCTGCCACGGTCATAGTACCGCGCAGGGCAATCGCGCTTTCTATTTGCTGGGTATATTTGGACACCTTTGGCATGCCTCGCTTTGGGTAAGAGTATAATGCCAGCAGATTTGGTAAATAACAACATAAAACAACAAAAAATGTTGTATTATGTTGATTGCTGTTGTTACCTGATAGAAATACAAGAAATAGGATTCTGTGAAATGGCACATCATTCGGTGAAGCACTTGATTATTGGTGGCGGTATTATTGGTTGCTCGGTTGCTTATCATTTGGCGAAAAACGGCGAAAAGGATATTGTCCTGCTGGAAAAAGCATCCTTGACTGAAGGGGCTACATGGCATGCGGCAGGGTTGGTCGGGCAGTTACGATCATCGCGCAATACCACGCGAATGTTAAAACGCTCGGTTGCGATGTACGATCAGTTAGAGGCTGAAACCGGGATGGCATTTGACTGGAAAAAAGTTGGAAGTTTGCGGTTAGCTGCAACCAAGGAACGGTTGTTAGAAGCTAAACGTCTGACCACGATGGCGCGCAGTTTTGATCTGGAAATGGAGATGATTACACCAGATGAGGCAAAAGCTTTGTTTCCTTACATTGATGCAACTGGTTTGGAAGGTGCTGCATTTATCCCAACAGATGGGCATGTTGACCCTGCCAGCCTGTGTCAGGCGGTGGCTGCAGGCGCGCGTAAATATGGTGCGCAGATTAAGCAAGGTGTGACGGTTTTGGATTTCGAAATCATGGATGGTCGTATCACGAAGGTGATAACAACGGACGGTGATTATGAAGCGGAAACCGTTGTTATGGCTGCAGGTATGTGGAGTCGTGAACTGGGTGCAAAGCTGGGTATTCATGTGCCGGCTTGCGCCGTAGAACACCAGTATATCGTGACCGAACCTTTGCCGGATGTGGAACTGGTCAAAGGTTTGCCAAGCCTGCGCGATCCGGAACGGTTGGTTTATTATAAACCCGATGCGGGTGGGCGGCTGGTGATCGGTGGTTATGAGGATGATACGTTGCCTTTTGGGGACAAGGGCATTCCCGGTGATTTTGTGCGTCAGTTATTACCTGACAATCTAGACCGTTTCGGACCGTTGGCCGAACTGGCGGCCGAAGTGACGCCTGTGCTGAACGAGGTTGGTATCCGCACCGTGATCAATGGGCCGATACCCTATTCGGCTGATGGTGATTTTGTGATGGGCTGGGCCCCTGGTTTTGACAATCTGATGATGGCTACGGGCTTTCTTTACGGTATTGCCGCAGGTGGCGGTGCAGGTGAAATGATTGCGGAATGGATTGTGGACGGACGACCAAGTCTGGATTTATGGCCACTTGATTGCCGTCGTTTCGGGCTGCATCACGGTACACGTGCGTTTATGTATCCGCGAGCGGTTGAGCATTATGCGCATCACTATAAAATGCGTTATCCGGGACAAGAGCATGAATCTATGCGCCAGCTTCGCCTGTCGCCTTTGTACCAACGTTTGAAAGATTGTGGTGCGGTTTATGGATCAAAGAACGGTTGGGAACGACCCTTGTGGTTTGCGCCTGACGGGGTGGAACCTGTGGATCAGCTGGATTTTCTGAACCCCGGTTGGCATACGTTTGCTGCAGAAGAGCATAACGCAGTGCGGACGAATGTTGCCCTGATTGATCAGTCGAGTTTTGCCAAATTTGAAATGATAGGCGCAGGATCATTGGGGCTGCTGCAGCGTTTGGCTGCATGCAATATGGACAAGCCTAACGGCACTGTGATTTATGCACAGCTTTGTAATGAAACGGGTGGGATAGAAGCGGATCTGACGATTACACGTCTGGGGCGTGATCATTTCTATATTGTTACGGGGTCGGGCTTTGGCACTCATGATGCGGACTGGATCAGAAGGCATATGCCCAAGGATGGTTCGGTACACTTGATCGAGGTTACATCGGCACGTGCGGTGATCAACATTTGTGGGCCAAAAGCGCGCGAAGTATTAGAAACGGTCTGTGAAAATGATGTTTCGAATGCGGCTTTCCCGTTTGGTACGGCACAGGATGTGACCATTGGGGCAGCATTCGTGCGTGCCGTTCGCATTGGATTTGTCGGGGAATTGGGTTGGGAATTGCATGTGCCGACAGAGTTTGCTGCACATGTTTATGATGCGCTTAAGGATGCGGGGCAGGCTACGGGTATCCGTGATGTGGGCTACCGCGCCATTGACAGTTTGCGGATGGAAAAAGGGTATTTGTATTGGTCGGGTGATATTTCCCCTGATTATACGCCGATTGAAGCTGGGCTTGGGTTTCGCGTGCATTTGAAATCCGGAGGTGACTTTATTGGGCGTGATGTATTGGCGGAGCAAAAATCAGCTGGCCCTGACAAAAGGTTGTGTACATTTGTTTGCAACAAAAAACTGCCGCTTTATGGCGGTGAAACTATATTGCAGAAAGGTAAAACCGTGTCTTTGGTGACAAGTGCCGGATTTGGATGTACGGTCAAGCAAATGATTATGTTTGCATATTTGCCAAAAGATATGTGCGATCAAACCGTGTTTGAGGTTGAGGTGTTTGGTGAACGTACTGCAATTAAGCGGGTTGATGGGCCGCTTTATGATCCGCAAAATGAAAAGCTGAAAGCTTAAGGGGGGTTGATATGTCTGAACATGATGAGATCGTTGTTCGTGCTTTAAATAACGCATCCGGTTTTGAAACCGTGGGGGGCAGCGATTGCAAGATTACCCGGTTAGGCGGGTTGACCAATCTGGTTCATTTGGTGGAAACGGCCGATCGTAAGGTTATTGTGCGTATTCCGGGTGAAGGTACCGAAGACTATATTGACCGCGCGATTGAGATCAATAATGCGATTGCAGCATATCGTGCCGGTGTTTCGGCAGAAGTTCTTTGGGCGGATGCGGGCAGTGGTGTGATGATCTCGGAAGCGATCCAAAACATTGAAACTATGACGCCTGATTTATTTAAATCTCGCATAGGTTCGCCTGCGCGGGCGGGAGCGGCATTGGCAAAGCTGCATGGTTCGGGGGAGGTTTTTAAGTTTCGTTTTGAATTGTTTTCAATGATTGACGACTACCTAAAGATATTGGCAACAAAAGATGCGGATTTGCCCGAAGGCTATCAAGAGATCGTAAAGGCCGCAGAGCCTGTGAAAGCGGCCTTGGCGGCCAACCCGACACCGCTTGCACCTTGCCATTGTGACCCCTTGTGTGAAAATTTTCTGGATGACGGGGAAAAGATGTGGATCGTTGATTGGGAATATTCCGGCATGAATGATCCTTTGTGGGATGTGGGGGATCTTTCGGTAGAGGCGGGTATGGATACGCTTCAGGAAATGGATTTGATGCGCGCCTATTTTGGCGGGGATCCTACACCTGCACAACACGGGCGTGTGGTAATTTACAAAGCGATGTGTGATTTATTATGGACGCTTTGGGGCCTGATCCAACATGCTGATGATAATCCTGCCGAAGATTTCTGGGCGTATGCAACAGGCCGGTTCGAGCGGTGCAAGGCTTTGATGAATGACCATAGCTTTGAAGTTCATTTAACTGCAGTGGCTGCAGGCTAAGCGTCCAGTAAAGTCAGGATTTGTGCGTGCAATTCAGGTGTTGCGGCGGTAACAACGCGGCCATCTGATTGCAAAGTCAGGGCTTGCCCATGCCAGTCGGTAATAACCCCGCCTGCTGCATGGATTAAACCGACAAGCGGTAAATAATCGTAGGGTTCCAGATTACAATCAATCACGGCATCGATGCTGCCTGCGGCACACATCGCATGTGGATAACAATCATAGGCCATACGCCGCGTGTGGCCAGCTTTGCAGAGGCGTGCAAAACGCGCGGGGTCCGCGGCATTTATGTTTTCGGCTTCGTTAATGTAGAGTATGGCCTTGGCCAGTTCTGTTGTTTTGCGACAGGAAATGGGAGTGCCGTTCTTTGTGGCCCCAAAGCCTGTTATACCTACGAATGTTTCATCCAGTGCGGGCATGCGAACAAGCCCGATTTGTGGAACGCCTGCATCGAGAAACCCCATCAACATACCAAACAGTGGGCTGCCCGAAATGAAAGAGCGGGTCCCATCGATAGGGTCGATGATCCATGATGCACCAGTTAAATCACCGCTAATGCCGAACTCTTCGCCAAAAATACTGTGGTTCGGGAAATGTTCCATCAGTGCATCGCGGATATAGCGTTCTGTATTTTGATCGGCAATGGTTACGGGACTGTCGTCGGCCTTATCGGTAATGTCTAAAGCCGTGCGGAAATACTGCATTGGTATTACACTTGCATTTTGCGCAATGGTGCTGGCCGTTTTGGCCAGTTTGGGTAAGTCGTAAGTCATGGGGGTTAGGCCTTTATCAATCTGCCAAGGTTATTTCGGTTGTCCAGTTTTCGCAAGCATTTACGATATCATCGGGGGGCAGGGCCTCGCAAACCAGATAATCGACCAAAGCGGGTTTGCCAATGGTCACGGGGGCTTGGCGATTAAACTTGCTGGCGTCGGCGGCAATAATACGTGTGGCACTTTTAGCCATGATCAAGCGGGAAAATTTAGCCTCTTCGAGATCGAACAGCATAAAGCCGTTTGTGGCATTTATACCTGCTGCGGATAGAACAGCAAAATCGGTGTGAAAGTTATCGGCAAAGTTCATTGCATCGGTACCAAAGGCCCCGCCATCATGGCTGCGCAATTCACCGCCCGCCATGAACACACGGTTATTATTGCGGGTGGCCAATTTGTAAGCCACAGCAATAGAATTGGTTACGACCAGTAGTTTCTGGTGGTCGCGCAACGCGTCGGCGATGAATGCAGTGGTACTGCCTATGTCCAAGAACAATGAGCTGCCGTTGGGAATCATTTGCGCCACTTTATGGGCAATACGTTGCTTGGGTTCGGGGTTTTCCTGCAAACGCTGCTGAAATGTGGTCTCTTCTGCGCTACCTGTAATGCGTACGCCGCCGTGTAGTTTTTCCACAGTGCCGGCTGTTGCCAAAAGCTTGATGTTACGGCGCACGGTTTCTTCACTGACGTCCAGAGTTTGGGCGATCGAATGAATACGCGCTGATCCACCTGCTTTTTGCAAGACATTTAGAATCTCTTGTTGCCGATGATTTGGTTGGAGCTTCATAAGGGTATTTTACATCCATTTGTAGTGAGTTTATGGGTTTATTACCCCAATATCACATTATTTACCTCAATTATCCACATAAATTTGAATATATGTGGTAAAATACAATAATAAATGTTGCTTTATGTTGGATTTTGGCAAACTCTATGTGCACAGCACGTTTGCTTTGCCAGACGCCAAGCTTCTATGCGTGCCATGCAACTTGACGTAGGGAGACTGATATGAAGATGAAATATATGCTAACGGCTGCGATGCTGACTGCGACCGGTGCCAGTGCAGGGGTGGAATCTCTGGACCCGATTAAACTGACAACGCATGACTGGACGGGCCAGATCATTACAACGACTATTATGGGCGAAGTGCTGAAAGCCGCGGGTTATAATATTGAATATGTCCAAGCAGATTATATTGCCCAGTTTGCCGGTTTGAAAACCGGTGATTTGGATGTTGCGATGGAAATCTGGGAAACCACTGGTCGCGAAGCAATGGATGAAGCATTTGCTACCGGTAATGTTGTGAACATGGGTGAAACCGGCATGGATGCGATCGAAGAGTGGTGGTATCCGGCCTATATGGAAGAGGTTTGCCCCGGTTTGCCTGATTGGAAAGCAATGAATGCTTGTGCTGAAGCTTTTTCAACACCTGAAACAGCCCCATTGGGCCGTTATCTGGGCGGCCCCGTAACATGGGGTGGTTTCGACGATGAACGGGTCGAAGCCTTAGGCATGGATTTTGAAGTTGTTCATGCAGGTACCGATGCGGCCCTTTTTGCTGAATTGGAGTCTGCATACCAACGCAAAGCCCCAATTGTTTTATGGCTGTATTCACCACATTGGGCACCTGCCAAATATGAAGGGAAATTTGTCAAGTTCCCTGACTATTCAGCGGAATGCTATAATGATCCATCTGTGGGCATGAACCCTGATGCGGCATATGATTGCGGCAAGCCAACGGGCCCAATCTGGAAAGTTGGCTGGAAGGGTGTTGCAGAGAAATGGCCTGGTGCGGCATCTGCAATCGGTAAGTTTGACATCTCAAACGATGAAATGGGCGCATTGGTATCTGCCGTTGATCTGGACGGTGTTTCAATTGAAGCCGCAGTTGCAGGCTGGTTGGACGCCAACAAAGCAACATGGTCTGACTGGATCAAATAAACAAAGGGAAACGGGGTTGGAAGCAGCCCCGTTTTCATACTTTACATAAAGATGATTAATCTACGAGGTTACTATGCAGCGTCCTGTCAAGTTGGATTGCCGTGGGGTGTGGAAGGTTTATGGCCCAAACCCTGCTGAGTTTATGCAAACCTATGATGGTGCGCCAAGTGACAGTGATCTGACGCGTGCGGGTATGATCGGGGCGGTGCGCGATGCGAATGTGCAAATTCGTGATGGCGAAATTTTTGTGATCATGGGCCTGTCTGGCTCTGGCAAATCAACACTTGTGCGGTGTCTTTCACGTTTGATTGATGCGACTGCCGGACAGATCAATTTTGAAGACAACGACCTATTGGGGATGTCCGAAAAAGAACTGATTGATTTACGCCGCACCAAGATGGGGATGGTTTTTCAACAATTTGCGCTGTTGCCGCATTTGACGGTGCTGCAGAATACAGCCTTTCCATTGGATGTGCAGGGTGTTGATCGCAAAACCCGTGAAGCGCGGGCACGAGAAATGGTGGAACTTGTGGGTCTGCAGGGGCGCGAAGATTACTTTCCACGTCAATTATCTGGTGGCCAGCAACAACGTGTAGGTATTGCACGCTCGTTGGTGACGGAACCTGATTTATGGTTTCTGGATGAACCTTTTTCAGCTCTTGATCCGCTGATACGCCGTGAAATGCAGGATGAGTTTTTGCGCTTGCAGGCTTTGTTGCACAAAACAATCGTTTTTATCACCCATGATTTTGATGAAGCCATTCGACTGGCCGACCGTATCGCGGTTATGAAAGATGGACGTATTGTACAAACCGCCACGCCTGAAGAGCTGATTTTAAACCCTGCTGACGATTATGTTGAAGAATTCACACGCCATATTCCACGCGCTAAAGTGATGCGTTTGATCTCGGTTATGGCCAAAGGTGTGCCAAAAGGAGATTATGCAGGCGACTTGGACGGCGATCTAAGTGTTGAAGCCGCTGTTGACCAGATTGAAGCGGCGGATAAACCGTTTCGTGTGTTGGATAATGCGGGCAAACCGGTTGGAACAATCAGCGCGCAAGCCGTGGTGGATGTGTTGATCGGGCGTAGGCTGGTGTGATGCGGATTGTGCGCTATATAACACAATCAACACGCATGTTCTGGCTAGGTTTGTTTTTGATAACGTGGATTTTATCGACGTATTCCTTCAGCCTGTATAAAGCGCTCGGGGCACGTTGGATCATTAAGTTTCCAAAAAAATGGGAAATGCCACTTGCAGACACAATCTCTGATGCAATGAAATGGCTGGTAGAAGATGCCAGTTTCGGCCTGTTCACTTTTCGCGAGTTTACGCGTTTTATTTCGTCGATCATTGAATGGCCCTATCAGGTGGTGCGTTCCAGCTTGATTGAAGGGTTTTCAACGGGGCAGGGCCAGCAAGCGGTGGAAATTGCGCCGGCTCTTAGTTGGATCGCAATCATTGTGGTTTTGATTGCGCTGGCACGTTATGCCAAGGACTGGCGGCTGGCGGGCTTGGTCGGATTATGTTTCTTGTATCTGGCTGTTTTCGGGCAGTGGGAAAGTGCGATGGTCACACTGGCGTCTATACTGATAGCCGTTCCGTTGGGTGTTGCTGGCGGGTTAACCTTGGGCATTTTATCCTACCGATCAGCATTGGTTGAACGTCTTTTACGCCCTATTCTAGATCTGATGCAAACCGTCCCCGTTTTTGCCTATCTTGTGCCTATCCTGTTTCTGTTCGGTTTCGGCCCAGTGTCCGCATTGGTGGCCACTATGATTTATGCGATGCCCCCAATGGTGCGGGTTAGTACGGTTGCGTTGCAAACCGTCCCCGCAGAGGTGATTGAAGCGGGTACAATGGCGGGCTGTACACGGCACCAAATGTTATGGAAAGTTCTGATCCCCACGGCAATGCCAACCCTGATGGTCGGGGTTAATCAGGTGATTATGTTATCGTTGAACATGGTGATTATCGCGTCGATGATCGGGGCGGGGGGCTTAGGTTATGATGTGCTGACGTCTCTGCGTCGCTTGGACATTGGCGGAGGGGTTGAAGCGGGTATGGCGATTGTCGTGATGGCGATTGCACTGGATCGATTGAGTCAGGCTTTTGCGAATAAAACACAGGAAGAACTGCCTAAAGCAGGGCTGTCATTTATCCGCCGTCATCCGTGGTTGATGACGGTTGGAATGATCGTTGTCGGGCTGTGGTTGGTAGGGTTGATGGTTCCTTCAGTTCAAAGTTACCCAGAGAAGGCGACCCTGACCACAAGTGCGTTTTGGGAAACGACGATGAAATGGATCAACGTCAATTTCTTTGATATGTTCGAGGCAATTAAAACCTTCTTTCTCACGTATCTTATGATACCTATAAAACGCTTTTTCGTTGGTATTCCATGGGCATGGGGGATCATTGCTATCGGGTTGGCCGCATGGCGGGTGGGCGGTTGGAAATTGGGATTGATGGCAGCGTTCATGGCTTTGTTCATAGCTTCAAACGGGCTGTGGAGCAAAGCGATGATCACGGTTTATCTATGCGGTGTGTCTGTGTTGATTGCCAGTGCAATTGGTATTCCTTTGGGGGTCTGGGCAGGGCAGAATGAACGGGCCTATTCCGTGGTGGGTGCCTTTATCGATACGCTGCAGACCCTACCTAGTTTTGTCTATCTGATCCCTGTGATCATGCTGTTTCGGGTTGGCGATTTTTCCGCAATGATTGCGGTGGTATTGTATGCGCTGGCACCTGCGGTGCGCTATGCAGCCCATGGTATCAGAGAAGTGCCATCGCAGATGATCGAGGCGGGAAAGGTTTCGGGCTGTACAGGATGGCAATTGCTGTGGCGCATCAAGTTGCCCATGGCCACGCCTTCGCTACTTTTGGGCCTGAACCAAACCATTATGCTGGCTCTTTCCATGTTGGTGATTACGGCATTGGTCGGCACCCGTGATTTAGGGCAAGAGGTTTATATTGCGCTGACCAAAGCCAATACAGGCAAGGGTATTATTACAGGATTATCAATTGCGTTCATTGCGATTATTGCGGACAGAATAATTTCCGCATTGGCACAGGCATCACGTGAAAGGTTGGGGCTGAAATGACTTTGACGAAGCATAAAGCGGCGGTTGACCGTGCGATGGGCCTGTCTTGTTGGCAAAACCCAGAGAGTCCACGTATTTTAGAAGGCGGGATTACAAATGTGAACTTGTTGATCAATGATCAGGGTTCCGACTTTGTCGTGCGTATGGGAGCGGATATCCCCGAGCACGGTATCATGCGATTCAATGAACTGGCGATCAGCCGTGCGGCACATGCCGCTGGTATTGCACCGGCCGTTCATTACGCTGAAACTGGCGTTTTGGTGCTGGAGTTTATCGATGCGGTATCATTAACCGAGGAGGATGTGCGCGCGCCCGATACATTATTGCAAGTGGTGGATCTGATTGCGCGGATGCATCGCGATTTGGCGGGATTTGCGCGTGGCCCGATCCTGAGCTTTTGGGTGTTTCATGTCTTGCGCGATTATGCGGCACGGTTGATGGATGAAGGTTCATCCTATTCCAAAATACTACCTGATCTGATGACACAGGCACAAGGTTTTGCCGATTGTATCGGGGCGGTTGATCTGGTGCTGGCGCATAATGATCTGTTGCCTGCGAATATCATGCGTGGGTCTGATCGATTGTGGCTGATCGATTGGGAATACGGTGGTTTTAATTCACCGTTGTTTGATCTGGGTGGGTTGGCCACGAATTGTGGCTTGGACGAAGCTGCGGAACAAACCATGCTGGCTACTTATTTTGGCGAAAAACCCGATGCCAAGCTTATGCGGCGCTACACTGCGATGAAATGCGCGTCACTGTTGCGCGAAACTTTATGGAGCATGGTATCAGAAACCAGTTCAGAGCTGGATTTCGATTACGCTGCATACACTTCCGAAAACTTGGCCCGCTATAAACGTGCCTATCAGAATTACCTATCAATAAGAGGCCTGAAATGAGCGATTTTCCCAACACTGCAAAAGCTGTCATTATCGGCGGTGGAATTATCGGTTGTTCAACCGCATACCATCTGGCCAAACTGGGGTGGGATGTTGTGCTTTTGGAACGTAAGAAACTGACATCCGGTACTACATTCCATGCGGCAGGATTGGTGGGTCAATTGCGCAGTAACGCCAATATTACCCAGCTTTTGGGCTATTCGGTTGATCTTTATAAGACCCTTGCGGATGAAACCGGGCTGGAAACTGGTTGGAAAATGAACGGCGGTTTGCGGCTGGCGTGTAATGAAGAACGCTGGACGGAGGTGAAACGGCAGGCTACGACTGCGCATAGTTTCGGGCTGGAAATGGAATTGCTGACCCCGAAAGAAGCACAGGATTTGTGGCCCTTGATGCAGGTTGATGATGTGGTGGGTGCCGCGTTTATGCCAACGGACGGACAAGCAAACCCTTCTGATATTACGCAATCTTTGGCCAAGGGGGCCCGTATGGCGGGGGCGCGGATTTTTGAAGACACCAAAGTTTTGTCTGTGGATGTCGAAAAAGGCGTGATCAAAGCTGTTGAAACCGAAAAAGGCCGGATCGATTGTTCTGTGGTGATCGCGTGCTGTGGCCAATGGACACGTAATTTTGCCAAAACTGTGGGTGTAAACGTGCCGCTGGTTTCAATGGAACACCAATATATGGTGACCGAGCGGATTGAAGGTGTGACTGCTGGTTTACCGACTTTGCGCGATCCTGATCGGTTAACCTATTATAAGGAAGAGGTTGGTGGCTTGGTGATGGGCGGTTATGAACCGAACCCGATCGACTGGGCGCGTGGCGGTGTTATTCCGCAAGGCTTTCATTACTCGCTTCTGGACAGCAACTTTGATCATTTTGAACAGCTGATGGAACTGTCTTTGGGCCGTGTTCCTGCGTTGGAAACCGCCGGGATCAAAGAGTTGGTGAACGGGCCTGAAAGTTTTACTCCTGACGGGAATTTCATTATCGGGGAAGCCCCGGAGCTGAAAAATTTCTTTGTCGGAGCGGGTTTTAATGCATTTGGTATTGCTGCAGGTGGCGGAGCAGGTATGGCATTGGCAGAGTGGGTTGCCAAAGGTGAACCGCCGTTTGATCTATGGCCTGCTGACATTCGCCGTTTTGGCCGCCCACATTTTGATGATGACTGGATCCGTACCCGCACAATGGAGGCTTATGGTAAGCATTATACAATGGCCTGGCCGTCTGAAGAACATGACAGCGGCCGCCCGTGCCGCAAATCACCGCTTTATGATACTTTATTGGCGGATGGAGCTGTATTCGGTGAAAAGCTGGGTTGGGAACGGCCCAACTGGTATGCGGATACACAGGCGGGAGAAGTACAGCATGATATTTATACCTTTGAGCGGCCAAATTGGCATGATGCGGTCGGCCGCGAACATAAAGCAGCGCGGGAAGCGGCGGTGCTATTTGACCAAACCTCTTTTGCCAAATTCAGCCTGAAAGGCCCAGATGCGGAAGCGGCCCTTAGCTGGATTGCCGCCAATGATGTGGCCAAACCGATTGGCTCGTTGATTTACACGCAAATGTTGAATGATCGCGGTGGGATCGAGTGCGATTTGACGGCTGTTCGTGTTGCAGAAGATGAATACTATATCGTCACGGGTACAGGCTATGCGACCCATGATTTTGACTGGATTTCACGCAGCATTCCTGAAGGTATGAATGCGCAATTGTTTGATGTCACCTCTTCCAATGCGGTGCTGTCATTGATGGGGCCAAAGGCACGTGATATTCTGGCCGCCGTTACAAGCGATGATGTCAGTAACGATGGTTTCCGTTTCGGGACCGCTAAAACCATCGGGATTGCGGGTTGCCCCGTGAATGCAATGCGGGTGACATATGTGGGTGAACTGGGATGGGAACTGCATTTACCCGTGGAATATGCCGCGACGGTATACGCAGCTTTGCATGAAGCAGGGGCAGCACATGGGCTAGTGAATGCCGGTTACCGTTCGATTGAAACCCTGCGGTTAGAAAAGGGTTACCGTGCTTGGGGCTCTGACATCGGACCGGATCATACGCCGGATGAAGCGGGCCTTGGCTGGGCTGTGAAGATGAAGAAGAATATTGATTTCAGGGGCCGCGCGGCAGTTGAAGAACAACGCGCAAATGGTACGAAAAAAATGTTGGCAACTTTTGTAGCAGACGGGAACGTGATTCTGTCGGGGCGCGAAACCATTTATCGCAACGGAGAACGGGTGGGTTGGCTCAGCTCTGCTGGGTACGGGTACAGTTTAGGCAAATCCATTGGTTTGGGTTATATCCGTGACAAGGCGGGTGTGGATGTGAGCTATGTAAAATCGGGTGAATATGAGTTGGATGTTGCAACCGTTCGTGTCCCTTGCACCGTTAGTCTTGCCCCTTTGTACGATCCGAAAATGGAGCGGGTGAAAAGTTAAGCATTGGGCCTATTGCGATTCCACATATTGTATCAGTTTTGACGTAGATCAATTACAAATATTCTCTAAAGCATTAGGGGTGTTTCTAATTTAATAAATGGAAAATGTACGATGGTTGTTTTGCAACGGCTGGATAGGTCAGGATGTGGTTGTGACGCTGATGACATGACAGGTGGACTGGTGCCGTTAGATAAAGCTTTAGCGATTGGGCTGGATTTGACGCAAGCTGTAACAGAAACTGAAACGTTACCCTTGTCACACGCTCTTGGACGTGTGTTGGCTAACGCGGTTTTGACACAGGCAATGACCCCGCCTTTTGATAATTCTGGTATGGATGGGTATGCGATCAGAGTTGCCGATCTGACAGGCCAGGGGCCTTGGCTATTGCCCGTTGCCGATCGTATAGCGGCAGGTGATGATCGTGACGTGGTGCTTTCATCCGGAAGTGCCATGCGTATTTTCACGGGCGCCCCTTTGCCGGAAGGGGCCGATGCTGTGATCATGCAGGAACGCGTGACCCTTAATGAAGGGAAGATAGAATTTAGCCATTTGCCTATCCGGGCTGAGAATATACGCAAAGCAGGTGAAGATATGCCTCTTGGTTCTGAGATCTTGCCACTTGGCCGTTTGATTAATGTGCGCGCTATAGCGGCTGCGGCTAGTGCAGGGGTGGGGCAAGTCACAGTATTTCGCAAACTTCGCGCTGCATTATTGATGACGGGGGATGAGGTTGTTCCGGCAGGACAAGCTTTATCTCATGGTACAATTTGGGATGTTAATACACCCATGATGCTTGCGGCCCTAAGTGCTGCCAATGTTGAAATTATTGCGGTTGAACGGGTTAAAGACAATCTTATCGCGATGACAAAGGCACTTTGTCGGCTTACAGCGCAGGTTGATATGATTATTACTACGGGGGGTGTTTCAGTCGGGGATGAAGATCACGCACATGGTGCATTGATTGGTGCCGGCGGTGAAATTGCAGTGGCCGGTGTGGCGATTAAACCCGGTAAACCGATTACCATCGGGCAAATAGGAAAAACAATCTATGTTGGCTTGCCGGGAAACCCGGTTTCAGCCTTTGTAACATGGTCGGTATTTGGTGCACCAATTCTGGCAAAACTGTCCGGTGATGCTAAACGTATAGATTTGCGACGTCATGTGGTTGCATCCAAGACACTTACCCATAAAACAGGACGCTGTGAATTCAGGCCTGCCACAATCATAGGCCATCAGGATAACGGTATTGAAGTTGTTGATACACCTGCAGCTGTGCATTCAGCACGGTTAGGTCCCCTGACAAATGCTGATGGCCTGATCATGATTCCCGGAGATAAAGAAGAAATACTAAAAGGTGATTTGCTGGAGTTTCTACCGTTTGGCAAAAACTGAGTGTTTAAGACGAAAGGCAAATCTATGAAGATTGCATATACGATGTCGCCCAATCAGG
>Ga0209344_10002496_pt1 | contig 20347 bp, 19 predicted proteins | sample Cruoilmetagenom6_FD_187293 | JGI IMG/M metagenome (GOLD analysis project Ga0209344, IMG submission 187293) | Oil polluted marine microbial communities from Coal Oil Point, Santa Barbara, California, USA - Santa Barbara Oil Seep Sample 6 (SPAdes)... | ecosystem: Environmental > Aquatic > Marine... | reverse complement strand
GGGAGAATGGAAGCAACTTTGACGTGCAATACCGGTCAAACTCGTGTGCTGCGACGAAAAAAGCGGGCATGGAGGCCGGAGCCGCCACGCCCGCCAGTTGGAGAGAACAGTTTCAGCCCGCGCGCACCGCAGCCAGATGACCCGCGAAGGCCGGATCGCTCATCAGCGCCTTGCATCGCGCGAAACGATTGACGGCATAGGCCCAGAAATCCTCGGCAGGGTTGTTGTCGGCATGCTGGATCAGGCCCCAGAGGGTCCACAGAAGATCGCACATCGCCTTGTAGATCACCGTGCGCCCGATCTGTGCTGCTGTGGGGGGCGCACCGAAATAGGCGGTCAGCATCTCGATATCCTGCGCGTCGCTCATCCCTGCCTCGACCGAGAGATCGCCAAGATCCCATAGCGCGTCGTTCATACCGGAATACTCGTAATCCACGATCCACATGCGCGTGCCGTCATCGAGGAAGTTCTCACAGAGCGGATCGCAATGGCTCGGCACGAGCTCGCCGGGGTTTTCAGCCAGCAGCTGCTTGATCGGCGCGGCCTCGGCCACCACTTGCTCATAGCCCTCGGGCAGCTCGATATCCTTGGTCGAGAGAACCTCGAGATAGTCGTCTATCATCGAAAAAAGCTCGAATCGGAACTGAAAGGGCGTCTCTGCATCATGCAGTTGCCTGAGCGCAGCGCCCGCGCGTGCCGCCGCGCCCGCGCGACTGGCGAAGAGTTCGGGAGTCATCGTGACGATCCCCATGATACATTCGCAGACCATGTCGCCGGTCGCTTCATCCGCCCAGATCACACGGGCGCAAACCCCGGTATCTGCGGCAACGCGCGTGTTGTGGATTTCGACCGCCCTGTCGATATAGGCTTCGGTCCCCTCGCCGGGAATGCGCACGATCACGCTCTGACCGCCAGTCTCGACCCGGTAGACAAGATTGGTCATCCCGCCCAGCCGCTCGATCTCGCAGGTTTCAGGCGTGGTCTGTTCGAATCCCGGCACCTTGCGCAGCACCGCAATAACGTTGTCGCGATTGTCATCCCTCATCTTGTCGTCTCCCCTGTTGTATCACGCCTTGAGGCGTTCATTGGCCGGGTCGTAGAGCTGCCCATCGACCCGGCGGATCGCATGACGCGCGCCGAAAAGCTCGAGTTCAAAATCGGCTTCCTGCGCCAACGCATCAGGCAGATAACCAAGGATGATCGTCTGGCCGACCGTGTGACCATAGCCCGCGCTCGAGGCGACGGACACGGTCTTGCCGTCATGCAGGATGGTCTCGCCCCCGGTGATGGGCAGCTTGTCGTCACAGACGAAAGTGCAGAGCCGCTGGCGCGTGCCTTCGGATTTCTGTTTCTCAAGCACCGCGCGGCCGGTGAAGTCGCCCTTGCTCTTGAGATGCACACGAAAGCCCAGCCCTGCCTCGATCGGCGTGTAATCGGGGGTGATATCGGCGCTCCAGTAGAGATACCCCTTCTCCAGGCGCAGCGATTCAATCGCGCGGTAACCCACATCGCGGATGCCATGCGCCTGCCCCGCCTGCCAGAGGCAGTCATAGACATGGCGCGCGAATTCGGTGGGGACATGCAGCTCCCATCCGAGTTCGCCGACATAGCCGATCCGCACGGCCTGCACATGGGCGGCCCCGACGATGATCTGCTGCGCGGTGCCGAAGGAGAAAGCGGCGTTGGAAACATCGTGCTCGCTGACCGCTTGCAGCACTTCGCGCGCTCTGGGGCCGCAGATGTTGATCACCGCCCGCGCAGAGGTGACATCGCTCAGGTAGACCGAGCCATCCTGTGGCAGCGCGCGGCGAATCCAGTCGCTGTCATGCACGCCAAAGCCAGAGCCGGTCACGATATAGAACCGGTCGGGGCCCGTGCGGGTGATGGTCAGATCGGCTTCGATGCCGCCATGTTCATTGCAAAGCTGCGTGTAGATCACGCTGCCGACGGGTTTGTCCATGTTGGACACCGCGAGGCGCTGCAAAGCTTCGAGCGCGCCGGGGCCGACCAGCTCGAACTTGGAGAAGCTGGACTGGTCGATCAACGCGACGCCCTCGCGCACTGCCTTGTGCTCCTGGGCGGCATATTGCTTCCAGCCAGGGTCGATGAAGGCCAGTTGGTCGACGGGCTCGACGCCTTCGGGTGCAAACCACAGCGGGCGCTCCCAGCCGTTCTTGGACCCATAGACCGCACCATGCTCCTTGAGCCGGTCATGAAGCGGGCTGAGGCGCAGGTTGCGGGCCGTCTCGGCCTCCTGCCCCGGATAGCGCATCTTGTAGTGATGCGCGTAATGTTCGACCGCGCGCGGATACATGAATGCGCGCGTCGCGTGATGCGGGCTGAAGCGGCGCACATCAAGCGGCCAAAGATCAAGGCTGGGACGTCCGTCGACGACCCATTCGGCGATCATCTCGCCCGCGCCGCCGCCCGCCGCGATCCCGTAAAGGAAGCCGGTTGACAGCATCAGGTTGTCCAGTTCCGGCGCCCAGCCCATGACGAAATCGCCATCCGCCGAATAGGGGATCGGGCCGTTGATGACCTGGCGGATGCCGACCTCGTTGACCACCGGCGTCACCACGCCCGCCATTTCGGCCAGCGGCGCGAAACGATCAAGATTGTCAGGCAGCAACTGGCGGATGAATTCGCCGGGGATGCCGTTGTCGCCGAATGGCAGGGTGCCTTCCTCGTAACCGCCGATCACCAGCCGCCCGCCCGCATCGGGCTTGTAATAGACCAGGCGTTCGGGGTCGCGCAGGGTCGGCAACCCCTTGACCAGTTCAGGTTCGGGCAGCGGTTCTGTCACGATATACTGATGCTCGACGGCACAGGCAGGAACCGTGACCCCCAGCTTGGCGGCCAGTTCCCGGCTCCACATTCCGGCGGCCAGGATCACGTTCCCGGCCTCGTAATCGCCCTCGGATGTCATCACCTTCGTGATACGGCGGTTCACGATCTCGAAATCGGTGACCTTCACGCCCTGCCGGATCTGCGCGCCATGCTTGCGCGCGCCCGCCGCGATCGCCTGGCACAGACTGGCGGGGTCCACATGCCCGTCCGAGGGAATAAAGGCAGCGCCCTCGAGACCGGCAGCGTCGATATAAGGAAACAGAGCCTTGGCCTCGTCCGGGGTGATGATCTGCATGTCGAGATCGAAGCTGCGCGCCATCGTCGCCAGACGCTGCGCCTCCAGCAAGCGTTCCTTGGTGGCGGCCAGCCGCAAGCTGCCGACCTTTTTCCAGTCGAACGCCATGCCGGTCTCGGCCTCGAGCGCATCATACATCGCCACCGACCGCTTGAGCATCCGCGTCGTGTTGCGCGACGAGCGCAGCTGTCCGACCAGCCCCGCGGCGTGCCATGTGGCGCCCTCGGTCAGCGAGGCCTTTTCGAGCAGAACGACATCCTTTTCCCCCGACTTGGCAAGGTGATAGGCAATCGAGCAGCCGATGATACCGCCCCCAATGATCAGGTGCTTTGCCGCATGCGCCGTCATGTCCGTCAGACCTTTCGATGAAACCCGTTCATCGAAATACAGCGCCAATTTCAACATAAATCAACACTTTTTGTCGTATTGGTTTGATTATTGTTGATTTAAATCGCCAATTTCCGCTCAACTTCCTTCAGAAAAGCACCTAAACTGAGGATGATATGTCGAAATACGAACACGATATTCTCAGCACGGTGAACCTGCGCGGCACGGTTTCGGTCTCGGAACTGGCGCAGATTCTGGATGTGTCGGACCAGACCATTCGCCGTATCGTCAAACCGCTGGTGGAACGCGGCGAGCTGCGCAAGGTGCATGGCGCGCTGGTCAGCACCCAAAGCGTGATGGACCCGCCCTTCCTGGCGCGGATGCACGAGAACCGCGCCGCCAAGGCCGCCATCGCCAACAGCGTCGCGGGGCTGATCCGGGACGGCGATTCGCTGACCATCGACACCGGCTCGACCTCTGCCTTCGTGGCGCAGGCCCTTGAGAGCCGCCGGAACCTGACCGTCGTCACGAACTCCGCCTTCATCGCCAGCAAGCTTGCCATGATCGAAGGGAACCGCGTGTTCATGGCGGGCACGCAGCTGCGCAATCACGACGGCGCCGCGTTCGATCGCAATGCCTTTGACGTGATCGCCAGCGCCTCGGTCGATTACGCAATCCTGTCGGCCTCCTCGGTGCATCCCGCGCGCGGCTTTCTGGCCTTCGATCAATGCGAGGTCGACATCGCCCAGGCGATGATGGAGGTCTCGGCCAGCACGATCATGGCCGTCGACCACACCAAGTTCAAGGAAAGCGGCGCCAAGGCATCGCTACGCATTCCCGCACTTTCACCCGAAGACAGCGTGGTTTGCGACAAGCGCCCAGACGCGGTGTTCGATGATCTTCTGGATGCGCAGAATTTCATCGACGCGACGCGCGGCTGAGCTGTTTGTTCTTCGGCTCGCTGCCGACGGGCTGACCAACAAGGAAATCGCCCGCGACATGAACGCCAACGAAGTGACCGTCAAGATGCACATGCGCTCGATCTGCAAGAAGTTGGGCGCACGCAACCGGGCACATGCGGCGATGATCAGCCGCGAACGCGCACTGATCTGATCCGGTCGCGCAAACGCGACGCATCCTTCTTGCTGCACTGGCGAACCAACGATTTCAACGCTTAGGCCCATGCCTTGGGCATCAGCCGCCGTGCAGTCCACTCCCCACTACCGACCAAACAATCGCGCGCGACGACCCGATGTGCAGCGCGGGTGCCCACCCTCCCGGTGGCTGGGCCGTCGCCTCAGCCCTTCGACCAATCCTCCAGCGCCTCGAGAACGCCTTTGCCGATCCCGCGCGCCTCTGGCGCGAGCAACGGGCAGCGGCGCGAGAGCCGATCTTTCATGTCGTGTGGATGAAACCCGTCCGGCCGCTCCAGATCGTCAAGTTCGTCCCACGAGACCGGAACCGCGACAGCCGCTCCGGGACGCGCCCGAAGCGAATAGGGCGCAATGGCGGTGGCACCGCGTTCATTGCGCAGCCAGTCGATGAACACCCGCCCCTTGCGTTTCGACTTCGACATGGTCGCGGTCAAGGCGTCAGGATCGCGATCCGCCAGGGTCTCGGCAAAGGTGCGGGCAAAGTACTTGACCGTATCCCAGCCCGAAATCCTGCGCAGCGGCACGATCACATGCACCCCCTTGCCGCCGGTCACCATCGGCACCGATTGCAGGCCGCAGGCCGTCAGCCCCTCGCGGACCTGCTGCGCGGCCGCCGTGACCCGTTTGAAATCCAACTCCTTGTCTGGATCGAGATCGAACACCATGCGGTCGGGCCGCTCGATCCGGTCGCGCGCCGCACCCCAGATATGAAATTCCAGCGTCCCCATCTGCGCGGCGCCGATCAGCCCCTCGGGCGTTGAGACATACATATAGTCTTCCCGCTCACCGTCCTTTTCCTCGATCGGCATGGTCTTCACCGCATCGGGAAACCCCTTGCCCGCGTGTTTCTGGAAAAAGCACTCGCCCGAAATCCCATCCGGACAGCGCAACAGCGACAGCGGGCGGTCGGCAGCATGGGTCAGCATCCTCTTGCCCACCCTTGCGTAATGCCCGGCCACCTCGCCCTTGGTCAGACCGGCCTCAGGATAGACGACGCGCCCGACACTGGACACCCGGACCCCGCCGATCGCGCGCTCGTCATCGCCCTCTGTTTCAGCTTCCGCTTTGGCACTCACGTCTCTGGCCTCCTTGTCCTCACGCAGACCTTTGTAGACACCGTGTCTGATGCGGCCCTCGCGGGTGAATTCAGTATACTCGGCTTCGACCACCAGCTTCGGCGTTACCCAGTTCGCGTCCTGCCCCTCGGTCGGCAATGCGCCGTCAAAGGGGGCAGAACGTCGGGCAAGCGATGCGAGCGCCGGTTCCAGCTCCTTGAAATCGTCCTCGTCAAAGCCCGTGCCGACGCGACCGCGATAGACCAGCGCGCCGCTCTCATAGCTGCCAAGGAGCAACGAAGCGAAGGGCCGCCCCCGCTTGGTAGAAGGCGACCAGCCCGCGATCACGAACTCGGCCCGGCGAATGCACTTAGACTTGATCCAGGCCTTGCTGCGCCCGCCGCGATAGGGCGCATCGCAGCGCTCCGAGACGATCCCCTCGCCGCCCGCGTCGCACATCGCCGCCAGCGCGTCGGCACCCTTGCCCTCGATGATCGGGCTCAGTCGCAGCGGACCGCGCGGCGGCAGGCCACCGAAGAGTTCCTCCAGCGCCTTGCGCCGCGCCGAAAGCGGTTTTCCGGTCAGGTCCTCACCATCCAGAACCATGCAATCGAAGGCATGGAAGGTCAGCGCATCGCCGCTCTTCAGCGCCTTTTGCAATGTCGAGAAATCGCCGCCTCCGCGCCCGGCGATCACTTCGCCGTCGATCAGCGCGGAATCACAGTCAAGCGCTGAGGCTGGTTCGCAGAGCGCACCGAATCTGTCGGACCAATCCTTGCCGTTGCGCGAATATAGCCGCACGCCGCCCTTGCCCAGCGCGATCACGCAGCGATAGCCGTCGAACTTGGCCTCGTGTTGCCAGTCCTTGCCCTCGGGCGGCGCATCCTTGAGCGTGGCAAGCTGCACCTTGCGGAACCGGGGCCGCGGCTTGTTGTGGCTGGGGAGCGCTGGGGCCTTCCCCTCTGTGATTTCCCGCATCGTCCGTCCGGTCGTCACGCTTGTCTTGTGAGACTCGGTCAATACCTCCGCACCGTCACGAGCAAAATCATCGCGTTCCTTGATCAGCAGCCAGTTCTCGTTCTTCTCGTCGCGCTCGTCCTCCATCCGGACCAGCGCCCAGCCACCCTTCATGCGCGCTCCATGCAGGCGCAGATGCAGCTTTCCGTCTTTCAACCCCTCATCGGGGTCATGCAGCGGCTCCCACCAACCGCTGTCCCACAGCATCACGGTCCCGCCGCCATATTCGTCCTCCGGGATCGTTCCCTCAAAGGTCCCATATGCCACGGGGTGATCCTCTGTGCGGACCGCGAGGCGCTTTTGCGAAGGATCGGCCGACGGCCCCTTTGTCACCGCCCATGACAACAGAACACCGCCCCATTCCAGCCGGAAATCATAATGCAGACTGCTGGCATCGTGTTTTTGCACGACGAATGAAAGGCGATCGCCGCCCGCCTCGACCAGCTCTGCGCGCGGCTCGGGCGTGGCCTCGAAATCGCGCTTCTTTTCATATGCGTCAAGCGACCTCATCGGACCACCTCACGTTGCCGAGCGGAATTGCCCTTCGACGCGCACGCATGCCATCACTCGGCCTCGATCTCGACCTCGCCATCGCTTGGCGCAACTGTCTCGGTCTGCGCAGCGTCGGGCGCGTTCACGTCGCCTTCGGTAATATCCGCAGCTGGCCTTTCTTCCTCGCCACCTTCAGGGCCGGGCGCCATGCTCGCTTCCTCGACAATCCAGTAAAGGATGATTCCGACCCCGAAAGCCACGACAAGCGCCATCATGATCAACGGCCCGCGGTGACGGCGTTTGTCTCTTTGCGGTTCGGTATCGGGTGGGCTCATCGAAGACCTCCTTTCCATTCTGGAAAACAACCGCCGCGCGCCGGAAATGTTCCAGCAGGATGATGCACATGCCCGCGCGCTCCAGGAACCTCGGTCCTTCGCTCGCGTTTCGTATACGAAGGCGAATAACAGACCACACGAGGAACGAGATGCAGATTTCCGGAATAATGACCCTTCATCCGATCGGCGTCACACCCAATCAGACCATCGGCGAAGCGGCGGCGATCATGGAGAGATCCGACCTGCATTAGGGGACGGCTGCGGCGCAGGTCTTCCCCGGCAACGACCAATGAGAGGAAACACCATGACGGATGCGAAAAAGACCACCCCGACCATCCCAACCGACGTTCAACGCCGACAGGGAAATGTCATCAACCAGACCGCCCAGCAGATCGACCCCGCCGGGCGCCACCGCGTTGACGTGAATGCCAATACCGAAAGCGACTTGAACACCAAGCAACCGGGTCATCTGCCCGAAGAACTCCCGCCTCAGCGACCCGACCCGGTGCGACACCACAAGACGGTTCGTCCAGCCGGCCCCAATCAGATGGACGACCCGCCGAGGACATGGGACGAGGTCGACGAGGAGAACGATCAGACCTTCCCGGCCAGCGATCCTCCGGCGAACTACTGACATCGCCTGCGCAAGCAGCCAGCCCGGCTGCGGACTTCACGCGTCCGATCCCCCTCGCCCCGACCCCGGCAGTGAATCGTCATCGCGCTGCCAGGGCCTCGGCTCCCCGCATCTCTCGCAGATCTGCTGGAGTGCGGTCTTCAGCCCCTCTTCGAGCGTCGGGTGATAAAAGGGCAGGTCCAGCGCCTCGCTTGCGGTCACGTCTTTCTGGATCAGCCACGCCAGCAGATGCGCCAGATGCTCGCCGCCTGGCGCGCAAAGCGATGCGCCGACCAGCCTTCCGTCGCTGGCGCCTGCGTGAAGGCGCACAATCCCATGCGCCTGCCCCATCACCACCGCGCGCCCCTGATCCGAGTAGTCAACCTGCCCCGTCACATGCGCGCTGTCATCCCGCTCGGGAACCATGCCGACTACCGCTGCCGCCGGATGCGTAAAGGCGATGCTGAGCGGCACCTTGCGCGCGGCGCGGCGCAGATCGGGATACGCACTAGCATTGCGCCCCGCAATCGTGCCCTCCTGTGATGCTTCGTGCAAAAGCGGACGGTGATGATTGGCATCGCCCGCGATGAACACCGGCGCATCGCCGCATTGCATTGTCGCCGGGTCGAAATGCGGGGTGCCGTGATCATCCAGTTCCAGCCCGGCATTCTCCAGCGCCAGCGCCTCCAGATTGGGGGGCCTTCCTGCGGCCAGCAGAATCTTGTCGAACCGTGCCTCGCCGCCGCTCCAATGCAGGGCGACGCCGTCTTCGTGCGGCGCAGGGTCGGGCTTGCATCCGAGATGCATGGGAAACTCTTGTGTCAGGCTATCGAAAAGCGCCGCGCTGGTCTCCTCGGGCAGACCGGCAAGCCGCTTCCCGGCATCGAACAGTTCGACCCGGACTCCGAGCCGATGCATCGCCTGCGCCATTTCCAACCCCAAAGGCCCCGCCCCTATGACACCCAGCGTGTCGGGCAGCGCCTCCAGCTCGAAAATCGTCGCATTGGTCAGGACATGTTCCGCAACCGCCTCATATGGTGCAGGCAGCGCCGAGCGGGAGCCGGTGGCAATCACCACGCTGCGCGCCTCGACCCGTTCGCCATTGTTCAGCGCCAAAACACCGGGCGCCTCGAAACGGGCACAGGCCCGGATGCAGGTGCCGTCGGGCAGCGCTGCGATATCCTCCCGAACGCCTTGGGCGAAATCATCGCGCAGGCGGCGCAGGCGCGCCATCACGGCGCGCCCATCGACATGCGGTTCAGCGGAAATTCCGAACTCACCCGCACGCCGCACCCCATCTGCTGCCTCTCCAGCAGCGATCAGCAGCTTTGATGGCATACAGCCCACGGTGGCACAGGTCGTGCCCGCGAAATCCGGATCGATCAGCAGCGTGCGCGCCCCGTTTCGGCGGGCATGGCGCTCCGCGGCCAGGCCGGCCGTCCCGGCCCCCAGCACCGCCACATCGACGCGGCGCGGTTCAACAGACATCTGCGCCTCCAACAGGTTCAGACCCGTTCAACGCGCAAGGCCCGCCACAGGTTCCACCCGCCGCCCGCAAATCACCGCAAAAGCCGAGATCCCGCCCGCACGACGCCACCGGCAGGCTTCACGGGCAGATCAAGATATCTCGATATCGAGCCTCTTGATCATTTCATCGCGCGCCGAAAGAGCCTGTTTGGTTTGCTCCGGCCTGACAGCCCCGCAGCCGTTGATGAGGCATTCGGCGGCCAGGATGAAGGTGGTCAGGGAGTTCGACAGGAAGCTCGTCTGATGCGGCACAAGGATCGCGGCCCGCGACACGGCCGCCAGGGCCGAACTTGCGCTGTCGGTTACCGCGACGATCTTGATGTCGCGCTCGGCAGCGGCGCGCGCAGTCGCCGCGACCTGCGCCGAATAGGGCGCGCAGCTCGCCGAAATCAGCACATCCTCATGGCTCATCGAAGCAAGCCCTTCCGCCACACCGAGATTGTTGGAATCCAGCAAATGCACATCCGACCGGATCATCCGCAGACCATAGACCAGGAAGGTGGCAAAGGCGTGAAACTGACGGATCCCATGCACCATCACGCGCGGCGCGGACGTGATCAGGTCGGTCGCCGCGTGGAACTGATCGATATCGCAGCTTTCAAGGAAGCGCTCGATATTCGCCTGGTTCTCGCGGCAGAGCCGCGCAATCCCGCCCATGCCAGTCGCATCTTCGCCCGCCAGCGCGGTCTGCGCCTGCCTCGTGTAGAAGTCTCCGGGCGCGGACATCGACGCATCCAGCAAGACCTGCTGGAAGGCGCCAAAACCCGGATAGCCCAGGTTGCGCGCCAGCCGGGTCAGCGTGGACGGGTTCACCGACAGCTTCTCTGCCAGGGCGGTGATCGACAACAGCGCCGGATCGCCGCGCAGGTTCAGGATCTCTGCCAGCGCCTTCTGCGCCTTGGGGCCCAGCGAAAGATGCGACTCCCCGCGCGCGATCCGCAGCATCAGGTCGCGCAGTTCCTGCACGTCTTGTGGTGGCGCGCCCGCTTCGCCAGCGGCAGCGTCAGTGGCTTGTAAAGACCGGTCGGTCCGAGTTCTGGTCATAGATACTCCATTCCACTTCGGATCGTCCTACGTGGAACACCGCCGTGGCAAGCGTATTCTCGTTGTCCGGATCATCCGGCTGGCACCTGTGGATCGGCAGACCCGGCCCCGATGCGTCACGCAGGATCGCCAGCGGATTCATGTTGCCCTCGGCCAGCATGTGCATGCCGCGCGCCTGGCGGTCCTGCGAGGATTCGGTGATGGTCTGACCCGCCTCCGCACACTCCAGGTGAAGCGCATGATTGGCGTGCACGCTCGGTCCCTCGATCATCCGGGCGGAACAGGCCCCGGCACCGAACTCCACGCTCATCACCCGTTGATCGCCTGCTTGCGCCAGCGTCATGTGAAACCCCCCGCTGGCATTGTGCCGCTCCAGCATGGCCAGCGCCTCGTCCAGCGACTGGCAGGCAAGCACCCTGCGCCCCAGCCCGATCCGCGGGATCTGCGCGCTCACATCGTGCAGCCGCAGGTTGTTGACAGCCTGCACCAGCCCCGCAGCGTTGGTTCCGAAGGTATGGCCGGGCAAAGATCCGGGATAGCAGAACGACATCAGCCCCGGGCCATCGTCCGGTGTCAGCCGCGCGACAAAGGCATGCCCGCGAAACCCCGGCAAGCCATCCTCGTTATGCCCGACCACCGGGATATCGCCAGGGATCTGGACCGTAGTGCAGCCATCGGGAACATTGGACATGAGGTCGCCGCGGCAGTTCCATGCCACGACATGCTCGAGCGGCAGTTCAAGCCCCTCCGCCAGGCCCTGCAACTCCTCCCAGACGGCGGGAAGAACATCCCGCAGGCTGTCCGCCATGACCTGAACCGCACCCGCATGGGCGCGATCCGTCACGGCATGCCAGTAATCGGCGTGCAGCAGGACATCCTGCACCGCGTCGCGCCCCGCTTCGCCCAGCGCGCGCCCGATCTGGCGTGGCGTGCCTTTCGCGACGACGCTGCCCAGTTCGGATATCGCTATCTCAGACATGCTGAAGAAAATCCTTCATCCGGTCATTGGGCGGCGAGTCGATCACTTCGCGCGGGTCGCCATCGACGGCGATATGCCCGTGCTCCATGAAGATCAGCCGCGTGCCCACCTGCTTGGCAAAGCCCATCTCGTGGGTCACGACGACCATGGTCATGCCCTCCTCGGCCAGCGCCCGCATGACGTTCAGCACTTCCTGCTTGAGTTCGGGGTCCAGCGCCGATGTCGGCTCGTCGAACAGCATGACCTTGGGCTTTACCGCAAGGGCGCGCGCGATCGCCACGCGCTGCTGCTGGCCGCCCGAAAGCTCGGCGGGGTAATGGTCCGCCTTTTCGCGCAGCCCCACCTTCTCCAGAAGGTCCAGCGCCGCCTCCCGCGCCTTTTCCCGGCTCAGACCTCGCACCTTGGAGGGGCCGAAGGCCACGTTCTCCAGCGCGGTCAGCTGCGGGAAAAGGTTGAACTGCTGAAAGACCATGCCCGCTTCCTGCCGGATTTCGCGCAGCTGCCGCTTCCCGCCGGTCACGCTCAGACCATCCACGACAAGATCACCGCTCGTGATCGTCTCGAGGCCGTTGATGCACCGCAGCAATGTGGATTTCCCCGATCCGGACGGCCCCACAAGAACGACGACCTCGCCTGTTTCAATCGACAGGTCCACGCCATCGAGAACCTTCAGCGGGCCGAAATGCTTCGACGTGTTCTTGAATTCGATGATGCTCATAGGATCCTCATGCGTTTTTCGATGGTGCGCAGGATCAGGCTCAATGTGCCGGTCATGATCAGGTAGATGATCGCCACGGCGGTCCAGATCTCGACCGCCCGAAAGTTCGAGGCCATGATTTCCTGCCCCGTGCGGGTCAGTTCGCCCACGCCGATCACGATGAACAGCGAGGTATCCTTTAGACTGACGATGAACTGGTTGCCCAACGGCGGTATCAGACGGCGAAAGGCCAACGGCCCGACGATATAGACGAGGACCTTCCAATGCGGCAGGCCGATCGCCAACCCGGCTTCGGTCAACCCCTTGCTGATCGACAGGAACGCACCGCGCACGATTTCCGCGATATAGGCGCCGGCATTGACCACGATGGCCAGAATCGCCGCGCTCATCGGATCGATCCGCAGGTCCGCCAGAACCGGCAACGCGAAATACAGGAACATAACCTGCACCACGATGGGCGTGCCGCGAATGATCTCGACATAGGTGAATGCAACCGCGTTCAGGATACGCCCGCCATAGGCGCGCATCAGCCCGGCCAATGTGCCAAGGACCAGGCCGCCGATCAGGCCGACCATGGTGATGTAAATCGTCGTCTTCGCACCCTCCAGCAACTGCGGGATGAATTCGACGATGACGGACCAGTCCGTTTCCATGGAAGGCCTCCGTAATTGGGTGTCAGTTTAAGGAATGGGTGGGCCGGGCGCTGTTCGGCCCGGCCCGCGTCCGGCTCAGTTGTTTTCGCCGAACCACTTGGAATAGATCGCGTCATAGCGACCGTCTTCGCGCATCTTGGCCAGCGCCTCGTTCACGGGGCCGACCAGTTCGCTTCCCTTGGGAAAGCCGATGCCGTACTGGTGCGCCATCTGCTGGTCGCCCACGGCCTTGACGTCCCCGCCACCGGCAGTCGCGATGTAGTAAAGCACGTTGGGCGTGTCATGCATGGCGGCGTCCACGCGCCCCGTGCGCAGTTCCAGATAGGCATTGTCGATATTGGGGAACTTGCGCAGCTCGGTGTCGGGCAGGTTCTCTTCCGCCCAGTCCGACGCCGATGTGCCCGTTTTCACCGCAAGGGTCTTGCCCGCCAGATCGTCCCACGTCGCGATGTCGCTGTCGGCGGGCACCATCAGGCGAAAGCCGCTGTCGTAATAGCCGTCAGAGAAGTCGATGACCTCCTCGCGCTCGGGCTTGATGGTGATCCCGGCCAGTGCCACGTCGATCTGCCCGGTCTGGAGCGCCGGAATGATGCCCGAGAAATCCATCGGGCGCAGCTCGTATTCCAGCTCCAGTTCCTCGGCGATGGCGTTCCACATGTCGATATCGAAGCCGGTATATTCACCGTCCTGCTTGAACTCGAACGGCACAAAGGCGGTGTCCGTCGCCACGACGATCTCGTCGGCATTGGCAATGGATGCGCCAAGGGCAAGGGCCGCCGTGGCGGCAAGGTTGAGAAGTCTGTTCATGGTAGCTCCCGGTTGGCTTGAGTGCAAATATATCGCGCTTTATGTGTTAGCGATGCAAATTTATTTGCACATCCATCCGTGAAATGCAAATCTCGTATTGCGCCGCGATATGGTCTGCCATCCAGAGGAGCCCCTCATGTCCGCCCTTTTTCACCGCACCTGCAACGCTGATCTGCCCTGGGCCGACACGGGCGACGGATGCTACATCATTGACCGCAATGGCAAACGCTACCTCGACGCCTGTGGCGGCGCAGCCGTTTCCTGCCTTGGTCACTCTGACGAGGAGATCAGGGACGCGATCCGCGCGCAGCTCGATAAACTGCCCTTCGCGCATACCGGCTTCTTCACCACCGAAGCCGCCGAATCACTGGCCGACCTGCTGGCGGCCCACGCGCCGGACGGACTTGACCGGGTCTATCCCGTCTCCGGCGGCTCCGAAGCGGTCGAGGCGGCGCTCAAACTGGCACGGCAATACTTCCTCGAACGCGGCGAGCCCCAGCGCACCCGCTTCATCGCGCGCCGCCAAAGCTATCACGGCAACACGCTCGGCGCGCTGTCCACGGGCGGCAATGCCTGGCGGCGCGAACCCTTCGCGCCGCTGATGATCGACACCAGCCACATCGCGCCCTGCTACGAATATCGCGGCCGCGAGGACGGCGAATCCCAAGAGGCCTACGGCCAGCGCGTCGCCGATGAACTGGAGGCCGAGATCCTTCGCCTCGGCCCCGAAACGGTGATCGGCTTCGTCGCCGAACCCGTTGTCGGCGCCACGCTTGGCGCGGTGCCTGCCGTCCCCGGATATTTCAGGCGCATCCGCGAGATCTGCGACCTATACGGCATCCTGCTGATCCTTGACGAGGTAATGTGCGGCATGGGCCGCACCGGCACGCTCTTCGCCTGTGAACAGGACGGGATCGTTCCCGATATCGCCACCATCGCCAAGGGGCTCGGCGCCGGGTATCAGCCGGTCGGCGCCATGCTGTGCTCGGCCGCGATCTACGCGGCGATCGAGAAAGGCACTGGCTTCTTCCAGCACGGGCACACCTATATCGGCCACCCGATGGCCATGGCCGCCGCGGGGGCGGTGCTGACGCGACTGACAGACGGCCAGACCCTGCCTCAGGTCATCGCCACCGGCGAAAGGCTTAAGGCGGGGCTGCAAGACCGCTTCGGTCAGCATCCGCATATCGGCGATATCAGGGGAAAGGGGCTCTTTCTCGGCCTCGAACTGGTCCGCGACAGAGACGGCAAAACGCCGTTCGATCCTGCCCTCAAACTGCACAAGAAGGTCAAGGCCGCAGCTATGGAGGCGGGCCTGATGTGCTATCCGATGGGCGGCACGATCGACGGACGCCAGGGAGACCACATCCTGCTCGCCCCCCCCTTCATCCTGACCGAAGACCAGATCGGCGAACTCGTGGACAAGCTCTCTGATGCCATCGCGGCGGCGCTGCCATGACCGGACTTCCGAGCCTCATGGTCGCCCCCAACGGGGCACGGCGCAGCAAGTCCGATCACCCAGCCCTGCCGGTCACGCTACCCGAAATCGTCGCGACCGCGCGCGCCTGCGCAGATGCCGGCGCCGACGGGCTGCACCTGCATCTGCGCGACGCGGCGGGCCGTCATGTGCTTGACGCGGGGCTTTACCGCGAGGCCCTGGCCGAACTGGGCAGCGCCGTCCCGCACATGGCGGTTCAGATCACCACCGAAGCCGTCGGCCTCTACAGCGCCGCGCATCAACGGCAGGTCGCGCGCGAATCCGGCGCCGGCATGGTCTCGGCTGCCCTGCGCGAGATGGCGCAGGACACGCTCGATGCCACCGCAACCGACTTCTACGCCGATTGCGCCGCACGCGGGATCGCGGTGCAGCACATCCTTTATGATCCTGCGGATTTCGACCTTCTGGCCCGCCTGCTGCCCGACGCGCTGCTGCGCGACCCCAGCCTGCAATTGATCTTCGTTCTGGGCCGATACAGCCACGACCAGAACAGCGCGCCCGCCGATCTCCTGCCGTTCCTCGATCGCATGAAGGCGATGGACCTCGCCCCCGACTGGGCGGTCTGCGCCTTCGGACGCGGCGAAACCGCATGTCTGATCGAAGCGCACCGCTGCGGCGGCAAGCTGCGTGTCGGGTTCGAAAATTCGCTCCTGCATGCCGATGGCACCATAGCTCGTGACAACGCGGAACGCGTCACCGCCCTGCGCCTCGCCTGCGGCTGATGTCTCCGGCCCACCTGATCGGGATCGCAAGCGCGGCGACCGCCTCGGTCAGGCCATCACCTCCAACGCCTCGGCATGGAGCGCCGCACTGGCCGCGGCAATGACACGGCCATCTGATTGCAGCCCCAGCGCCTTGCCGTTCCAGTCGGTGATAACCCCACCGGCACCTTCGACCACCGCAACCAGCGCCATGTAATCATAGGGCTGAAGGTTCATCTCCAGGACCAGGTCGACATGCCCCGACGCCAGCAAACCATAGGCATAGCAGTCACCGCCGAAACGACGCATCCCGGCCTTTTTCGACAGCGCCTCGAACCGTGCCGATCCCGTCTCGTCGAACATGTCCGGGGTCGTCGTGTATAGCGTCGCATCGGCCAGACGGGTCACGCCGCTCGTCTTGCAGACCTTCCCATTCAGGGCTGCCCCCCCGCCGCGCAGCCCCACCCAGCGTTCACCCGTCGGCGGTATCGAGATCACCCCAAGTTCCGGCACCCCGTCGGACAGGCAGGCGATCAGCGTTCCGAAGGTCGGCATCCCCGAAACGAAACTCTTGGTGCCGTCGATCGGATCGAGCACCCAGACATGAGCCGCATCGAGCCGCGTGTTCTCATGCTCCTCCCCCAGGATGCCATGCGCCGGAAAACGTTCGGCGATCCTCTCGCGCATCAATGCCTCGATGGCGCGATCGGCCTGGGTGACAGGCGAAAGGTCGGCCTTTCGTTCCACGTCCAGGGGCTTGCGGAAATATGTCATCGCCATCGCGTCCGTCACATCTGCCAGCGTATCGGCGAAACGCGCCAGCTTCTCCCTGTCGGGTGACATCGTGGAGCTATGCATGAAATTTCCTCATTTGCGGGGTCTTGCAGGCCAAGCAGACCCGCGATTGAAATTAATCGTAGACAAAACGCACAAAAGTGCAAGACTACACAAATATCCCCACACCTGTTTCGACAGGCGCGGCAATGAGAACGGGTCCGGGCAAGGACTCGCACCGCCCCGGAAAAGCCCGGGAGCCAGAATTCTGAACCGACAAGGAGATTCGAGAATGACCACCTTCACAAAGATCACCACGGCATCAATGATCGCCCTGGGCCTGGGGGCTGCGGCCTCCGCTGACGAGCTCACGCTCTACACCGCACTCGAGGAAGAAGAGATCGCGGCTTATATCGAGGCAGCGCAGAAGGCGATGCCCGACACCGAGATCAACGTCTTGCGCCTGTCCACCGGCAAGCTGGGCGCGCGCATCCTGGCAGAGGCGGGCAATCCGCAGGCCGACGTGATCTGGGGATGGGCCGTCAGCGCGATGATGGACCCCCAGATCCTCGAGATGCTGGAACCTTACGAGGCAAAGGGCGTCGATGTGCTGCCGGCCAAATTCCGTGCGGATGACGGCAAGTGGTTCGCACCGATCGGCTACATGGGCGCCTTCTGCGTCAACACGGCACGACTGGAGGAAAAGGGCCTGCCGATGCCGAAAAGCTGGAAGGATCTCGAGAATCCGGCCTTCAAGGACGAGATCCTGATGCCCGATCCGAACTCCTCCGGCACCGGCTACCTGCATGTGAACGCCGTGCTGCAAAGCATGGGAGAAGAGGCCGGCTGGGCGCAGCTCGAAGCCATCGACCCCAACATGGCGCAATATACGTCGTCCGGTTCCAAACCCTGCAAATCGGCGCGCGTCGGCGAATACACTGTCGGGGTCTCTGTGGCTTTGACCGCGATGCAATCCATCAGCGAAGGGTATCCGCTGGCCATGGTCTTTCCCGAAGGCGGCGTCGGCTACGAGCTCGAAGCCTCAGGCCTGATGGCCAGCTCCGACAACAAGGACGCGGCAAAGGCGTTCCTTGACTGGACGATGTCGGACGAGGCCATCGGCCTTTACCAGCAGTACAAGTCATTGATCACCATTCCGGGCGTCGATGCCTCGGAGGCAGCAGAGAAGGCCGGGCTTCCGGCGGATATCTCGACTGTTCTTGCCGATATCGACTTTGTCGAGGCCGCCCAGAACCAGACCGCGGTCAAAGCGACCTGGAAGGAAAAGCTGGGTCGCTGATCACGGCTTGAGGGCACACTCCGCCCAGCCGGTGCGCGGGCCTCAACATGAGGCCCGCGCCCTTACGAAAGAAGAATGAAGCGCCATGTATCTGACCGTCCACAACGCCACCAAGATCTACGGAAACTTCACCGCGCTCGACAGTGTTTCGATCGATATCGAACAGGGTGAATTCGTATGCCTGCTGGGGCCGTCAGGCTGTGGTAAGACAACGCTCCTGCGCCTGATCGCCGGGCTGACCGAACTCGATGGCGGCGATATCCTGCTCGAGGGCGAGGCACTGTCGGACCTTCCTGCGCGCAAGCGCGGCTTCGGGATCGTGTTCCAGTCCTACTCGCTCTTTCCCAACATGACGGTGGCCGAGAACATCGGCTACGGGCTGAAGATCCGCGGCGCAAGCCGCTCCGAGATATCCCGGCGCGTGAACGAATTGCTGGAACTGGTCAAACTGCCACGCGTGGCTGACAATTTCCCCGGCCAGCTTTCCGGTGGCCAGCAACAGCGCATCGCGCTTGCGCGCGCCATCGCCGTCGATCCGCGCGTCCTGCTGCTCGATGAACCGCTTTCCGCTCTCGATGCCAAGGTCCGGGCCGAACTGCGCGGCGAAATCCGCCACGTTCAGCGCTCGCTTGGCATACCAACCCTGATGGTCACGCATGACCAGGAAGAGGCACTGGCCCTCGCCGACAAGATCATCTGCATGAACCACGGGATCGTGGTGCAGGCCGGCACACCCGAAGATCTCTATCACCGCCCGCAAACACGTTTCGTCGCGCAGTTCATGGGGATCAGCAACCTCCTGCCTGCCGAAGCGGTCCAGCGCGCATTTCCCGGCCTGATGGCGACGCGCCCCGCAACGGCGCAGGACACGCATATCGCCTGTATCCGGCCCGAGCAGATCGGCATGATCCCCGACCCGAACGGCAACGCCACGGTGCGCAGCATCAGTTTCCTCGGCAACCTTCGGCGCCTCGAGGTGGATAGCCCGGCAGGCCCGCTTGTGGTCGAGACCCATGGCGCGAACCCCTGCCGCGAAGGCGACAGCGTGACCCTTGATATCGCGCCTGAGGCCTGCATCTGGGTGGCTGACGACATGGCGCCGCAACCCGCGAAGGAAACGGCATGAGCACGACGGAACAGGCCGTCACACCATCGCGCAAGCAGTTCGATTCAGACCGACTGCTGACACTGGCATGCGTCGGGCTTCCGCTGCTCGGGCTCGTGCTGTTCTTCCTTTACCCGATGCTGATCGTGTTCCTGCGTTCGGTGACGGTCGATGACGGCTACGGGCTTGGGAACTACACGCAGGTTCTCGGCTCTGTCGGATTCTGGCGCGCGACCTGGCATTCGCTCGTCATGGGCGGCGCCACGACACTGCTCAGTGTCTTCCTGGGCTTCATCATCGCGCACGGGCTCTATCGCTGCGCATTCCCCGGCAAGTGGATCATCCGCGCGGTGATCGTCCTGCCGCTGCTTGCACCCTCGCTCGTGCAGGCGCTCGGGCTGATCTTCCTGCTGGGGCGCAATGGCGTCATCAGCCGCGCGCTCGGCGTCGAAATCGAGATCTACGGCTTCTGGGGTCTGTTGATCGCGAACACGCTTTACGCCCTGCCACAGGCGGTGATGATCATCGGCGCGGCGCTGGTGCTGCTGGACGCACGGATCTACGAGGCCGCGGACGTGATGGGCGCCTCGCCCGCGCGCCAGTTCCGCGACCTGACCCTGCCCGCGGCGCGCTTCGGGATCCTGAACGCGGCCTTTGTCTGCTTCACCATCACGATCACAGACTTCGGCAATGCGGCGGTGATCGGCGGCGACTATTCGGTCCTGGCGACCGAAATCTACTCGCAGGTGGTCGGCCAACGCAATTTCAACATGGGCGCCGTGGTGGGGATCATGCTGCTTCTGCCCACAGTAATTTCCTACGCGATCGAGCGACAGGCGATGAAGCGGCAGCGATCCGGGCAAGCCACCGGGCAGGTGCCCTTCCGTCCGCACTTCGCACCGCTGCGCGACACGCTCATGGCGTCACTCGCCCTGCTGATCTGCGCAGGGATCGTCGCGGTGATCGGCATCGTGGTCTACGCCAGCTTCGTGACCCTCTGGCCCTACAACATGGCGCTGTCCACCAAGCATTACGATATCACCCTGGCGGGTGGCTATTCATCGCTCAGAATGACGATCGTGATCTCCGTCATGGCCGCGACAGGC
>Ga0209344_10002495_pt1 | contig 20351 bp, 18 predicted proteins | sample Cruoilmetagenom6_FD_187293 | JGI IMG/M metagenome (GOLD analysis project Ga0209344, IMG submission 187293) | Oil polluted marine microbial communities from Coal Oil Point, Santa Barbara, California, USA - Santa Barbara Oil Seep Sample 6 (SPAdes)... | ecosystem: Environmental > Aquatic > Marine... | reverse complement strand
AATCCATTGACCTTCCCTTGAACAGTGGTTCTATAAGTAAGGTAGTCATCTTTTTCAAATCTAAAAAAAGAACTGATGTTAGTGTGTGGGGTAAACAGCACATACAACAGTCTGTAAATTCCAAAAAGATATGGACCCCTTAGGAAAAAAAGGACAAAATAATTTTTTTATTTATACACATTTAGGTCCATGCAGCTATTGCCAGATTCTCAAATACAAATGCTGAAAATAATTTAATATTTTTACGGTTTTTAATTTTAAATCGACAGGCTGTCGAGAAAAATTGTCAAAGGTATAATATGAAGTGATTTTGAAACTTCTCTTGTAGCGCCCAACTGCCACTTACCACACTTTGCATGTCTGCCTATCAATATATCTATCTCATTAACCAGTCCGCGGATATTAATAACAGGATGCCTTGAAAAAACCTCTGGTAGTCCATAAGTTAAATTACATACTAAACATTTGTCAGCTCTTTTGGTTAAGTGTATTTCAAACAATAAATTATTATTGCTAAATTGTTTAAATTTAAGGCTGATATCATATGCTCCTTCTGATGGATCACCTAACAAGGCATCAAAAAATTTATCACTTCTGTCTTCAGGAAAAAGTTTTTTTAATTCATCATCTGTAAAAAATTTCTCAAAGTTCACTGTTTCCATATTACCTCCATTTCCTCCATGTTTTCATAAAATTACAAGCTTAATCCTCACATTAATCATTTAATATTATAAAAAAAATAATATTAAATGACTAAAGACCAAATATTCCAACGCATGCAACAATTTCCATACCTGGTGCACCTCCAAGATTATGTGTCAGGCCAAGTTTCGGAGATTCTAACTGGCGAGATCCTGCCCTTCCCAAGAGCTGATTATAGACTTCATAAATCATTCTGAGTCCGCTCGCACCTTGTGGGTGTCCAAATGCTTTTAACCCTCCATCTGTATTTACTGGAAGTTCTCCCTGCATTGTAAATATACCATCATCTACATATTCTTTTACTCTTTCTCTCGGACAAAACCCAAGATCTCCATATATGATGAGCTCTGTAATTGTAAAACAGTCATGAACCATGGCAAAATCAAGGTCTTTTAAAGGCACTTTTATATCTGCTTGTTCATATGCCTGTTTTGCAGCGCTAAGATTTTCGTCAAAATGAGTATAGTCATAGTCTGTATTACTTTTGCCCATCCCTGTGCCGGCTGCGACTCCAATACCTTTAACCTTAATATAGTCATTTTTTTTAAATTTTTGGGCATCTTCTATGCGGCATATAATAGCAGCAGCAGCCCCATCTGTTCTTGGACAGCAGTCAAAAAGGCCTAACGGCCATCCTATAATAGGCGCATCCATGGCCTGTTGTATGGATATCTCTTTTTGAAAATGCGCTTTTGGATGCAAAGATCCATTATGGTGATTTTTTACAGCTATCTTTGCCAGTGTCTTTTTTGTTGCATTGTACTTATCAAAGAATCTGGTTGCAGCAAGAGCATATGTCCCTGGTGTTGAATACCCCGTGTTAAAGACAGGATGTTCATAGCCTCCTCCCAAAACAGCATATCCTAAATCCTTTAACTTCTCAAAACCCACAACAAGTACAAGATCGTATGCCTTGGCGGCCACCGCAAAAAGTGCATTCCTTAAAGCTTCGGTTCCGGTGGCACACATATTTTCAACTCTGGTAACAGGAATATTTTTAAGCTTTAAAGGAGCAGCTATGCTAACACCGCTTGAGCTGCTTTGCAATGTCCCCACCCATGCAGCCTGGATATCTTTTGGATCTATTTGAGCATCTTCGTATGCCTCATATGCTGCCTCAATTATCATATCAGAATAACTCATATTCCATCTCTCGCCAAACTTTGTGCAACCCATACCTATAATAGCAACCTTGTCTTTTATACTCTCCATTTTCTATCGCTCCTCACATAATGGCCTTGATTTCCAAAAATAATGATTTATACCCATAGCATCATGCATTTTTCTGAAAGTCAATTCAACGCCCATGCTTATCTTAACACTTTCAGGAAAGCAATCTGTCATCTCCAGGCGCAATCGCCCTCCACCTTCAAGATCAACTATAGTAATAACAACTGGAGATTCCAAAGAAGGAGCGAGGTGATCCACATTGAAAGTGAATATTTTCCCTTTCCTGTCTGAAAGTCTTATCAACTCATACTCATCTTTTGAGAGACATTTGTCGCATACTCTTTGAATGGGGAAAAAAATGGTATTGCAGTGCCTGCACCTTCCACCGTACAAAGTGAGTATCTGTTTTCTGTCCCTCCAGAGCCATGGCAGAAAAGTGGCCAAAGAGGCTGAAGCAGCAGTTTCTTTTGACAAAAGATTCCGCCAGTTCAAATATTTGTCATAACTTGCGCAAGGCTTTTTCAATGGCAAATGATACTTTATACCCCTTTTGTTTTTAAGATTTTCAATATTTTCATTTACATATAGTATAAAAGCATCACACCCGTTGCCATAGCCTGCAAAAAGAATTTTATCTCCTGCTCTGGCATCTTCAAGTGCTGCAACAAGCATCATAGGAGAAAAAGCAGAACCTGTGTTGCCAATTTGATTAAACAAAGGATGCTGAACCTGTTTTTTAAGATCAAAACCTGTCGATTTTACAGCTTTTGCATGACTTGCAGGATCAGGCCCATACACAACAACCTTTGTAAAGTCTTCAGGCAAAAGTCTATATTTTTGCATAATGCCTGATATTCCTTTTTTTATGCACTTAAGATATCCTTCTGTTATAACAAAACGCTGTTCCCAGGATTTTGGAAACCTGTCCTGATCAGCTCTCCATATGTCCATAAAATCACTGGAAACAGAATATGTTCCTTCAACTGTCACTGCAGGATTGTCGTAACCAACAATAAAAGCTGCGGCTCCATCTCCAAAAAATCGCTCAAAATTCGATTTTGGAGCCGGCAATCGGCAATCTGATGATATCACCAAAGCTCTTCTGGCAGAACCTGCTTTAATAGAGTCAATAGCTGTTTTAAATGCTATGGTACCAGCCCTTAACGAATTGGTACAGTCACTTGTAAAAATATCATCCCTTAGGTCAAGAGCTTCAGCAATCAGGCTTGAGGACTGTTTTTCTTTATAAGGGGCAGTGGTTGTCGCAAAATAAAGACTATCTATATTTTTACGTTCAAACTGGTCAAGAGAATTAACTGCCGCTTCAACTCCCATGGTAATGCTGTCTTCATCGTAGTTGGCTATGGCTTTTTCTCCGCTGGGCAATTTTTTACCCCAGACCTTTTCGATTTCATCCCAGCCAAGACGATAAAAAGGAACATATGCTCCATAAGATATGATACCTAACATTATCTTCTCCTTAAGTTATCTGTCAATCCACTACAGCGCAATAAATTATGATTTTTAAAATTAAAAAATCAGATATAGTTGCCTTTGTCAAGATTTATCAAGCATAGCCATAAAACAAAACTTTAGCGGTATGTGTGCCAAGCATAAAGACATAAATATCAGGTAAGACCACCGTTGTTACTTTTGAGGTAAATAAAAGGCTAAATGCAAGTTCAAAACTGTAACACGAGCTCTAAAGGATATGGGCTACGTGTATAAACGTCCATCTAAAATTACTCCATGCCACGCTCCAGGCAAAGAAAAAAAACAAGAAACCGTAAAAGAAAATGGTGCAAGAAGTTTTAAAAACAATTGGCCGGAAAGAGAGTGTGATTTACGCTCTCGATGAATCGTATTTTACAACAGAACCTTACCTTGTTCAAGGTTGGCTTAAAAAAAGGTTTCAATAAAAAAATCAATTTGTTCCAAGCAACAAATTGATTTTTTTAAAAACTGGTTTGGAGATTAACTTGTAATAATTTTTTGAATTGATCTATTGATCAAATATATAGATGGATTTCAGTTAAATTTTTTGTTGATTTTTTTGTTTGGATTTATTAATATTTATGCTGGTTTTATTTTAATATAAAATGCAAATAAGTGAATTGTTGCCCTGAAAAAAATATATGAAATTTAAATAGTGTCTATCCAGAAATGAGGATTTTTGTCAAGATCAAGGCATGCGAAAAAAATAATCGCAGGAAATAATACACTGCTATATTTCGACAGGCTATTGATTGACAGGCTGTCGAAGATTATTTTTTTGCATAACAAAGATATTGGCAAAAAAACCATTTCCGGATAGACACTAACTATTTTTAACAGATAAATTATTTGCAAAGATATTTGTTTTGTGAATATATAACCTGATTCTTACTTGCAGACAAAGATAACTTTATGTTTTTTGGGAGGAATATACATGGGATTTAGAATGATTGTTACGGTTAAGCAGGTACCGGATACTCATAATATTACAGAAAATACTATGAAAAAAGATGGCACAGTAAACAGAGCAGCTTTACCGGCAATTTTCAATCCCGAAGATTTAAATGCATTAGAAGAGGCTTTAAAAATAAAGGAGACATCAGGCGGCATAATAACTGTTATCTCCATGGGACCTCCCAAAGCTGAAGAAATTCTAAAAGAATGCCTTTTTCGTGGTGCAGATGATGTGATTCTTGTTTCTGATCGCAAATTTGCAGGCGCTGATACACTTGCAACATCTTATGCGCTATCATGTGCAATTAAAAAAATCGGAGAATATGATATAATATTTTGTGGACGACAGGCTATTGACGGAGATACAGCTCAAGTGGGTCCGCAGTTAGCTGAAAAACTAGACATAAATCAAATCACATGCGTTCGCGAAATAATTGAATTAACAGATAGCTTTGTTATAGCAAAACGCGCAATAAAAAGAGGTTATGAAATAGTAAAAAGCAAACTGCCGGTTCTTATTACAATTACAGGAGACGCTAATGAACCCCGCTTTCCCAATGTGAAACGTGTAATGATGTACAAGAAAATTGAAAGGAAGCTGGAACAAAAACCTGATCGAAAACTGCCTGCAAAAACTTTTCAAAACAACATGCTTGAATACATAAAAGAATGGAATATTAGCTCCATACAGGCAGATCCTTTAAAGTGCGGTTTGTCAGGTTCGCCTACAAAAGTTAAAAAAGTGCAAAATGTTGTTTTAACCACAACTAACAGAAAAAAAATTTCAGATACAGATGCTGGTGTTTGTGAATTGATAAACGGACTTATTAAAGAACATATAATTGCGTAAAAATAGGGAGCAAGAATGAGTAATACTGCAGGAAGCGTAATGGTTTTCATTGAACAAAACGAGCATGAAATTGCAGATGTGAGTCTTGAGCTTGTTTCTGAAGGCTGTTGTCTTGCCAAAAAGTTAAACGTTCCTGTTACAGGAGTTGCCCTAGGATATGAGATAAAAAAAAAGTTAGAGATTTTAGGAGGATATGGATGCAGCAATGTCTATTATGTATGTGACAAAAGGCTTAACCATTTCAGTTCAGCACCTTATGCTAAAATAATTACGCATGTCATAAAAAAATACAAGCCATCAATTGTTCTTTATGGCGCCACAACCGTAGGAAGAGATGTGGCTCCAAGGATTGCGTCTATGTTAAAATGTGGACTCACAGCAGACTGCACTGAACTTGACATCGGTGACTACAGCTTAAAGGGAAAGAAATACAGCAATATTTTACTTCAGATACGACCTGCTTTTGGCGGAAACATTATTGCAACCATTGTTTCTCCGGAAAGCAGCCCAAGTATGGCAACAGTAAGAGAAGGTGTAATGAAACTTGCCGAATATGATTCTGCAGGTCAGACAAAGATCATTAATGAACCATTTAAGTTGCCTGAATCGGATTTTTTGACAGAAGTCATAAAGATCGTAAAAGAGGAAAAAAAAGTCGATTTAAAGTCGGCAAAAATCATTGTATCAGCAGGCATGGGAGCAACAAGTCCTGGTTCATTGGATTTGGTTAAAAAACTTGCTCAAATACTGGGAGGAGAAGTTGGCGCATCACGTCCTGTTATTGATTCAGGAATGATAGACAAAGATCACCAGGTGGGACAAACTGGTATAACTGTAAGGCCTAATTTATATATAGCATGCGGTATTTCTGGACAAATTCAGCATTGTGCTGGCATGTCTGAATCAAAACGGATTATTGCAATTAACAATGATGCTGATGCTCCGATTTTCAATATAGCGCACTATGGCATTGTTGGAGATCTTAATGAAGTTATTCCAAAAATGATAAAAGCATATAAGGCGAACATATAGGAGACTAAAGAGTGCCGAATTTTTATTTAGATAATTTAGATATTTTATTTCACATGAAAAATATGGATTTATCCAGAATAGTTAAATTGAAAGAAAATGATTTTTTAGAAAGCAAAATATATCCGGAAGCTCCTGACGATCTTGAAAATGCTCTTGATAATTACCATCGTGTGCTTACAGTTGCAGGAGAAATTGCAGGAGAATTTATAGCTCCCAGAGCATCTGAAGTGGATAAAAAAGGCGCTACTTTTAAAAATGGTGAGGTTAGCCTCGCTAAAGGGTCTCAAGAAGCACTTGAGCGTTTAAAACAATCGGACTTTTTAGGATTTTCTGTTCCAAGAAAATATGAAGGTCTGAATATGCCAAAAATCATCTATGGAATCGCCATAGAGCTTATTTCCCGTGCAGATGCTTCGCTTATGAACCTTTTCGGGCTGCAGGAAATTGCTGAGACCATTTATAGATATGGTACATCTGAGCAGAAAAATAAATATCTTTCAAGATTTTGCAGAGGTGAGGTTAAAGGAGCAATGGCTCTTACAGAACCTGATGCAGGATCAGACCTTCAGTCTGTAATGCTAAAAGCCAGGTTAAAAGATGACGGAAACTGGTATTTAAATGGCGTAAAACGTTTTATAACCAATGGATATGCTGAAGTATCTCTTGTAATGGCAAGATCGGAAGAGGGCACAAAAGACGGAAGAGGTATCTCTCTTTTTATTTATGAACGTGACAAAAATTTGAAAATAAGAAGGATAGAAAAAAAACTTGGCATCAAAGGCTCCCCCACGTGTGAACTGCAATTTAATAATGCCAAAGCCGAGCTTTTAGGTAAACGCCGTATGGGACTTATAAAATATACCATGTCTCTTATGAATGGAGCAAGACTCGGAGTTTCTGCTCAGGCTGTTGGAATCGCAGAAGCAGCGTTTCAGGAAGCCAATTCCTATGCAAAAAAAAGAAAGCAGTTTAACAAAAAGATTATAAGATTTACAGCTGTTTACGAAATGCTCACCCATATGAAAATTTCCATTGAAGCAGGACGTTCCTTGCTTTATGAAGCATCTCGCGTTGTAGACATTAAAGAAGGTCTGGAAGATAAAATCACACATTATCCTGAATTAAAATCAAAATATAATAAGGAATTAAAATACTATACAAAACTTGCATATTTTCTCACCCCGCTTTGCAAGTATTATACTACTGAAATGGCAAACAAGGTATGTTACGATGCCATTCAGGTTCATGGAGGCGTGGGATTTACAACTGAATTTAATGTTGAACGTCACTACAGAGACGTTAGAATAACAAATATCTATGAAGGGACAACCCAGCTTCAGGTTGTTGCTGCTATAAATGGTATTGTTTCAGGACTTGTTTTTTATCGTTTAGATGAGTATGAAAAAGCTCATGATTTTAAAGTGCTGTCTGAACTGTTCCATACTGCAACAAAACTTAGAACATCCCTTGATAAAGCAATAAGTTTTGTAAAAGAGCAAAAAGATCAGGTATCTTTAGAATTTCATGCACAAAGATTAGTCAGTATTGCCTCTTATACTGTGATTTCTTATCTGCTTTGTATTGATGCATTAAAATGTGACAGAAAGAAAAAAGTAGCAAGTATCTTTATTGCAAAAGCCGCTTATAAAGTAGAATCGACACTTGACCACATCCTTTCTGGGGATATCAATGTTTCTAAATTTCATGAAAGTATTCTTGATTAAAATCACATCCAGTTACCTGTGCAGTAAAGAATTTAAATAGCCAGGATAAGAATGTCTGCGTTTGATACTAAAAAAACATTTCAATAGAATCTACAATATCACATTCCGCATCAGTTCAACTGGCGTATTTTGTTTGTTTTTATGAAATATTCGGGTTACTTCAGCTTGAAATGAGCCCAGCTATCGCTGTATTTGCCAAAAAGTGACCAAACTTCCCTGTTTGTGAGATCAAACAAAGTAACACTTCCATCAACCGCCTTGTCAGGATCATCAGACCTGTAGCCGTAGTTTGGAGGGTGGAGAAAATCGATAATTTTTTTGCCGTTTTCACCATTAATATTCCCATAGTTATCCAGCAAAAGACCTGTTAGAGTCTTATATCTCCATATGGAATCGTCAATTGTAAATGAGCCTGCTTGCAAAAATGTTAAAGGTCTAATGTAATGGTTTGTGGCTACAACCAGATCATTTTTGCCCTCGATCTGTTCATGAATTTCTATATATTTTAAATCGTGCGGCAATTTCCAGTTAGAGTCACGCACTGAAAACGTTTTTGCACTTGCTTCAATAACAGCACCTTTTCCTGCTGCATCTCCAATAACATAATTCCATAGAACTCCTTTTACAGCTTTTCTTAGAATATTTTTTGCGCTTTCCAAAGAATCAGAATATTGGGCAACTTGTCTTGCAAGAAATAAAGAGCCCATTCCTGTATCAATTGGATTGACATCAACTCCAAATACCAGATTCATGCCAATGCCTATTCCATGTGAATTCATTCCTGTGAAAACTCCCACAAAACCAGGCGGTGCAATACTAACAAAGTGCTTGCCATTTTCAGGTACAAATTCAATAAGTGTAGCGTAATCACTAAAAATCACAGCAGAATACATAAGATCACGTCCCATATAAACATTGCTGTTTTCTGTGGCATTACCAAAAGCTACAAAGCCATTGCAGGAATGAGGAGCTTCAATGACTTTTCGAAACGGAACAAGAAGTGGATAATAAATACTGGCCATAGCATCTATTCCTGTGTTTAAAAATAAAACATCATCAAACGAGACTGGGTATCCGCGATCAGTTGCCCCTGCTGCTATGCCTTCCATTTCTTCAATATACTCCTGTGGTATAAACCGCTTATGCCCCCGGCATATATTTTTTAAGACTTTTTTTGCAATAGTTATAATAAAATCAAACTGTTTAATGTGGTTGAATTTAAGGGGTGTAAAATAAGCAATCATTCCGAGAAGGTATTCATTTGAACACATTTTGAAAACAGATTCCGGATGTAAATAACCCATGGCATAGCCGATTTCATAAGGCGAACCTTCAAGGTGCATCAGGCTCTTCCCATTGCTGGTCTGTTCTAAATAACTTTTTCCATTCGGTGCATATTCTGTCGCTTGAGAAGGCAAAACAAAAAAACATGAAACAAAACAAAAAATAACGCAAAGCTTCAAATAATTTTTTTTCCACATTATAGTTTTTTCCGTTATGGTAATGGTTTAACGTTAAGGTTATTAAGGTTAAAATGATTTATTGAAATCCTGCATACAGCTTGCTTTCTGCATTAGGAATAATTATTTTATTTAAATTCTAAAGATGATCTTTCCTGTCCGCCAGGTCCGCTATAATGTTTGCCAAAGCCGGGCTTTTGCTTGTAATAAATCTGTTTTATGCCAGATATCTGCTTTTTCCATGATGCGATAAGTTTGTCCTCGGCATCATAATCAAAAGGATCTTGAAGCAAGGTTTCCTCTTCACCTTTTTTTTCAGGTTTATTAGCTGCAAGCCATTTTGCCGTTCTGGCTATAGCATCTGCTGGTCGGATAATATCGTGATATCCGAGTTCTCTCTGAAGTTTGACAATGCTAAGAACTCTATGTGAAGGAAACATCTGCATCATCATTGGCCGTGCCGGAACTGCTAAATCCCAGGGAATAGAGACAATTTCCCACTCATGTTCTAAAGTTGAGGAAATAATATCAACAACCTGTCGCAGAGAGAATACTTCCTCATCACCGCAGTTGAAAATTTGACCCTTTGACTTTTCCGGTTTATCCACAGCAAGAAGTACAGCATGGGCAATATTTTCAGCACAACCAAAAGTATACAGCATTAGTCCGTTATCCGGAATGATGATATGAGGCCTGTTATCGAGAATACGTCGGACTATGCACCACTCCCTCGGTACAAGCTGGTAAGCACCATATACAAAAGGGTAACGGAAATGGGTAGCATCGGGATGGTTATCAAACACTACCTCTTCTGTCTTAACTATTCTCCAGCCCTTTTTGTCTTCCTGCTCAATGTTAATAAGAGGTGCTGTTTCATCAGTTGGCACTGGCAGTCCCATTGGTTTTAAAACTACAGGGTTCATAAACCCTCGGTATACAGGCACACCGCCTATTGAGATGAAGCGGTCAACACGGCCGACCATAAATTCTGCAATTCTGCGAAGACGGCCATATGCTGAAATACAAAGATCAAAATTACGGTTAGAAAGTGCATCCCTGACAGAATCAATAGAAAAGGCATTTGCGTGAATATGCTCAATATCTTCAGGGATTTCCGGAATTTCATGACGGCCTGAGTGAAAAATTGTGACCTTGTGCTTCCTTTTTCTCAGGCCGTTTACTATGAAATGGCCGGTGGGGCCTGTTCCTCCAATAACCAGTATGTTCATTTCTTCTCCTTTTTAAAAAAGCCAGATTCTATTTCATATTTTTTTATTTAGTACCGATTTTTATACTATAAAAATTATATTAATGATACTTTTTTTTAAAAAAACCTTATATTAAATCTTTATTTCTAATTTAAATTTTTTCTTGCAGCTTGAGTATTTCCGATATAGCATTTTTATGAGTGTAGCGTTATCTTATAAATATTAATAATTAAAGTTCAACTTGGACATTTAGATTTAATGTTTGTCCAATGTTTGAATTAACCTTAAGAAAAAAGGAGACTTTTAATGGCAGCTGTTATATATGAAAAAAAAGACAAGATTGCTTATATAAAAATCAATCGTCCTGAAGCAATGAATGCTATAAGCTCTGAAGTTCTTACTGCCTTGACAAATGCATGGCTGGATGTAAGAGATGATCCTGATATCTGGGTGGCAGTTGTAACAGGAGAAGGTGACAGAGCATTTTCTGCAGGAGCAGATTTAAAAGAGTTGGCAAAATGGCAGTTGGAGGCAATGCAGGAAGGTAGGCCAGTACGACCGGATTGGCCTGAAATAAATCCCATGCGTGGTATAGAAGTCTGGAAACCATTTATAGCAGCTATAAATGGCATTGCTACAGGTGGCGGACTGGAATTGTCCATGGCCTGTGACCTTAGAATTGCTGCAGATACAGCAAGACTAGGCCTTATGGAAGTAAAGCAAAGCCTTATACCTGGATGGGGCGGCACACAAAGATTGCCCCGTCTTGTACCTTTTGCCAAGGCTTTGGAAATATTATTGACAGGAGACTTTATTGATGCAGATGAGGCATTGCGCATTGGACTTGTCAACAAAGTGGTTCCACAAAATGAGCTTATGTCTGCTGCAACAGATCTTGCAAAACGGTTGTGTGAAAATGGGCCTTTAGCTGTAAGAGCAGCAAAAGAAGCTGCCTACAGAGGCGTTAGAATTCCTCTTAATGATGCATTAATGCTGGAAAGTTATATTATTGGAAACCTTTTCCAAAGCGAAGATGTCAAGGAAGGACCAAGGGCTTTTGCTGAGAAAAGAAAACCGGTTTATAAGGGAAGATAGCTTTTTTTAGCTGCTTTTCTATGTTTAATGTTGAGCGTTTTTTTAATTCATAAAATGATTGAATAAAAAAATGCTCAATTAAAGATATACATTTATGCAAAATTTTTTATCTTTCAAACCCGCATCTTAAAGCTTGTTTATTCAAGGATGCAAACTTTTCTTTTTTTTCTTTTTTTAACGTGTCTTCAAGAGTACTTTCGATAATATCAATTGGTATAACAGCTGCAATTTTAAGATACACACCAAGCAGCACAAGGTTGGAAACCTGTACAGCTCCAAGATTTTTTGCCAGTTCAGTTACAGGAACCCCAATTGATTTAATGTTATCTCTTTTTAATTTACGTTTAATCATCGAGCTGTTATAAATAAGCAATCCATCATTTATAAGACTATCCTCATAAAGATCCAGAGCAGGTTCATCTAATACAAGCAGGTTTTCAGGCTCTGATATCACAGGGGATACAACATGTTTGTCAGACAGCACCACACCACAAAATACTCTTCCTCCGCGCTGCCATGTTTCGTAGATAGGGTACCAGCTTACATGCTTATAGGTTTTTAGTCCAGCCCTTGCAATTAACAATCCGGCAGTTAATACACCCTGGCCTCCATACCCTGCTATTGCAACATTATATGTTCTATCTTTATCCTCTCCCATTATAAAACCAACTCCTTTTAATAAATAATATTCAATGCAGTTTTTGTTAAAGCATATTTTTTATCTTTTCTAAAACCTTTGTTGAAATGATCATACCGCTACCTGTTGGAAGGTTGCGATCTAAAGAGCTCACAAGATCAATTTTTGCTTTTCCCTGTAATGCAAGTTCTACATCTTCAACCATTTGCCCCATACAATCTTCAACAACCAGAAACTTATTTGTTTTATCAGCCAGCTTATATAAATGCTCACGAGGAAATGGCCAAAGAGTTACAGGCCGGAACAAGCCTGCCTTTATACCTTCTTTTCTGGCCTTTTGCACAGCTTCCATCACTATTCTTGCGGTTGATCCATAAGATATCAGAATTATCTCTGCATCCTCTATTTCATAGCTGCTATAACGTACTTCATTTTCCGTTATTTTGTCATACTTTTCTTTAGAGCGTTTCATATAATCATAATATGAACCTATTATGCCCGGAGAATTATGAATAAATTTTCGCTGACAATTGTTGGTAGCAGAGCCTTTGACTGCCCATGTTTTTTCAGGAAGCGACGGAAATTCATGTTTTTCCAGACTTACACTTTCATACATCTGTCCCAGTATTCCATCACTTAATAATATAACATGAATACGATATTTATCAGCCAGGTAAAATGCCAGCTGAGTAAGTTCAAACCCTTCCTGAACTGAAAAAGGAGCAAGAACAATATTTTTATATCCTCCATGACCACCACGGGTTGCAAGGAGATAGTCCATCTGGGAGTGCTGTGTACTTCCAGCTCCTGGGCCTCCACGCTGCACATCAACAATAAGGCAGGGTAGCTCCATTGCCGCTATTCCGGATATGCCTTCCTGCATAAGGCTAAAAGCTGTACTAGATGTAGAAGTCATAGCTCTTCTGCCTGTTGCTGCTGCTCCACAAACCATATTAATTGATGCAAATTCGCTTTCAGCCTGGACAAAAGTTCTGCCAAGTTTTGGAAACTCTCTGGCCATAAACTCAATCAACTCATTTTGCGGAGTTATAGGATAGCCAAAATAATGTGTACAATCAGCATAAATTGCACCATAGCCAATTGCCTCATTTCCACTAATAAGTACTTTCTCGACCATAGTTATCTACTCCTTAATAGTCATAAACAGATTTTTGTCTGTTTTTTTGAAGAAATCTATGCGCTTTTTTGCAAAATACTCATATTGTTTATATTCTTTTTAATTTAGAATTTCAAATACTTGTATTGCCATGTCTGGACAAAGCAAACTGCATATAGCGCAACCAGTGCAATTTCCCTGATTTACAAAAACAGGAGAAGTAAATCCTGTGCTATTTAGTTCTGTTCCCATAATAAGACATTGTTTTGGGCATGAATCAATACAAAACAAACATGCCTTGCAATATTCTTTATTAATTTCAATGTCTATGATCTTTTTTTTCTTTTCCATTTTGTCCTCAACCCATTTTATTTTTTGTCATAATATTATCATTTAAACTACTTGATAATTGACCTTAAGCTCATCAACATTTTTAAACTCACCTAACGGATATTCTGACAGCATATGTTTTTCAAACCATTGCCTGGCTTGAATAGGTTTTAGTTTAAGCAGTGGAGGACATGCGGAAAGAATTTCTACAAATCCATATCCAATTCCATCAATTTGTTTTTGAAAGGCGGTTTTAACTGCTTTTTTTGCACTTTTGTATTGGGCTATGGTATTTACAGCACAACGGGCTGAATATGCAACACCAGCAAAATTAGCCATTAGTTCGGCCATATGAATAGGGAATCCGCCTTCACCTTCTTTTCTGCCAAGAGGTGTTGTTGTTGTAGGCTGGCCGATTAAAGTTGTAGGAGCTAGCTGCCCTCCTGTTGTACCATAACCACTATTATTAAAAAAAATTGTTGTAAGCTTTTCACCACGGGTAGTAGCATTAATTAAATCACCAATTCCGATTGCAGCAAGGTCTCCATCACCTTGAATAGTAAAAACTATACAGTTTCCATCTGTTCCCCTTTTTACTCCTGTACCCACAGCAGGAGCTCTTCCGTGAAGTGCCTGAACAAAGTCAATATTCATGGTAAACATACACATCGCATGACACCCGACTCCTCCTATGCCAATGCTTTTGTCTGCAATGTCAAGTTCTTCTACCACATCACATATTATTCGGGAAATAATGCCATGCTGGCACCCCGAACAAAGAGGAGATCTTGCATCAAGTATGTACTTTGGCCGTCCGCTAATTAACTTTCTTGAATTATTGTTTTCCCCCATAACTTCTTTTTCACCTCCCTGTGACTTTTGTTAGTAAAATGCAAAGCAAATATGGTCAAAAAATTTTATTTTTTAACCATATTTTTCTAACTTCTCAAAAAAATTCTGGATATTTACTGCATGCAGGAGTAAATAAAAGTATTTCCTGTGCTTTTAAGTTACCTGTAGTTATTGAGAAGTTATTTTTTTAAAAGTAATTATATACAAATTGGAAAAGCTATGTTTGTCAAGTTAATTTTATGAAATGATTTTATGAAATGATTTTTTTTAGCCTGATTAAAAAAATAGTATAATCAAATTGTCTGAAAGAATATTTCAAATCTTTCCCGAACTTTATCATAGGCATCAGGATAAATTTCAGGTTTTATGAGCCTTAACATTTCATCATCTGTTTCCTGCAATGCTTTATGCAGATTCACAGCATATTTTTTTTTGTATGTTGCATCTACTCTATCTTTTAGTTTTGTATAAGGCAGAGTCAGTTTTCCTGAAACCTTTATTTCAGAAACCTTTTCAAAAGGCAGCCATTTTGGCAATGTCTGATCAAGATAGTCAAACAAAATAATTGTAAGATATCTTATAGCAACTTCTTTTGAAAAGTTATACCTCCAAACAGATATCTCTTTTTTGTAAATTACATGAAATACAATGTCATTATTGCTTATCCATCTGGAACTTTTGTCTCCGGCAAGACATATAAGGTAAAATAAAAGCGGTTCAAATATGTATTTGTCAGGCATTTTTCTATGAGGTTTTGCAGAACCTGTAAGAACCAGTACATTCAATGTGTCATCCCAATCTTTCCATAACCATGAAAGCTGGCTTTTAAGTTCCACAACACATGTCATAAAATCTGAATTTCTGTTTTTTGTTTCAACATGAAGCTGTAAAGGGTCAAATTCTATAATTTCCGGATGATTTTTTGATAAAATCATCTCTGCGTTATGATCTCCTATCAGAACGGTTTTATATATTTTTTTTGCTGACTGCATTTTGCTTAGAACACAAGAGATATTTTCCACAGTCAATAAAACCTGACTTTTTAGTTTTTCCCTGTCTGACTCAGCATAAACTCCTTCTGGCGTTTTACTTTTTCTTGAAAAATCATCATAAACAAGATCAAATATTTCTTCCGGGCTAAACTTTTGTGTATCACATATTGGGTATGAAAGATCCAGCCACCTTTTAACAGAACGCATAACAAGATTATAATCAACAGGAAATTCTGAAAAAAAGGGTTCATCCTCATTTAATGACAGATCCTCAATTGTTTTTTCTCCATCATAAAGCCCGGCATAAATATTTATACTCTGTTTTACAGGATTTTCCAAAAATTTTTTCAGCTTATTTGAGTCAAGTTTTAAAGCAGGCTGTTTGTCAATTTTGGATTTATCAGACGCAAGTGAAAAACAAGGAGAAAATTTTTCTGCCTTATTCAGATCATTTTGTGATGCATATTGAGTAAAAACATCCCATAGACTGCTTGTTCGATAATATATTATCCTATCTGCTTTGCAATAGTTAAAAAAAGCATCTGTCCACGAATTATTTTCATCAAAATCAAGATAATGTCTGCTGCTCCCTTTAAGCGGTATTTGTGCAACTTTAAATTTTTGACCCTTTTCAAATATCTGTTTTTCAATATATCTTGATAGTTGATTAACAACAGAGCATGGCACAAGCATACGATCTTTTTGAAGATCCCTTGATACATAGGTTATGTAAAACTTTTCTTTGACAGATAAAAGCAGCTCAAGAAAAAGATAGCAGTTACGCTGAAAAATACTCACATCGCCAATACGTCTTTTTAAAAGACGAAGATCAAGTGATGATGTATCTGATTTTCCGGGGAAAATACCTTCTTCCATTCCAAGTACATAAACGATTTTAAAAGGAATAGGGCGCATGGGCTGCAACGCTGATATTGTAATACCCTGGGTCAGATAGTCTCCTGTTCCTCCTGATATTGATTTAAGATTTAAACGTATATACTCTTTAATAATCTCAACATCAAGGCTGGAACATGTTGCGTCCTCGCCTATCTGATCATAGAAAATCAACTTATCAAAACTTTTTGTCAGCATTCTTAAAACAGAAGCTTCTCCTTTTTGATTTTCAGGTATTTTGATCAACCTGTCACACACCTGAAAAAAAATTACTTTCCATTTTTTTACACAGCTTATATTTTTTTTAAGTTTTACAACGCAGTCATGTAAAGTTTCAACAGCCAGGCAGAATTTTTCAACCAAACCCGTGTCATCTGTATTTATATCATTATAAGGCACAAGTCCCTGAAAGTGGTTAAATCTGATATCAACTTCGGATATGTCAGGAGGTGCCATTATTCTTGAAAGTCTTAGCCTTTGAAGGCCTTGTTTCCATGTATAATTTGCACTTTCAAAATATCCGTTTTTTTTTTTTTCATTTATGCAAAATGTATGAAAAACATTTAAACTATCAGCCCATTTTGCCCAAATACGAATTTGTTCGGAGCCTATTTCCCATTTGGACATAAAACAAGGGTTCATCATAAGCTCAAAAACTTCCTTTCGCGAAAAACGTCCAGATACCAAATCCAGAATCGCCAATACTGCCTGTCCATAAACACTTTCAATCTGAGCATTAAAATCTACTATGTTGTATAAAATACGTTTTTCACTTCTTTTAAATATCGAATCAAATACAGGTTTGTAAGCTGTCATATCAGGTACCATAACAGCTATATCTGTTTGCAAAAGCTTGTCGTTTTTTTCGAGATTATATAAAATGTTATTGTATACGGTTTCAACTTCTCTGAATATACTAGGACATGCAATAATCTGCAATGATCTGTCTTGGTTGAAAATATGTTTTTTATTTTCCGAGAGGGTATAAATACTGTTTTTTATACTTTCAAGCACATTTTCAGGATTGTCTTTAACAACATAAAACGCGTTAAAATTATAATCTGTCAACTCGCAAAGCAACCTTATACTTTCCCGACCCGGTTTGCCCCACATGGCGAGCACAGAATTGTCCTGTTCATAAAAAAGTTCTCCCTGCTTTTTTTCTTCTGGACTTATTTTCAGTTTATTAGCATTTTTTTTTTCAATCCATCTTTTTTCCCAGGGTGTTTTTATATCCTCCCAGAATTCGCGTGAGGGATTAAAAGCATATATATAAATATCATAATATGGCATTAATCTGCCTATAATATTCAAATGAAACTCTGAAATCTGAGACAGTCCGAAAGAGTATATGAGTTTTTTTTCGGTTTTTAAATTTGGTGCTGATAATAATCCAGCAAACACTTTTTGAGCATATTCTGACATTGAATGCAGGCAGATCCCAGTTTGAGATGTATATTTATCTTTTAACTTTTTTATCTTAAGATAGATTGCTTTTTGACACCTTTCCATCTCATTTTCAAAACTATTTTTTTTTGTCCATTGATTGATCATCTCGAATCTGTGGGATTCATATTCCTGGAACAAAACTGCAAGTTTTACAGTAAGCTGCCAGAGTTTAGCAGCATAATCCACGCTCTTTTTGTCACCATTATTGTTTGACAGATATCTTGCAATTGGCTTTAAATCAGGATCCTGAAAATCAAGATTATGAAAAATAAAAAAAAGCAGTGTTTTTAAATGATCCATATCAAAAAAATCAGGTTTTTCGCAACTTTCATCAAGAAAAGAAAGCATATTCCATAGACCGGATTCAAGATGCTGCATATCAATATTCATACAAATCAAATGTTTTTTTGCAATAAAAAGTTGCAGCCATTTTGCAATATTTTGATTAGGAACAATAACAGCAGGCGCTTTAAATATATTTTTCTTGTTATATGTTTCATAACATATAATATCAGACATTTTTTCAGCCAACTGCTCAAGAGAATTGCTAAAATATAGTTCAATTCCCATATGTTGTCCTGCTTATGATATGGTTTGTCATTTCTTTATTTGCCCTATGCTTAATTTTAAAGAATATTGCAATATCTGGTGGTCCCTGCAAAACAGTGCAGGTCAATTAGGTTATATTGTTGTTGGAATGTCTTTCAAATAAATTGCCCCGAAAGGGCTTTACATATATTTGCCGCCAAATCCAGAGATATTTTTCATCATCTTTGATTTTGTATTTATAAAGCAACTATAATAATTTTTCATGGATGTCTTTTTTTTTGATGGTGCTCTTTTTTGTGTATCTATGTAACAAATGAGCATGCCTAACGTAAGAACAATTTTTATTTTTAAACTTATCCTTTAAGATGTGCCATTGCTGCTTTTAAATGCTCTATCCAGATATTGACTATATTGTCGTATTCAGCAGTACCTTTGAGAACAACTTTACATTTTATTCCAGCTTTTGTAAGAGTTGATTTCCATGAATCATCCTCATCCCCTGCCATATCATTTCTTGCATGATCACCAGCAACAGACATAAAAGGTATTAAATATGCTTTTTTTATTTTTTTCGCCGTTAGCATTGCTTTTATGTCTCCTATTTCAGGAGTACCTTCAACAGTACCTACAAAAATATTAGGATCTTTTCTCTGAAGATTAAACATCAAAGCAGCATAAAAGGCATTTGCAGGATGGTGAGTACCATGCCCCATGAGCACAACAGCTTCCTTTTTTTTTCTTTTTTTGGGAATGTTATTGATAATAGCTGCAACTACTTTTTCAATATCCTTTTGGCTGGAAAGAAGAGGCTGGCCTACAACAATATGATTTATACCTTCAGGCATGTTCTTAAATGCATGCACGGTACATACAAGATCATTAAACTCCTCACCTCTTATGGTATGAAGTGACTGAATTGCCACATGAGTAAAACCCTGATCCATCATTTTGGCAAGAGCTGTTGCAACCGAATTCAAATGAGTGCCTTGTTTTGCCAGTTTTTTTCTAATAATTGATGATGTGTATGCCCAGTGGACAGGAATGTTTTTGAATGTTTCTTTAGCTTTTTCCTCAATGTTTTTAAAAGAGATCTGTGCTTCCTGCATACTTGAACCAAAAGCAACAAGCAGGATGCCTTTTTTAACAGCACGGTCATGACCATGACCGCCTGCCAAAGCAAAAGACGGCAAAACAAACAAAACAAGAAATAAAACCATAATAATCTTTTTTTTCATTTTCTCTCCTTCTCTAAAAAATTAAAATTTAAGAGCCGGAGCAATAAAAAAACCCCGGTCCGATAAAAATCGATCCAGGGTATCCCTTTTCTTTCCTCAAGATCTTTTGCGTATTTCCTTATCCATAGAAAATACGTAAACTACCCAGGCAGGTTTTCTGACTTTTGGATCATCCTAATAGCCGAGCCTTCCCGTAAGCTTATAAACTGACAGTGGCAAAATACGGCTTTTGTCCCCAATCACAGCGGTGGGCCCGCCCCGGATTTCAACCGGGTTCCCTATTATGTTAAAAAAAATAACACCTAGATAATAAAATACATCTAATTTAAATATAATAATAAAGTCAAGCAAAAAGTTATCGCATGTACCTGCCATATTGTATTTCAACTATAATTAACGTAAGTTAGACAGGCTGCTTGCGGAATGAAAATTTTTTCAAGCTCAAGTATCAAAGCCTCAAAAAGTAAAGTAAAACCCTGAGTTAATACCTGCCCATGGTGGTGAAATTATTTGGTCTTGCCATTTCCAAAATCAATTCCTGGGGTCCTGCAATGGAGGAAGCATTCATGCTCAAAAAAGTTCAAATGTCTCCACGTCTTATTGAAAG
>Ga0209344_10002494_pt1 | contig 20371 bp, 16 predicted proteins | sample Cruoilmetagenom6_FD_187293 | JGI IMG/M metagenome (GOLD analysis project Ga0209344, IMG submission 187293) | Oil polluted marine microbial communities from Coal Oil Point, Santa Barbara, California, USA - Santa Barbara Oil Seep Sample 6 (SPAdes)... | ecosystem: Environmental > Aquatic > Marine... | reverse complement strand
TGAACAAGATCAGAAATGATTTTTCGATACCAAAGGCCTCGCCCACTTCCGCCGCCCCCAGATAGACCGCAAACAGCAGGGCACCGGAAACGCCGATGTAAAACGAGCTGACGCCAAAGGCGGTCAGTTTGGATTTCAGCGGGTCAACGCCGATAATCTCGGCAGCAATATCCATATCGCGGATCGCCATCCATTTGCGGCCATTGGCACCGCGTGTCATATTGCGAGCGGCCCATGCCATCACAAAGACAAAGCCAAGGCAGAACAGATAACTTGTGGCAGGGTTCGCATTGGCTCCGGTTACCGCAAACCCGAACAGACTGCGTTCAGGTGCACTGATTTGGCCGGAAGCCGAGTAGTTGTAGAACCACGGCACTTTGTTGAACAACCAGACCAGAAAGAACTGCGCGGCCAAAGTGGCCACCGCCAGATAAAACCCTTTGATCCGCAGACTTGGCAGGCCGAACAACATACCCACCATTGCGGTTATTCCCCCTGACAGCAGGATAACAAAAACGATATTCAGTTCCGGAAACGCCGTCATCAACTTATAGGAAGCATAAGCCCCCACAGCCATAAATCCACCCGATCCAAGGCTGACCTGTCCGCAATAGCCGGTCAGGATATTCAACCCGATCGCGGCAATAGCATAGATCAGGAACGGCAGAATAACCGCTTGGGTCCAATAGTCGTTCAGCATAAACGGAACAACAAGTACAGCCACAGCAATGGTCAGAAAGTATCCCCAACGATCAAATGTGATCGGAAATGTTTGCTGGTCTTTGGCATAAGTGGTTTTGAAATCACCTGCTTCACGGTAGAGCATCTTTACACCCTCTCAATTATTTTATCGCCAAACAGGCCTTGTGGTCTAAAGACGAGGAATACGAGGGCAAGCATATAGGCAAACCAGTTTTCCGTGGCCCCGCCTAAGAAAGGCGCGCCGATCAGGAACTCGAACATTTTTTCACCCACCCCGATAATCAACCCGCCGATGATCGCACCCGGAATAGAGGTAAACCCACCCAGCATAAGAACGGGAAGTGCTTTTAACGCGATCAGAGACAATGAGAACTGAACCCCTGATTTGGACCCCCACATAATGCCTGCCACTAGGGCTACAAAGCCCGCGATAGACCAGACGATCACCCAGATGGCACGTAACGAAATACCCACGGAAAGCGCCGCTTGGTGATCATCGGCCACCGCACGCAATGCGCGGCCGGTTTTGGTATATTGACTGAACAACACCAGTGTGACCACCAAAAGCCCGGCAAACACTGTGGCCCACATATCCAGATTATCCAGATAAAACCCGTAAAAATCGTCACCACCCAAAAAGGCGGTATTTGCTTCTATCCAGGTATTTCCGCCTTGAGGCAGGCCAACATCCAGTTTCTTGATGTCGGCACCCCACATCAAATCGCCGAAACCTTCCATGAAATAGGCAAGCCCGATGGTGGCCATAAACAGAATAATCGGCTCTTGGTTAACCAGATGTTTCAGGACATACTTTTCCACCAGATATGCAAAAAGGATCATCACCATAAGCGTGAGTATAATTGCCAGGATGGCGGGCAAGTGCCACCCGAAATGGTGAATATTTGTGCCAAAAATCGTGTTGATCAGATGCGAAAACGGAATTTGACCGTTCTGAAAGCCCACAAGCGTCATCGCCGCAAACAGCGCCATCACCCCTTGGGCATAGTTGAAAATACCCGATGCTTTGAAAATCAAAACAAAGCCCAACGCCACAAGGGAATAGAGCACGCCGGCCATCATACCGTTCAGGAACACTTCGATCCCATAATAAAAATTAGCTGGCATTTTTGCCCCCGTTAACTGCTCTCGACATTAAATCAGTCATGTGCCACCCCCAAATATGCGTCAACGACGTCTTGGTTGTTACGCACCTCATCAGGTGTGCCGTCACCGATTTTCTTGCCGTAATCCATCACCACGACACGGTCGGCAATGTCCATCACCACACCCATGTCATGTTCGATCAGGGCTATTGTGGTGCCGAACTCGTCGTTCACATCCAGAATAAACCGCGACATGTCCTCTTTTTCTTCCACATTCATTCCCGCCATTGGCTCATCCAGCAACAAAAGCTTCGGCTCTGCGGCCAATGCACGACCCAGTTCCACCCGCTTTTGAAAACCATAAGGCAAGCGTCCTACAGGGGTTTTGCGGATTGCTTGGATTTCCAGAAAGTCGATAACCTTTTCAACAACTTCGCGGTTGGCAACCTCTTCGGCTTGCGCGCCACCCCACCACATCATCTGGCTCATCATGCCGGTCTTCATATGGGTCAATCGTCCTGTCATGATATTGTCCAGCGTCGACATGCCTTTGAACAAAGCGATGTTCTGGAACGTACGCGCAATACCCTGTTTCGCAATTTGGTGCGGCTTCATAGCAAGGCGTTTTTTACCGTGGAACCAAACCTCGCCTTCTTGCGGGTGGTAAAATCCGTTGATCACATTCAGCATCGAGGATTTGCCGGCACCATTCGGCCCGATAATCGCACGCACCTCACCTTCGCGGATATCAAAGGAAATATCCTTGATCGCGGTCACACCACCAAAGCGTAAAGTGATGTTTTTCATTTCCATCACAGCGGCACCAATGGTGCGCCCGTCAGCGGTTACATAACTGTCTATTGCGTTCATGCCGCCACCTTTTTGCGTTCGAATGTAGCCACATCGCGAATTTCCAGTGTCGCGGATATTGACCCTTTGCGACCATCTTCATAGGTCACTTCGGTTTCGGTAAACACAGTGTTCGACCCATCATAAAGCGCATTCAATAAATCATCGTATTTATCCGCGATAATGTTGCGGCGCACTTTTTGCGTACGGGTCAATTCGCCATCATCCGCGTCCAGCTCTTTATGCAGGATTAAAAAGCGATGGATTTGGCAACCGGACAGCATTTCATCTTGGGCCACGCTTGCATTCACCTCTTCCACATTGGCCTGGATCATCTCATATACCTTTGGATGTGCCGCAAGTTCTTGATAAGATGAATAGGCAATATTATTGCGCTCCGCCCAGTTACCTACAGCCGTGAGATCAATATTGATAAAGGCCACGCACATGTCGCGGTCATTTCCAAACACCACCGATTCCAGCACATTGGCATAGAACTTCAGTTTGTTTTCCACGAATTTCGGCGCAAACATAGAGCCGTCTTTCAACTTGCCCACGTCTTTGGCCCGATCAATGATCCGCAGATGTCCGCTGTCTTTTTCAATAAAGCCAGCATCGCCCGTAGCAACCCAACCTTCCGGATCTTTGGTGTCTTTGGTGCTTTCGGGGTTTTTATAATAGCGTTCAAATGATCCCGCCGAGCGATAAAACACTTCGCCACTATCATCAATCCGCAGCTCCACTCCCGGGGACGGCGTACCTACAGTATCAGCCCGCACTTCTCCATCCCGTTGCTGTGTGATGAAAACACTTGCTTCGGTTTGGCCGTAAAGCTGTTTCAGATTGATACCAAGTGAACGGTAGAAATCGAACAATTCCGGCCCTATCGCTTCACCCGCCGTATAACCCACACGCACTCGGCTCAGGCCCAATGTGTTTTTCAACGGGCCGGTAATCAGGATTTTCCCAAGCTGGTATTTAAGCCGTGCCATCAGGCCAACAGGTTTGCCGTCCAGCAGCTTTGGACCAACATCTTTGGCGTTATCCATGAATATCTTGAACATCCATTGTTTGAAGCGGCTCGCATCTTCCATTCGGATTTGCACCGATGTTAACAATCCCTCAAAGTAACGTGGCGGAGCAAAGAAATAGGTTGGTCCAATTTCGTTCAAATCCGTTTGCATCGTTTCCTGACTTTCAGGACAACCCACACAGAACCCACTCCAATAAGCTTGACCTATTGAGAAGATAAAGTCTCCGACCCATGCCATTGGCAAGTAGGCCAGAACACTGTCGTCTGCGGCAAGATTATCAAATTCGCAAGTGCCTTTGGCAGTTTCAATGATATTACGATTGGATAGCACAACACCTTTGGGGCGTCCCGTGGTGCCGGATGTATATAGCATCACACAGGTGGTTTCAGGGCCTTGCTCGGATAACCGTTTGTCCAGTTCAATCTGCAAAGCCGCTTTTTGGTCAAGACCTTTTCGTTGCAACTCGCGGTAACCGAATAGTTTGGATTTATCGTATTTTCGCATTCCGCTTGGATCAAGGAATATGATACCGTCAAGCGTTTCCAAATCGTCCATCACATCAATGATTTTATCGACCTGTTCTTGATCTTCGGCAATAACGTAGCGTGCCGAACAATGATCCAATACATATGCCATTTCCTCGGCAACCGCATCTTTATAAAGCGGTACGGGAACTGCGCTTGCAGATTGGGCTGCGACCATTGCCCAATAAAAATACGGTCTGTTGCGACCAACAATTGCAATGTGATCACCGGGCTTCACCCCAAGAGCCATCAACCCCATGGCCAGACTATTAATTTCTTCAGCAGTCTCTGCCCATGTCCAGCTTTGCCAGATGCCATACTCTTTTTCACGGTAAGCGGTTTTCTCCGCATAATCCTTTGCGTTTCTGGCAAGCAATCTGGGCAGCGTATCAAGTGCGCCCACAGTAGTGGTATTCGACATATTTCCTCCCAACGCCATAAATGACGCGCCCGGATAAATCGAATCCAAGCTAATTATTCAAGCCTAACCTGTATCAGTTGTTTTGCAGAACTATTTCTGAAATGTTACGAATTGTAACAAGTGCATGTTTTCTGGCTCTGGTCAATTAATGCTTTGTGATGTTAGCACTGGGACATGACAAGAACCGCACATGAAATCGCTCAAATGACGCAATCAGGTCTGAACCTGATCAAACAGGCGATATCGATTTATGATGCAGACCTGAAACTTGCCGTATCCAATCAAAGATTTCAGGACATGTTCAACCTTCCCGATGAACTCGTGGAATTCGGGAAACCTTTTGCAGACTGCGTCTATTACCTTGCGTCAAAGGGTGACTACGGTCCCGTAGATGATATCGACGCTTATGTGGCGGAAAAGGTCGAACAAGCCAAGGCGTTTCAGCCGCATTACATTGAACGTGACCGCGCCAATGGTACCCGCATTTCGATCGAAGGCAGTCCTTTGCGCAAAGGCGGTTGGGTGACTGTTTACACCGATATAACGGATGTAAAAACCCAAGAGGCCTTACTGCGCGACAGATCAAAAGATTTGTCGCAACAACTGTTAAGCCGATCAGAAGAACTGTCACAGACCAACCGTGAATTGACGGCATCCGTCACCGCATTGGAAGAGGCAACGCGCGAACTTATCACGTCTGAATCGCGCCTTAACCTTACCAACTCGATGATACCCGCACATATTGCGCGGATAGATGTCGATGGGTGTTACACCTATACAAATCACAAATTAGATACAGTTATACCAAATCGTCCAAAGAATATTCTGGGCAAACACTTTAAAGAGGCATTGGGGCAAGAGGCATATGAAGAGGTCAGCCCCCGCTTCCATAATGCATTGCTTGGCAAAGCGGATGCGTTTGAATTTGCGCTGAAGGATCACGGCAAACAGGTACGTGTGGCGATAACACCCGATAAAGACAAATCCGGAAACGTGATCGGCGCATATATTCTGTCAATGGACATCACAGAAGAAGCAAATGCACGGCGCGCTTTGATGCACGCACGCAGACGCGAATTGGCAGCACAGCTTACAAGCGGTATGGCCCATGACTTCTCGAATTTGTTAACCATCATTTTAGGCCAGCTAAACAAGTTGGAATCCATTGAAGACACAAACACGGAAGTTCAGGAAATTGTAAAAACGACAAAGACCGCAGCATTACGGGGTGGTGCGTTACTAAATGGCCTATCCCAACTTACTGTAAAGCGCACACTGACGCCCGGTGCCATTGACTTTTCGGACCTGATCAATGGGTTGGATCGTTTGGGCAATGCCACCTTGCCCAAGGGTATTGACCTTAAAATTGACAATCAGATAGGCCCGGCCCGCATATTACTCGATCAAGGTTTCACACAAGATGCTTTGCTTAATCTGATCCTGAATGCACGCGAAGCCATAAATGGTAACGGCACAATTTATGTCACAGCGCAAAGGGTCGAAAACTGGCTTGATTTGATTGTGCAAGATACTGGCCCTGGCTTTACGAAAGAGGCAATAAAGAACGTGTTCACTCCGTTCTTTACCACCAAAAAAGGCCCTGCAGGACGTGGCTTAGGATTAACCACAGTCTTTGATTTTGCAAAAATAAGCGGCGGGCGTATTGATGTAAAAAACCATAAAAACGGGGGCGCGGTCGTATCATTACGCATACCCTATAATGATGCTGTTTTGATCAACCCCGGACTGGTTTTGTTGGTTGAAGATAACGCAGACATACGCCTGATCATTCGTGATTACCTACGCAAAATGGGCCATTCCGTTCTAGAGGCAGACAGTGCCGAAGAAGCCCTGAAATTAAGCAATTTATCGGGCCTGACCCACATTATTACCGACCTTATGTTAATGGGTGATATGACGGGGTATGATCTTGCGATGAAATTGCGGCAAAACGGCATGACACTTCCGATAAGCATCATCACGGCACTTCCCGAAGAGGACCCGCTTCGTCGCGAAGCGGAAGAATCTTTTCAAGTTCTTCACAAACCCTTTAGTGATATGCAACTCGCAACACTCTTTCAGGATACCGACCACAAATGACACCCTCATCCCAATTGGTGACTATTCTCGATGACTCTCACGAAATTCGGGAAATATTGTCCATAGCACTACAAGAGGCCGGATTTCAGACAAAATGCTTTGGCCGGGCTACGGAATTTGAACATGCCATCAGATCGATGTCGCCTCGGGTTTGTATCGTAGATCTTGGCTTGCCGGACAAAGATGGCCTGTCTTTAGTTAACAAATTGGCACTGGAAAGCGGGGCAGCAATTATCATCATCTCTGGCCGTTCAATGGTTCAGGATAAGGTTGTGGGTTTGGAATTGGGGGCAGACGATTATATCACCAAGCCGTTTGAAGCCGCCGAAGTGGTTGCACGTGTCCGCGCATTATTGCGCCGTAGTAAAATTGAAACAAACAAACCTGCCACGCAAACGATTAAATTTTCCGGCTGGATTGCTGATTTCGACCAACATTTATTGACCTCGCCCGCGGGTGATATCCAAAGCCTGTCTTTTGCCGAAGCACAAGTGCTACACCTATTTCTATCTTCTCCAAACCGTCTTATCTCTCGCGAGCATATGCTGGAAAAGCTTGGCGGAGCATCAAATGACAACTTTGAGCGCGCGATGGATGTACGCGTATCGAGACTACGCACCAAACTACAGGATGATCCGCAAAATCCAAAAATCATCAAAACCATTTACGGTGCCGGATATATTTTTATAGGCGATAAACTGTCCTGATTGCTTTACCATCCACAAATTGAGATAGCCACTAGTTCAGACAATATCCCAGCGCATCAATTTACCAAGAAGCCCCGCCAGAAAAGCCGTGCTTAAACCGATATTCATTAGACCGGTAATAGAAGCCATAGCACCATACACCCTATGGTCTACATCCAATATAATATCACCATACCCAAGCGTACTATATGTGGTGAGCGAAAAATACACAGCTTCGCCAAGTGTTGGAATGGCTTTGATAATGACAAATGAAAATGCCAATATCCAGATCTGGATGGCATGGGAAATGATCACAAACCCGAAAGCTTTGCTAAGCAGAACACCCAAGCGCAACCTTGCAGAATACCTTGCCAACTTAGGGCCTAAAAGCTTAACCAGCGATACGGACCAAACAATAGTGGTTATATGGATGACCGAGCATAGGCCCAGAACAACGCTTCCCCAAAATATCTGAACTGTAGTTGTCATTAAAATCCCTATTCTAAAAAACTTACAACCAGAATTAGATCGTTACACCGATGGTACCGGTGCATTTTCTGTAACACGAAACATATTGATTTTTTCACGCTCATCAAGCGGTGTAATACCAAATTCCTGCTTATAATATTTAACCATTTGGGCCGCGGTAGCATAACCGACCGCCAGCGCAATCTGTGTCATATTATCACCGGAATAAAGCACCAGTTGGCGTGCGGCCTTCATACGTTTGCTACGGTAAAAATTGATCGGACTTTGCCCCGTTACCTGTTTAAATTTCCGTTCCATCTGACGTGGAGACAGGCCGACAATTTCAGCGACTTGCGTTACACTGATCGGGTCTTCGAAACTCTCTGAAAACAGCTGCACCGCCTTTTGCACAGTTTTAGGCAACATATCATCCGTACTGCTGGTATATGCCGTTGGGATGCGTTGCTGCACACCGGCTCCGCGCACCAAAGGGTGCTGGAACCAGCACGCCACTTCCGTCATGATTTCGGCCCCGAATTCTTGTTCGATCAGATTTAACATCGCATCAAACCCGGCAGCCGCACCGGATACAGTAAGACGGTTGCGATCCGTGAATATCACGTCATCAACGGTTTCCATACGCGGAAACTCGCTTTCAAAAGCAGCGCGATAACACCAGTGTACACTGCATGTATAACCATCCATTAGCCCGGAACGGGCCAATGGAAAAACTCCGCCACTGATGCCGCCGATATGCATTCCATGCTGAACCAGTCGGCGTAAAATACCGTTCGAGGCCTTAGGGGTTTCAAACTGAGACTGTGGTGCACCTAATAAAAACAGGTAATCCAGGTCTGCGGCATCCCCCAACGCTATATCGGGATCAAACCCGACTTCGGCACTAGAGGTAACCCGTGCTTTTGTTTCACCGATCAACTGCCAGGAAAATGCCTTTTGACCAAGGATCTCATTTGCAGCACGCAAAGGTTCAATCATTGAGGTTAGGCAAGCCATGGGAAAGCCGTTAAATATCATGAACCCCAGACGTTTTATCTTAAGATCGTTCAATTGTTTCCCCAATGTGATTTCGCCAAGTGAAGCATGTTTTAAAGCAAATATTCAAGTGTCGGATTAAAAACTGCTTCTGTCGGATTCGTAAGTGACGTTGTTAACTTAATTTCATACTGTTTTTTACGAATGGAGACAGTATATGCGCTTTTCAGGTTTTAAAGTGATCAAAGAGGCTTTGATGGGCCATAAAGGCTGGGGTCCGCAATGGCGTAATCCCGAGCCAAAATCACATTACGACATCATCATCATCGGCGGCGGTGGTCATGGACTTGCCACGGCCTATTATCTGGCCAAAGAGTTTGGTCAAAAGAATATCGCTGTGCTGGAAAAAGGCTGGATTGGTGGCGGAAATGTGGGACGTAACACAACGATTATCCGCTCGAACTATCTGCTGGACGGCAACGAACCGTTCTACGAATTTTCGCTGAAGCTGTGGGAAGGGCTGGAGCAGGATTTCAACTATAACGCCATGGTCAGTCAGCGCGGAATTTTAAACCTGATCCATTCTGACGGCCAACGTGACGCATTCATGCGCCGTGGCAACGGGATGATCCTGAATGGGGCAGATGCGGAATACCTGACAGCCGATCAAATCCGCGCAGAAAATCCGTTCCTGAATTTCGACGATGCACGTTTCCCTATCAAAGGCGGCTTGGCTCAACGACGTGGTGGCACTGTACGCCACGATGCAGTCGCTTGGGGTTATGCGCGCGGTGCTGATCAGCGCGGTGTCGATATAATCCAGAACTGTGAGGTCACCGGATTACGTATCGAAAACGGTGTCTGCAAAGGGGTTGAAACATCGCGTGGATTTATCGGCGCAAATAAGGTCGGCTCTTGTGTTGCCGGCTCTTCCAGCCGGATTATGGCACACGCCAACATACGACTGCCGATTGAGAGCCATGTATTGCAGGCATTTGTGTCCGAAGGGCTAAAACCTACGATCCCCGGAGTTATCACCTTTGGTGCGGGCCACTTTTATGTCAGTCAATCCGATAAGGGCGGGCTGGTTTTTGGCGGCGACATTGATGGTTACAACACATATGCCCAACGTGGCAATCTTCCTACCGTAGAAGACGTCTGCGAAAGCGGCATGGCGATTATGCCGATGATCGGACGCTCCCGCATGCTGCGTATGTGGGGGGGCGTGATGGATATGTCGATGGATGGCTCGCCTATTATCGACAAAACCCATATCGACGGGCTCTATTTTAACGGCGGATGGTGTTACGGCGGCTTTAAGGCCACGCCTGCTTCGGGTTGGTGTTATGCACATCTGTTGGCAAAAGACGAACCGCATGAAGTGGCCACGGCATACCGCCTGGACCGTTTCAAACGCGGCTATATGATCGACGAAAAAGGGATGGGTGCACAGCCCAATTTACATTGATATGATTATTAACCATCCCATTCTTGGCCCCCGCGATGCCGCTGAATTCACCTATCTGGGTGACGCATCCCTGTTGAACCGCCCCGACTGGCAAGCGGCAGACGCAGCAGATCAATTCTATGAATACCTTTACCTGCGCGATAATCCCGCAGGTGAGCACCGAGAGCTGTGGTACCACGAACAGGGCGACCGCAGTTGGCTGGTTGTCACCCGCAACACACTCACCCATGAAATATCATCGGTTGAATTAGCGTCGGATGTGGCGCGTGCACAGGGAAACAAAAAATGACCCAAGTGAACCGCTTAAAGGGTGGCCTGATAAATCACGCGAAACCCCTGAACTTCAGCTTTGACGGCAAATCTTATGTAGGATGTGCAGGTGATACACTCGCGTCTGCCCTGTTGGCTAACAATGTGCGCCTGATGGGCCGATCCTTCAAATACCACCGTCCGCGCGGACCGCTAACGGCAGGGTCAGAAGAGCCAAACGCAATTGTTGAACTGCGCACAGGTGCGCGCCAAGAACCCAATACACGCGCAACTACGGCCGAGCTATTCGACGGACTTGTCGCCCGCAGCCAAAACCGCTGGCCCTCGCTGGCATTTGATGCAATGGCGATCAATGACCGTTTTTCCAACTTCCTGACCGCCGGATTTTATTACAAAACCTTCATGTGGCCGGCCGCGTTCTGGGAAAAAGTCTATGAACCGATCATTCGCAAAGCCGCCGGTCTTGGATCATTGTCAATGCAAGGCGACCCTGATGCTTACGACAAGGGATTCCTGCATTGTGATCTGTTGATTATCGGTGCCGGCCCCACAGGACTTGCCGCCGCATTAACCGCTGGCCGCGCAGGCGCAAACGTCATTCTTGCGGATGAGGATTACGCCATCGGCGGGCGTCTGAATGCGGAAACATTCACACTTGATGACGCCCCCGCATCCGACTGGATTGCCTCAGTCTTGGCCGAACTAAATAGCTTGCCGAACGTGCGCACCATGTCCCGTACAACAGTGATCGGTGCATTTGACCATGGTGTTTACGGTGCCGTTGAACGCGTATCCGACCACCTTTCCACCCCTGCGCCCGATAAACCGCGCCAAATCCTGTGGCGCATCTACACCAAACGCGCCCTGCTTTGCGCAGGTGCCATCGAGCGTCCCATCGCGTTTGAAAACAACGACCGCCCGGGCATTATGCTGGCAAGTGCGATCAGGTCTTACGCCAATCGTTGGGCAGCAACGCCGGCTAGGCAAATCGCGATTTTCACCAACAATGACGATGGCCACCGCACGGCAGCTGATTTGATTGCCAAAGGGGTAAAAGTCTCGGCTGTTATCGACCCTCGTACAGATGCTCCAAGTTCTACAAATGTGGAAGTTCTGGCAGGGGCGCAAGTCATTGATACGATCGGGCGCTTAGGGGTCAAGCAACTGACCGTGCAACTGGCCGACGGCTCAACACGCCATGTACACTGCGAAGCTTTGGGGGTTTCGGGCGGTTGGAATCCGAACGTCCATATCAGCAGCCATCACAGAGGTCGCCCGGAATGGGATGCGCAAATAGCTGCCTTTACGCCGGGCAAAGACGGACCGCAGGGCCTGAGTGTTGCAGGTGCTGCAACCGGTATATTCTCAACCGCGGGTGCTTTGAAAAGTGGCATGAAATCCGCCGTATCTGCCTTGAAGGATTTGGATATATCAGCAAAGCCGATCAAGCTGCCAAAGGCAGAGGATGCACCGGTAAATATAAAAGCGTTCTGGCATGTTAATAGTGGCAAAGGGCGTGCATGGCTGGATCAGCAAAATGATGTGACCGTGAAGGACGTAAAACTGGCGCATCAGGAAAATTTCCGCTCGGTGGAACACCTGAAACGCTACACCACGTTGGGCATGGCAACTGATCAGGGTAAGACCTCGAATATGGGCGGTTTGGCGATCATGGCCGAACTTGCCGGCAAGACGATCCCCGAGGTTGGCACCACCATTTTCCGCCCGCCCTATACACCCGTTTCAATGGGTGCTTTGGGGGGCCGTGCGGTGGGTAAAAACTTCCACCCTTTCCGCAACTCTCCAAGCCATAAATGGGCAACCGAACAGGGCGCTGTTTTTGTCGAGGTTGGCAACTGGTTACGCGCCCAATGGTTCCCTAAGCAGGGTGAAACCCATTGGCGTCAATCGGTTGATCGCGAAGTTATTGCAACGCGTAAATCGGTCGGTATCTGTGACGTGACAACATTGGGCAAAATCGATGTGCAAGGCGCCGATGCCGCAACATTCCTGAACAAGGTTTACTGCAACGGATTTGCCAAGCTCGCGGTTGGAAAAACCCGTTACGGGTTGATGTTACGCGAAGACGGGATCGTCATGGATGACGGCACAGCCGCACGTTTGGCGGAAGATCATTTCGTTGTCACCACGACCACGGCAAATGCTGTAAGTGTCTATAGACACATGGAATTTTGCCGCCAATGCTTGTGGCCTGATCTGGATGTTCAACTGATTTCAACCACGGAAAGCTGGGCGCAATTTGCGGTGGCTGGACCTAATGCACGCAAGCTATTGCAAAAGATTGTCGACCCTAAATTCGACATATCAAACGAGGCGTTTCCCTTTATGGGATGCGGTGCAATCACCGTTTGCGGTGGGTTGCGGGCGCGTCTTTTCCGTATCTCTTTTTCGGGTGAACTTGCCTTTGAGATCGCGGTGCCAACGCGTTATGGCGACGCTTTGATGCGTCGTATGATGGAAGCCGGTGAAGAATTCGATGTTGTGCCCTACGGCACCGAAGCTTTGGGCGTTATGCGTATCGAAAAAGGCCATGCGGCAGGGAATGAATTGAACGGCACAAGCACTGCGCTTAATTTGGGCATGGGGCGGATGGTTTCCAAGAAAAAAGACAGCATCGGATCGACCTTGTCGGAACGCACCGGCCTGAATGAACCGGACGCCTGGATGCAAGTTGGGCTAAAACCGGTTGACCCGAAAAACACAGTGGTTGCGGGGTCGCATTTGATGAACAAAACAGGCGAAGTCAGTGCAAAAACCGATCAGGGTTATATCACCTCGGCGGCGTATTCACCGATCTTGCAAAGCTCTATCGGTTTAGGGTTCTTAAAAGATGGCGGCAATCGCAAGGGTGAGATTATTCGTGCGGTCAACCCATTGAAAAATCAGGAAGTTTTACTGGAAGTGGTCAGTATGCACTTCTTTGATCCGGAAGGGGAGCGGTTACGTGCATAGTCTTAAAGCCATCACCGCATTGGGCGGACATGAAGCGCAAGTGGATGTGATCCACGGACTGACAATTTCGGAATGCCCCGACTGGGCCATAGCCTCTGTTGCGGCCCGATATAAGGCGGAAAAACCGCTGGCGACCGCATTTAAAAAAGCGATAGGCACAACCCTGCCAAAGCCCATGAAAAGCAAGGGTAAGGACGGCATCACCGTATTCTGGACAGGGCCAAATCAATACTTTGTCGAAGCCCCGTTTGCCGACAATGAAGGGCTTGCAGACAGACTGGCCAAAGCCCTGAAAAAGACCGCTTCCGTGACCGAGCAAACCGATGGTTGGGTGCGCTTCGACGTGCAAGGCACGGGCTGTTCCGACGTGTTCGAGCGGCTTTGTATTCTGGATACACGCGGAATGGAAAAAGGTGCTGTTTCGCGCACGATATTAGAGCATTCCGGGTGTTTTATCCTGTGCCGCACCCACGCGTATTTCAGCCTTTACGGACCACGGTCAACGGCGGCGTCGATCCATCATGGATTGGTGACGGCTGCGAAGAGTGCGTTGGGGTAACGTTTCAGATTTTGCGTGAAAACAGGGTGTCTGTATCACGTCGGTATTACGTCTGTAACGCGTCGGTATTTTTTCGGACTTGCAAGCGTTAGCAATACAGTTGCTATAACACCCTACTTCGGCTCCAACCGTACCGCCCCTTGGCTGGCATTGCCCACCAGTGACGCGTAGGCCCGCAAGGCTTTCGAAACTTTGCGTTTGCGCGGCTCGGACGGGCCCCAAGCTTTATCGCCTTTGGCCTCCATCTCTGCGCGGCGCGTTGCCAGTTCTTCATCCGTGAGCGCTACATTGATTGTGCGGTTCGGGATGTCGATCTCGATGATGTCACCCTCATTGATCAGACCGATAGCACCACCTTCGGCGGCTTCCGGGGAAACGTGGCCGATAGACAGACCGGATGTGCCGCCTGAAAAGCGGCCATCGGTGATCAATGCACAGGCTTTACCCAGTCGCATGGATTTCAAATACGATGTGGGATACAGCATTTCTTGCATGCCGGGACCACCGCGCGGACCTTCATAGCGGATGATAACCACGTCACCTGCGGTGACTTCTTTTTTCAGGATGCGGTTAACCGCTTCGTCCTGACTTTCGCAGACAATCGCGGGGCCCGAGAATTTCAGGATACTGTCGTCAACACCCGCGGTTTTCACAACACAGCCCTCATGGGCGATATTACCGAACAGAACCGCCAAGCCGCCGTCTTTGGAAAACGCGTTTTCTACCGAACGGATCACACCTTGAGCGCGGTCAACATCCAGTTCTTTGTAACGACGTGACTGGCTGAAAGCTTCAACCGTGCGCACGCCGCCCGGTGCTGCCAGAAACAGCTCATGGACATCTTTATCATTGGTCACGGTCACATCCCATTTCTGGATTGCCTCACCCATTGTATCCGAGTGGATTGTCGCCACATCATTATCCAACAGTCCTGCGCGGGATAATTCGCCAAGCAGGCCGAAAATACCGCCCGCACGGTGGATGTCTTCCATATGCACATTTGCTATCGCGGGGGCGACTTTACACAGGCAGGGCGTCGAGCGGCTGAGGCGGTCAATATCGTCTACAGTGAAGTCAACCTCGCCTTCTTGTGCCATCGCCAACAGGTGGAGAATTGTATTGGTTGAGCCACCCATCGCAATGTCCACAGTCATGGCGTTTTCAAAGGCGGCTTTGGTGGCGATACCACGCGCCGAGACAGCCATGTTGCCGTTTTCATAGTAGTCCTTGGTCAGTTCGACAATGCGCCGACCTGCCTGACGAAACAGGCCTTCGCGGTCGGCATGTGTGGCCAGCGTCGAGCCGTTGCCGGGCAAGGCAAGCCCCAGGGCTTCAGCCAGGCAATTCATCGAATTGGCTGTGAACATGCCAGAACAAGACCCGCAGGTCGGGCAGGCGTTTTCTTCGTATGCCAGAACCTCGGCGTCGGTGAGATCAGGGTTTGCCGCTTGGATCATTGCATCAATCAGGTCGATTTTGCGTAAATCTCCGTCGATATCAACTTTGCCCGCTTCCATCGGTCCGCCGGATACGAAAACCACAGGGATATCCAAACGCAGGGCGGCCATCAACATGCCCGGCGTGATTTTATCGCAGTTCGAGATGCAAACCATGGCATCGGCACAATGCGCGTTGACCATATATTCCACACTGTCGGCAATCACTTCGCGTGACGGCAATGAATAAAGCATCCCGTCATGGCCCATGGCAATACCGTCATCAACCGCGATGGTGTTGAATTCCTTGGCCACGCCGCCCGCCGCTTCGATCTCGCCTGCTACCAGTTGGCCCAAGTCCTTTAGGTGAACATGGCCCGGCACGAATTGTGTGAACGAGTTGACAACCGCGATAATCGGCTTGCCGAAATCGCCCTCGGTCATGCCGGTTGCGCGCCAAAGCCCGCGTGCGCCTGCCATGTTGCGGCCGTGTGTGGATGTGCGTGAACGATATGGGATCTTCATGTGTTTGCTCCGAAAAAACTGGTTGGTACTGTTTTGCATGACCATGCTCAAAACTTCCAGAGGATTCACACACTATATTTCAGAACACGTGGTTTTACGGTAATATTTTATCAACCCGTCGCTATTTTGGTCTGCTTTAAGGAGACTACAACATGGCTAACAACCGCAAGCATCACGATAGCACCACCTATCAGGGTCATTTTACTGGGGACCTCGTTGATAATTAACCAAACCCATATGGGCCCGAGAATGAATTCTATCAAGATGAACAATGTCAGTTCGGCCCCGCCAAGATGGCGTGAGGATGTTATCACCAGAAAGTGACCTACAGAGGAAATCACCGCACCCCAGACAAAGCAGATAACCAGATCTCGCAGTGGTATCTGAATATCCCCATTGGTCATATAAGTTGCGACCAGCATTGCAATCAACGAGCCGATAGCCGTTGCCGGCAACATATTCACGCGGCGTTTTTTGCGCAAAACCACCACAAAGCAGGCAAAGCAAACGCTGGCCGCAATCGCCATGACATTGCCAAACACCGAGCCTGTTGCCAAGCCGTCGCCAACCATCAGGATAATGCCGCCAAGCGCAACTATAATGGCTAGTGCAGTGGTTGCACTTAAGCGTTCGCCAAGGAATATGCGTGCAAATATTGCGGTGAAAAACGGTATTGCGCTCATGGTGAAAACCGCATTTGCTACCGTGGTGTGGGTAATCGCAAGTATGTAGCAGATAACCGTTCCCGAATAGAAAACACCTGCAATGACGCCAAGCCTGCCGACTTTCCTAACCGTTTGTACGGTTTCTTTGCCATGTTGAATAAACACGATGGTTGATATGGCACCTGCCAGTGCCAACCCGCGCCAGAAGATCAACTGCCAGTCGGTGGCGCTTTCAACGCTGCGTACCAATAGACCACCTGTACTGTTAATAACTGCGCTGACAAGCATCATCAGTATCGCACGTTTGTGCCAGATAATTGCCATAGCGGCTGGTTCGGCCTGAACCGGCGGTGTCATTTGCGAATGGTCATATGTTGCATCCAAAAAAGATATGCCTATCTGTGACACAGCCATTATTTCAGCAAATATGCAATCGTTTATTTCTTGTCAGAGTTTGCCGCTCTACCGGTAGCCTTGCGCCAAAGCCGCCCGAAACCACTACCTGCCTGAGACGTGCGCTCGCTTGCATCATCCCAAACGTCTTCGATGTCTTCCAGAACAGGATCAATGCGGCGGCGTTTGAAGCGTTGTAGCAGACGGAAAATACCAAGGCCGATCAGACCTATGACAATGAAGAATGTAATGTTGAACCACGGGATATAACCAACATCGGGGCCGCTTACGGGTTTGATCGAAATTGCGTTTGGATAAATCGACAGAGGCGAAAAGCGCCAGCCATAGTGTTTTATTGATACCCACTGCGGCGCTGAGGCGGTCGATTTAAGGTTATCCGCCATTGCGGAGACATCAGAGCTATTGGTTTTGAAATACGGTGGCCAACGGAACCAACCGGTATCTTCGTTACGGTACACAATCACCTTATCGTTAGGATAAAGCGCATTGATAAGGCGAACATCGCGGGTGACATTTGCAGTATTACCGCTATCGTGCTGCGCATAAAATATGCTATTCCATCCGGATAAGTCAGAACGTAAAATCTCGGTACCAGTGATCCGTACAATATCGCGTTGCGGCAAGGTGTAGTGAAATACCCCTGCAATCGTGAGGATCAAAATCGTCGATAATATCCATTTAATCCAGCGCATCTTGCCAACCTTATAACCTGTCAGTCCCTTATATGGGGATTTTGGCCGCGCTTACCAGAGGCGACTGGCACTGTATGATTGTTTTATGGCTGTTCATATCTCGTTAAGAAATGGCGCCTAGATTTAAACTATGGTTAATACACTCACAAAACACACCCGGCCTGTCCCGCTTGCGCTTTTCCATAATAGCGCAATACCGTCCGCTTACACACCTGAGAGTGTTGACTTATTTCTTGAAGAACGGGCGCGTGTACTGATTACAACGCTTGACCTGAACCAAACGGCTGAAACGACCTGCCATATCCATGCCAGCAAGCAAATCACCGTTTTGGACGGTTATGCCGAAGTGGAATTACCTGAAACATGCCTGAAGCTTTATGAAGGGCAGTCGGCACATATTCCGAACGGCACCGCGCACAGGATTGTGAATTTCGGTAAAATCCCTTTGAAATATGTGGAAATCCGCACCGGTCCATATGTAATGGATGACGACCAACTGACATAAATTATAAAAATCGCCCATTTATGTTGCACCTGCGAAGCGAATGTGTCACGCATGTGAAAATTCTGCAAATATAACGTAAAAAGGGTGCTAAAATGCTCGACGATACAAATCTAGTTTCAATTCTAAAAGACCCAAGCCTGTTGGGCTCGCAAGCCTATGTCGCAGGCGAATGGGTAGACGCCAAAGATGGTGCTACTTTTGAAGTTAAAAACCCGGCACGTGGTGATGTTTTGGCCGCATTGCCTGATTTGCAAGTGGAAGACGCGACATTTGCCATTGAAGCGGCCGCCAAGGCGCAAAAAGAATGGGCTGCCTGGACCGGCAAGGAACGTTCTGCCGTGATCCGTAAAATGTTTGAGTTGATGGTGGAAAACGCAGATGATCTGGGCGCGATTTTGACCGCTGAAATGGGCAAGCCGTTTGCCGAGGCACGCGGCGAAATCCTTTATGCGGCCAGCTTTTTCGAATGGTTCGGCGAAGAGGCAAAACGGGTATATGGCGAAACCATTCCCGGTCATCAGCGCGACAAGCGCATCACGGTACTAAAACAGCCCGTGGGTGTTGTGGCGTCAATCACACCGTGGAATTTCCCGTCCGCGATGATCACCCGTAAATTGGGCCCGGCATTGGCCGCGGGCTGTGCATTCGTTGCACGCCCTGCCAAGCAAACCCCACTTTCCGCATTGGCAATAGCCGCGATTGCGGATCGTGCCGGTCTGCCGAAAGGCGTGTTCAGTGTGCTGACCTCATCAAAGGCGCGCCCTATCGGGGCCGAGTTTTGCACCAATCCGCATGTACGTAAACTAACCTTCACCGGCTCCACTGAAGTCGGGCGTGTGCTGATGAAACAATGCTCCGACAAGATCATGAAGCTGTCACTGGAACTGGGTGGCAACGCGCCGTTCATCGTGTTTGACGACGCTGATCTGGATGCGGCGGTTGAGGGTGCGATGATTTCAAAATACCGCAACAACGGGCAAACCTGCGTGTGTGCCAATCGGATTTACGTGCAGGAAGGCGTCTATGATGCATTTGCTGAAAAACTGGCAGTTGCGGTCGGTAAACTGAAAGTTGGTGACGGGCTAAAAGAAGGTGTTGTTGCAGGCCCGCTGATTGATATGGCAGGTGTTGAAAAGGTTGAAGAGCATATTGCGGATGCCACGGCAAAAGGTGCCAAAATCTTAGCTGGCGGCAATCGTCATGCTTTGGGCGGCACGTTCTTTGAGCCGACAATCCTGACCGGTGTGACATCCGATATGGTGGTCACCGAAGACGAAACCTTTGGCCCGGTTGCCCCTTTGTTCAGCTTCAAAACCGAAGCAGAAGTTGTGGCCGCCGCCAATGACACGATTTATGGCCTGGCATCATACTTTTATTCCAACGACCTGAACCGGGTTACCCGCGTGCAAGAGGCCTTGGAATACGGCATGGTCGGCGTCAACACCGGCCTGATCTCAACCGAGGTGGCACCCTTTGGCGGGGTGAAACAATCCGGTCTTGGCCGCGAAGGCTCGCATCACGGCATGGATGATTACATGGAAATGAAATACATCTGCACGTCGGTTAAAGTTTAATCACCGCTTAAAAAATCAGACCGCCTGTACATACGGGCGGTCTTTTTTAATTTTTTTCCAAGAATTGACAAGCCGCCCCCGTCTAATAGCTTATGAAGATGGAGACGAGCGACGAAATTCTGGTAAATCGCGCCCAATCGGGTGATGCGCAGGCGTTCGGTCAGTTGCTCGAACGCCATTACGATATGATCCTGCGTTTGGGCTACAGAATGCTGGGCTCGCAATCCATGGCCGAAGACTTGGCGCAGGATGTGTGTTGTTCTTTGCCCAAAAAGCTGGGCTCGTTTCGGGGGGACGCCAAGTTTACCACTTGGCTTTACCGTGTCACGATCAACGCCGCCAAAGATTTACTGCGCAGGCAAAAAACCCGCCAAAACGCCCAACATGGTTGGAGCGATATGTTTGAAATG
>Ga0209344_10002493_pt1 | contig 20379 bp, 14 predicted proteins | sample Cruoilmetagenom6_FD_187293 | JGI IMG/M metagenome (GOLD analysis project Ga0209344, IMG submission 187293) | Oil polluted marine microbial communities from Coal Oil Point, Santa Barbara, California, USA - Santa Barbara Oil Seep Sample 6 (SPAdes)... | ecosystem: Environmental > Aquatic > Marine... | reverse complement strand
ATCTCTTCTTCCCGGCGCATGGACGTGGTGGCTGCCATAATGGCCGCTTCGGCTGCGGTTGCCGCGCCGTTCACATCCTCATCATCAATTTCCGGCTCGCGGCGTTGCGGTGTCCGGCTTTCGCCCGAGGAAATGCCGCCGCGCACGGCTTCACCAATCAGGCTTTCAATATCATCCAGCGGATCAGCCTTGGGCGCGGAACGGCCCTCGGCGTTCATCGCCGCATTGCCGAGACCAAATACCGGGGGAATGGAAAAATTGTCGTCTTCGGCCTGCGGCGCATCGTCCTGCGCATAACGCATGTCTTTGGCCGGGGTATAGCCGGTTTCTTCCTCATCCATCTGCGCGGCGATCAAATCGCCGATCGGATCGTCATCAGGTTCATTATGGCTTGGTGTCTCAACCTGGCGTGGCGTCTCGACGGCCCGAAGGTGCGGGCGCGGAACTTCGCGTTGCGGCGGAATAACAGCGCGCGGCTGGGCCGGCACAGGTGCCGGATCCGGATCATTGCCAAAATCGAGTTCTTCAAACTGCATGTCCGAATCATCGAAGCGCATCGCGTCCGGGCGCGCCGGTGCCGGTTGCGTGTCGCGGAACCTGTTGGCGAAGGCGGCATCGTCAGCCATTTTCCTGGCTGCCGTCGCCTCTGCCTCGAGTTCTTGCCTTCGCGCAGCTTCCGCTTGCACACGTGCATCATCCGCCGGGGATTCGCGCATCATTGTGGTGCGTGAATTGGGATTGCGAAAGGTCGGGGCAAATTTGGGGCTGGGCCGTTCGCCGAGGTGATCCTCGTTCGGCCGCTCGTCATTTTCATAAAGCGCGTCAGCATCGCGCGAAGCATTCAGTCTCTCGCTCGGCGGGGTGCCAACCGGCGGACGTGCAGGTGCTGCCGGGCTCGCCTGTCTGGGCGCCGGACGTGCGGGCATCTCCGGGGCTGGCTTGGCAGGCGCAGGTTCACCCCGCGCGTCATCTGCCATCAAGCGTGCCAGTTCGGCGATTAAATCATCTGACGAGTTTCCATCATCCGACATGCGCGACATTTTCGCAGTACCCATAAACTGGCGCCCTTGGACTTATCACATAACTGGTCTTCTCCCAGTCAACACATCGATTGTTCATATCAATGTGCCTTAATTATGAAAGTTCTTCAGGCGCTGTAACCCCCAACATCGCCAGGCCACTTCTGAGAACCTGACGTACCGCGTTGACCAAACCTAGCCGTGCTAAGGTTATTGTCGAATTATCTGCATTAACAAACCGTAAATCAACGTTTTCTTTGCCCTTGGCCCAAAAGGCGTGAAAGCCGCCCGCCAAATCATGCAGGTAAAACGCAATACGATGCGGCTCATGCGCCTTTGCGGCGGCAGCCACAACACGTGGCCACTGGCCGATCAACCGGATCAGTTCCAGCTCTTCGGGCGAGTTGATTTCGCTGTAATCAATCCCCGGCATAGCGGCTTCCGAAATATCCAGATCCGGCACATCCCGGGCCGCTATGCGGAAAATCGAACAGGCCCGCGCATGGGCGTATTGGACATAAAACACTGGATTATCACGGGTTTGCTCTTTCACCAGCGCAAAATCGAAGTCCAGCGCCGCGTCATTGCGCCGGAACAGCAGCATGAAACGCACGGCGTCGGAACCGACCTCGTCCACCACATCGGCCAGTGTTACCAGATCGCCGGAGCGCTTGGACATCTTGACCGGTTCGCCATTACGCAACAGCCGCACCAGCTGGCAAATGCGCACATCGATCTGCGCCGTGCCGCCGGAAATCGCCTTCACTGCGGCTTGTAGCCGCTTGATATAACCGGCGTGATCGGCACCCAGAACGATGATCTGTTCGGTAAAGCCGCGCAGAAATTTATCGCGATGATAGGCAATATCGGAGGCAAAATAGGTATAGGACCCGTCCGACTTGACCAAAGCCCGGTCGGTATCGTCGCCAAAATCGGTGGCGCGGAACAGGGTTTGCTCGCGATCTTCCCAATCCTCGATGGTCTTGCCCTTGGGCGGTTCCAGCGTGCCTTGATAGACCAGCCCCTCTTCGCGCAGCCATTCAAGGGTCAACTCAATCTGCCCGCCCTCCCCGTGCAGCGTCTTTTCGGAAAAGAACACTTCATGGGTGATATTGAGCTTGGCCAGATCCGCCTTGATCAGGTCGAGCATGGCTGCAAGCACCCGGGTCTTGACCGTCTCCAGCCATTCCGCCTCGGGCTTGCCCACCAGGGCATCGCCAAATTCTTTTGCCAGAGCCTGCCCGACCGGCACCAGATAATCACCGGGATAAAGCCCTGTCGGGATCGGGCCAATATCTTCGCCGAGGGCCTCGCGATAGCGCAGGAACGCGGAACGGGCCAGCACATCAACCTGCCCGCCCGCATCATTGAGGTAATATTCGCGGGTCACGTCGAAACCGCAATAATCCATCAATGACGCCAGCGCGTCGCCATAAACGGCGCCACGGGTATGGCCCACATGCATCGGGCCGGTGGGATTGGCCGAGACATATTCAATATTGACCTTGGTGCCGCGGCCAATGTCGGCGCGGCCGAAATCCATGCCGGCGCTGGCGATAGTGGCGAGCATTTTGTGCCAGATGGCATTGGTCAGGCGAAAATTGATGAAGCCGGGGCCGGCAATTTCCACGGAAACAACATCGGCATCATCAGCAAAGCTGGCCGCAAGCGCCGTGGCGACCTCGCGCGGATTCATGCCCAGCGGTTTCGCCACCACCATGGCGGCATTGGTCGAGAGGTCGCCATGGGCTAAATCGCGCGGCGGCTCGACCACGACTTTTTCAAGCAGCGGGAGCAGCCGGTCATCGCCGGGATAAAGTTTTGTGAGCGCATCCGCGACGCGCCCGGAGAAGATGTCAAAGACGTCCATAATTATTTCCGTTGGCCAACCTGCGTTGCGGTTAGCGGAAATCGGGCCGAGCGTCAAACAAGTGCTGGTAAAGGTCAAGGGCGTAAGGGTCGGTCATCCCGGCGACAAAATCGCACACAATGCGGGCGCGGGCCCTGTCATCGCTGGCCAATCTGGCCGCTTTGCCCCATCTGCCGGGCATGTCGCCGGTCTTCATCAGGTGGTCAAAAAGCGCCGCAACCACTTCCTCGCTCCGGGTGACATGGGTCATCACCGTGTCGGCGCGATAGACCTTGTCGAACAAAAACCGCTTCAGGCCCCGCTCGCCTTCCGCCATTTCCGGTGAAAACCCGATCAGGGTCCGGCCGGCATGGCGCACATCCTCGACGCTTTGCGGGCCTTCCTCGACAAGCGCTGCTGCACCGGTGCGGATCACGTCCTCAATCGTGCGGGTAATCAGCCGGCGCTGGACTTCATGGGTTTGCCGCGTTGGCTCGATATCGGGCCATTTGCCAAGGACTTCCTCGACAATCGGGCCAACAAGGGCCACATCGCGCAAATCCTCGATATGCAACACCTTGGCCCTGATGGCGTCATCGATATCATGGGCATTATAGGCGATATCATCTGCAATCGCCGCCGCCTGGGCTTCAAGGCCCGCATAAGTGTGCATTTCCAGATCGGCACTGGCCGGAATATCATCCAGCCCCGCCGGCAGGCCCTCAAGGGCATATTTGCCGACGGGCGTGCCGTCAGCCGCCGTTAAGGGGCCGTTATGCTTGAGTATGCCTTCAAGGCTCTCCCAGGTCAGGTTCAGCCCGTCATGTTCGGCATAGCGGTTTTCAAGCTGGGTCACCGTGCGCAGCGCCTGAACATTATGGTCAAAGCCGCCCCAGGGCTCCATCCGCGCATTCAGCACGCGCTCACCGGCATGGCCAAACGGGGTATGACCCAAATCATGGGCCAGCGCCACGGCCTCGGCCAGATCCTCGTTGAGGCTCAGCGCCCGGGCAATCGAGCGGGCAATCTGCGAGACTTCCAGCGTATGGGTCAGCCGGGTGCGGAAATGATGGCCTTCGTGATGCAGGAACACCTGGGTCTTGTGCTGCAGGCGGCGAAAGGCCGTCGAATGCAAAATCCGGTCGCGATCGCGCTGGAATTCGGAGCGCGTCGGGCTTGCTCCGGGCTGGTAAAGTCGCCCCCGGCTGTCCGCTGGATCTGACGCGTAAATTGCCAACTCGCTCATTGTTGAACACAAGCCCCTTTTCATTGCCGCTTCCGCTTCTTATCTTAGGGAAAAGAATTCTTACCGCCGGTTGCGGCAGAAGAGGTAACGGCATGGCTGAAACTGCATTAGCATCAAACGATGTCATTTTGACAGAGCGGGCCGCCAAGCGGATTTCAAAAATCCTGTCCAAGGAACCGGCAGGCTCGGTTTTGCGCCTTTCGGTCGCTGGCGGCGGCTGTTCCGGCTTTCAGTACGAATATAATGTCGTACAGGACAGCCCGGCCAATGATGATCTGGTTTTGACCAGTGGCGATGCCATTGTGCTGATTGATTCCATGTCGCTGGAATTTTTGGGCGGCGCGGAAATCGATTTCGTTGATGACCTGATCGGCCAGTCCTTCCAGATCAAGAATCCCAACACCGTGGCCTCATGCGGCTGCGGCACCAGCTTTTCGGTCTGATAGACTTTTCAATAATCCCGCTATGCATCTCAAGCCGCGCCGAAAAAACCAGCGCGGCTTGTCCGTTTGGTTTGCCGGGATGACAAAAAACATCCCCATATTGTCGGGACCGGCCGCAAAAGGTTGATGACCCCTCGCCCGCTTATGCTAAATTCGCACTGAGGAACGACACGGCCCTGACGCCAAACCATGGGACTGAACAATGCGGATTGCGACCTGGAACATTAATGGCATCAAGGCCCGTCTAGCCGTTCTGGTGCACTGGCTCGAACTGCATAAACCGGACATTGTCTGCCTGCAGGAAATCAAATGTCTCGACGAGAATTTCCCCCGCGCCGAGATCGAGGCGCTTGGCTACAATATCGAAACCCACGGGCAGAAAAGCTTTAATGGCGTCGCGATTCTCTCCCGCCTGCCTTTCGATGAAGTCACGCGCGGCTTGCCCGGTGACGATGCCGACGAACAGGCCCGGCTGATCGAGGGCGTGTTCTCGGTGCCCTCGGGCGTTGTGCGGGTGTGCAATATCTATCTGCCGAACGGTAATCCGGTCAGCGAAGACAGCGAAAAATTCCCCTACAAGCTGGCATGGATGGCGCGTTTGCGGACGTTTGTCGCGGCGCGGCTGGCCCTTGAAGAACCGTTTATCCTCCTCGGGGATTTCAACCTGATTCCGACTGCCGCCGATTGCCATGATCCCAAAGCCTGGTGGGGTGATGCGCTTTACCGCCCTGAAAGCCTTGAGGAATTCCGGAAGCTGGCGAATCTCGGCCTGACCGATGCCGTACGCAGTGTGACGGATGCCCCGGCCTATACATTCTGGGATTTCCAGTCAGGGGCCTGGCGCAAGGACAATGGTATTCGCATCGACCATCTCATGCTGTCGCCGCAATCCGCGGACCGGCTGGATGGCGTCACCATTCATAGGGATACGCGCGGTTGGGACAAACCCTCGGACCATGTGCCGGTTGAAGGAATATTTGCCCTTTAATGTCAGGGCTAACAGACCCCTTAAACAGGGCTAAAAGACCTTTATAAAAAGCTTAAAAAAGGGCTGGGTTCTGGTTTAGTAACCGCCGAATCGGGGCCCCAGATTATCCGCCGCGATAACGGCCTGGGCGCGCTGATCCGGTAATGCCACCGACATGGCATTATTGAGCAATTGCTCGATCTGGGCCTGCTCGGGCGTGCCCCGGGCACGATGGTCGGCAACCGTCAGCCACATCAGGCCTTCCACCGGCTGCGCCGGGATGTCATCGGCACCGTTGAACAACAAATCGCCCAAGGTGGCCTGGGCCACGGCATGGCCCTTGCGGGCCGCCAGTGACAGCCAGCGGGCGCTCTGCAAGGCATTGATGCCCAGTTCGTTCTGATCGAGATAAAGCCGCCCGACGCGATATTGCGCATCGGCATCGCCGAAATAGGAGGCGGCATGCATCAAGAGCGCATGCGAGCGGCGGTTGTCCACCTTGATGCCGGCATCAGGCAGGCCGTCGCGGTAATATTCGCCGACCTTGACGAACGACTGCGCCACAATATCCGCTTCAAGCGATTTGGGAGGTGTGTTGGCGTTGTCATTGGCGATGCGCGAGAAATAACCAAAGGCTTTCACCTGGTCCTTCTCAACGCCCTCGCCGGTTTCATACATGACGCCCAGGCGCCACATGGCAATCGGCTGACCCGCATCGGCCGCGCCCTGCAGGGCTGCAACCAGCTCGTCACGGGAAATGCCGCCACCGGCACCGTCCATGAGATTGGCCATGCCCAAAGCCGCCTCGACAGCGGTCTGCGCATATACCGGCGCGGTCGCCAGATTGAATATCAACATAGACGGCAAGGCGATGGATAACGCGATACGCCGGGGATCAAAAATCCGCATAAATCCTCTTTCCACCCCCGCCGTCACTTGGACGGTTACAAAACCAATGCCGCAAATTCACGGCATCTCTGGCTATCTGGCGGTCAGACAATTCCGAAATGTCAAAATTCATGACGCCCATTGCTTCCAACTTCGCCGTCCGGTGTTCACCTTTCCCGTTCTAAGCGGGGTTGGTGTTTTTATATCCGGTTTGTGGACTTACGGTCCCGGTCATCACTAACCAATACCGTATCAGTCCGCGCCCAACAGAGACGCGCCTAACTCAATAGGTGTTCTCTTTTGGGGTAAGATTGTGGCAAATGTCGCGTAGCAAAGCGTAAATGGGGCGTGGCAGACTCGGGTTTTGGCCCAAATGTTGCAGTTTTACCACAGGCCCCATTTCCCCGAACGGCTCAGCTGAGCCGTTTCAACGCCGCCTCGATATGGCCTTTGCGTTCCTGCGCTTCGTTGCGCCGGGCACGCTGTTCCTCGATCACCGCATCGGGTGCCTTGGAGATAAACTGCTCATTGGCGAGCTTTTTATCCACCTTGCTGATTTCATCGTCGAGTTTGGCGATGTCCTTGGCAAGACGGGCCTTTTCGGCACCGATATCAATGATGTCCCCGAGCGACAGCGCATAGATCGCCTCCCCGAGCACCAGCTGGGCCGCGCCCTCAGGCACAGCGTCCGCCTCGGTCAGCTCAACGATACGGGCCAGCCGTTCGATCGCTGCACGATGGGTTTCGATCCGGGCTTGCGTTTGCGCATTGGCGCCCACCACCTGTGCCGGGATTTTGGCCCCACCCGGCACGTTCATTTCCACCCGCACCGAGCGAATCCCGGAAATCAGTTCAACCAGCCAGTTCATTTCGCTATCGGCATCGGCATTTTCCAGCCCCGCCAGATCGGGCCATGCAGCCACAATCAATTGCGATTCGCGCGCCGGGCCCTGTTTGCCGGTTTCGGCCCACAATTCCTCGGTTACAAACGGCATGAAGGGATGCAGCAGCTTGAGGATCTGATCGAGCGTATAGGCGGCAGTTGCCTGGGTTTCGGCCTTGGCAGCGGCATCCTCACCGGTCATGACCGGTTTGGCCAGTTCCACGAACCAGTCGCAGAATGTGCCCCAGACGAAATCATAGGCCGCATTGGCCGCTTCGTTGAACTTGTAGTCTTCAATGCCCTTGCTGACATTGCCCACGGCGCGCGCCGTGGCACCGAGAATCCACTGATTGAGCGGCTGGGAGACGGCTTTGGGATCAAAGCCTTCCACACGCACGCATTCATTCATCTCGAGAAAGCGTGCGGCATTCCACAGCTTGGTGACAAAGTTGCGATAGCCCTCGACGCGGGTCATAGACAGGCGCAAATCGCGGCCCTGTGCCGCCATGGCGGCCAGCGTAAACCGGGTCGCATCGGCACCATATCCGTCGATCAGTTCGAGCGGATTGATGACATTGCCCTTGGTCTTGGACATTTTCTGGCCCTGCTCGTCGCGGACCAGCGCATGCACATAAACCGTATGAAACGGTTCCTCATGCAGGAATTCAAGCGACGTCATCATCATGCGGGCAACCCAGAAGAAGATGATATCAAAACCGGTGACCAGAACCGATGTGGGATAATATTTGCGCATTTCCTCGGTGTCGTCCGGCCAACCCAAGGTTGAGAACGGCCAGAGGCCTGAGGAAAACCACGTATCCAATACATCCGGGTCGCGGATCAATTCGACCGGCTTGCTGTAATGGGCGTCGGCAGCGGCCTGCGCTTCTGCTTCACTCTGTTTGACGAACACGGTGCCATCCGGTCCATACCAGGCCGGAATCTGGTGTCCCCACCACAATTGGCGCGAAATACACCAGGGCTGGATGTTTTCCATCCAGGCAAAATAGGTGTTTTCCCAGCTCTTGGGCACGAATTTGGTGCGGCCTTCGCGGACCGAGGCCAGCGCCGGCTTGGCCAGCTCTTCAGCATTGACGAACCATTGGTCAGTCAGGAAAGGCTCGATGACGACCATTTTGGTCTTTTCATCATGCGGCACCATGATCTTGCGATCCTCGACGCTGTCGAGCAGGCCGAGCGCTTCAAAATCAGCAAGAACCTGTTTGCGCGCGGCAAAGCGGTCGAGGCCCTGATAGGCCGCCGGCGCATTTTCATTGATCCGCGCTTCGGTGGTGAAAATATTGATCTGCTCGAGATTATGGCGCACGCCGATCTCGAAATCGTTGAAATCATGGGCCGGGGTCACCTTCATGGCACCGGTGCCGGTTTCGAGATCAACATAATCATCCGCCAGAATTGGCAGACGCTTGCCCACCAGTGGCAGGTCCACAAATTTGCCCTGCAGGCCGGCATAACGTTCGTCGTCCGGGTGCACGATCACGGCGCTGTCGCCCAGCATGGTTTCGGGGCGCGTGGTGGCAATGACGATATAGTTGCGGGTTTCGAAGGCTGTGGCCTTGCCATCCTCGTCAAATTCGACCGGGTGCTCATAGGTGACGCCATCGGCCAGCGGATAACGCAGGTTCCACATATGACCATTGACCTCGATGCTCTCGACTTCGAGGTCAGAGATCGCGGTCTGCAGGTCCGGGTGCCAGTTGACCAGCCGCTTGGCGCGATAGATCAGGCCCTTTTCATGCAGGCCAACAAACACTTTAAGAACGGCCTTTGAAAGGCCTTCATCCATGGTGAAGCGTTCCCGCGACCAGTCGCAGGACGCACCGAGCCGTTTGAGCTGGTTGAGAATGGTACCGCCGCTTTCAGCCTTCCATTCCCAGACTTTTTCGAGGAATTTTTCGCGCCCGAGTTCACGGCGCGTTGGCTCCTGGCGTTCCGCCAACTGGCGTTCGACGATCATCTGCGTCGCAATGCCGGCATGGTCGGTGCCCGGCTGCCACAACACATCCTTGCCGCGCATGCGCTCAAACCGGATCAGGATGTCCTGAATGGTATTGTTCAGCGCGTGGCCGATATGCAGCGAACCGGTGACATTGGGGGGCGGAATGACGATTGAATAGGTCTCTGCGCCCGGCTTGGCACCAGCGCCAGCGGCAAACGCCCCGGCGTCCTGCCAGGCTTCATAGATACGTCCCTCGACCGTATTCGGCTCGTAGGTCTTTTCAATCATCGGATATCCGCTCGCAAAAAACATTGCGCCCAAGCCCTTTTGGACCCGGGCGACAATCATTTATAACCCTGACAGGGATAAAGCCAAGCTGGAGCCCGGTGTCAACCGGAACTCACCAGATAAGCCCGGAGCCCATCCCCTTTGATGGGATCAAAAGGGGCTCCAGTCTTTAAGTGGTCGCGCTTCGAACCGAATAAGTGGTGCCCACTTATTCTGGAAACGCTCTAGCTACCGCGTGACAGGCGCTCGATTTCCTTTTCGACGATATTCTCGACCACGCTGGGGAGATTTTCGTCGAGCCATTCCTTCAACATCGGCCGCAACATTTCGCGGATCATGTTTTCAATGGTCAGCTCATGCGCGCCCAAAGCCACACTGCCCAGTTTGGCAAAGGCATTTTTGACGGCCGCATCGGTGGTCGGCTCGAGCAGACGGCTGGCCATGTCCGAGGACAGGTTCTTGTCCGGCATGGGGGCACTTTCGGCTACCGGCCGTTCGGCGCGCGGGGCACTCCGGGCCGGGCCATCAAACGAAATATCGTCCGGCACCACAAGTTCGGGGACGGTGAAATCATCACTGTCCTGCCCGAACGCATCCTCATCATCCGCCGCCGCAATGCTGGGGAAATCAAAGCCCTCGACCGGGTCCTCGTCTTCGGATTCATCATCGTCGCCGATAATCTGCTCCGGCGAGAGCTCAAGGGCCTCCAGCTCGTCTTCCATGGTAGAGGGCATCATTTCGGGCACATCGAACTCATCGGGAATATCAAAACTCAACGGCTCGTCTTCCGCTGGCGCAGCGGCAGCGGCAGGCGCAACCCCGGCATCGTCGTCGGCAATAATTTGCCGAATGGACGACAGGATTTCATCCATTGAGGGCTCTTTGGCCGCTGGCTTGTTCATTGGTGCCTCACTCTACATGGCTCGAGACGTAGTACATACGAAAAAGCCGTTGTACTAAAGCCGTCTGATTCGCGCTTACACAGTTTAGCTATCTCAAGCATATACGTGAAACGAAAGGGAGGCCTCCCAAGGGGTCTTCCACGGCTTGTGCGCCATGTTTTGGCCAAAACGCCGGGATTGTGATGCAAAAAAGGCAGATTCGCCGATCATCGCGAACCTGCCCTGTCATTTGAATATCGTGTATGCCCGCCCAAACAGGCACCAGTTCAGTCGGCGACGCTCCGCAATTCCTGCCAGACGTCCTCGACATTGCGAAGATATCCATCGGCATTCTTGATCTGGACCGGCAGGCCGAGTTCACGGGCGGACAAGCGACCCGATGCGGCCAGCAGGCTGAACCCGGCAGCAATGCGGGTGGTCTGCGCACCGATCAGGCCTTCCTGGGCCGTGGTCAGGGTTGCGCGCGCATCAAGTACATCCAGCGTGGTGCTCTGACCGACATTGCGTTCCTCGATCACACCATTGAGCACCAGTTCATTGGCGCGGATGGCGGACTGGGCCGCGTCGATCTGGGCACCTGCATTTTGCAAAGTGCTCCATGCGGTGATCACAGCGGCGCGAATCTGGTCGCGGACGGTAAGCGCATCAATCTCGCTCCGGATCTGGCCGAGATTGGCTTTACGCGCCGAGGCACCAAGGGCACCGCCCGCATAAAGGGGCACGCTCAGGTTCAAACCGACAGAACCGGTGCCGGTGCTTTCATAGGTGCCCGTGCCGGGGCTGGAGAATCTGCCGCCAATGCTGCCGATCAGTTTCAACGTCGGGCCGAAGGCGCGCGATGCGGCTTCGGACTCTGCCTGGGCTGCACGCAACTGCGCCTTGGCCGAGAGAATGTCGGGATGGAAGCTTTCTGCTGAAGTCTGGGCCTGATCGATGGAACCGGGCAACAGACCATTGAAGCTATATTCAAGGCTGAGATTTTGTGGCTTGCGACCAATCCAGCGTTCATAGCTGCCCTGGCTGTTCTGCAGAGCGGCAATAGCGGATTTGTACGAAGCAATGGCAGAGGCAAGGCTGGCATCGGCCTGGGAGACTTCGATACGGGTCCCCTCGCCGATATCCAGCCGGTCATTGGACGATTGCACCTGGGCCTGCAGGAACTTTACGTTCTCGGCCCGCAATTGCACCAGTTTGGTATTGGTTACCACATCGAGATAGGCGGAGGCTGCGGACAGAAGCACGTTCTGCTCGGCGCTGCGCAACCCTTCCTTGGCGACGACGGAATAGGCACGCGCGCTTTCGATCTGGGCATCGGTGGTCAGATTGTCGAACAGGGTCTGGCTGTAGCTGAGGCCAATGCTGGACGATTGCAGGCTGGTGCCGGGGGCACCTGATACGGTCCAGGATGAATTGAGATCGGCAGATGCTGCAATCGTTGGCATCTTGCCTGCCCTGCGCGCCGCAATATCTTCGGCGGACATTTTGACGCTCAAGAGCGCTGAGGCTATCTGCGGGTTGTTTGCATAAGCATTTGCCAAGGCATCACGCAAGGATTCTGCAAATGCTGGCGTCGTCGCGAAAATCGCAATTGCGGCAACGGCACTCGCCCGCAAAGCTCTCATTGAAATCATATCAAAGTCTCCAAAGCCCGATCACTCTAGTTTGGGCACATAGGAGTCTCAACCTGAGATCGCAATGGTTACCCAATTGTAATGCAAAATTCTGGCCCGCCGTGGTCATGGTGCAACAGAAGGTGCCGGCGGGTCAGCTAAAATCATCCTGTGTGCAGAATCAGCAATGGTGAGAGCGTCGGCCCAAATTTCGCAACAAAGTCCTAAAACGCAAATTCGGGCCGCGGCCTGACCGAAACAAGTCTGGGGATTGCCGCATTGTAGGAACGGCGCATGGCAATGTCGTTGCCGGTTTTTACATACAAGCGCGCGGTGCAGGTTGCGCCCTCAATCACCATGGCCACCAGGCGGCCGCCATCTCTTAACTGGGTCAAAAGCTTCGGCGGCACGTCATCGACAGCGCCTTCCAGAACGATCACGTCAAACGGAGCTTCTGACGGCACGCCGCCGGCCAGATCACCCGCGAGCACCGCCGCATTGCCGATATCGAGATCAGCAAGAAGCGTATTGGCCTGCTCAACAAGTCCCGCGTCATCATCCAGCGCCACAACCGCGCTGGCGAGACTGGCAAGAACTGCTGTCGAATAGCCGGTGCCGCAGCCGATATCGAGCACCACATCGTCCGGGCCCACTTCAGCCAGCTGGACGAGCTTGGCAAAGGGCGCTGCGGACGCCAGGGCGCGGCCACCAGTGCCGAGCACATGGTCTACATCGACATAAGCGAGCGGGCGGCGGCTGGCTGGGACGAATCGTTCCCGGGGAATTTGGCCCATGGCGGCCAGTAATTCGCTATCGGTGATGCTGGCCGTGCGCAGCTGGGTATCCACCATCTGCTGGCGTGCGCGCTCAAAATCTTCCATGTCCAGAACCAATCTTGTCGTTACGATCTGCTGAAGAGGGATTAGCCCTGCTTATGCCCTGATGCAAGGATTACGAGATTAACACTGGTAAAAGAACAACACATGACCCGCTTGCGTCGAGCGATCTTCTCAAATAGAAACCGCTTTGGTTGATGAGGCCACGTGGCGGAGTGGTTACGCAGCGGATTGCAAATCCGTGTATTCCGGTTCGATTCCGGACGTGGCCTCCAACTCTTTTCCGGAGCATGTCATGCCCAAGAACGCGGTAGCCGGGGTTATTCTTGCCGGCGGGCGTGGCGCACGGCTTGGCGGCGTCATTAAAGCGCATCTCAAGATTTCCGGCATACGCCTTGTGGATCGCATGGCGGAATGCTTGCGTCAGCAAACGGATATCGTTGCGCTGTCGACCGGCACATTCCCTCCGCATGCAATTCGCCCTCAACACCCCCTGCCTGTCATTCCCGATGCCGATGCGCCTGATTCGGGGCCAGTTGGGGGCCTTGCCGCCGCCGCGGACTGGTGCCGGGGCCAAACACCCGCCTTGCCGCTACTTTTGACGGCGGCGGTCGACACGCCGTTTTTTCCAGCCGATTTTCTGACACGGGCGCTGGCGCTGATGGATAACGACACTGATGTAGTGATCGGTGCCTATGGGGATCAGCCCTATCCCACCAATGCCCTTTGGCGGGTTTCGGCGCTGGGTGAACTTGGCGCGCGTGTCGCCCAGGGTGCGGCACCGCGTGGGCTCAAGGCAGTCGTTGAGAAAAGCAGAACCCGCATTCTCACCTATCCGGTGGCGAACGGGCCCGATCCCTTCACCAATATCAACACCATGGCGGACCTGCTGGAATGCGGCCGGCGCGCTTATTTGGACGGGAATGCCAAACAGTCCAATTGAGGGCTTGGCAAAGCAATTCAAAACAGCTAAACGGTCCCCGGCCTGAGTGATCAGGCTGCACCTTTTTGGTGATCCCCGGTAGCTCAGTTGGTAGAGCAAGCGGCTGTTAACCGCTGGGTCGCTGGTTCGAGTCCGGCCCGGGGAGCCAAAAACTCCCAAATATTGAAAATCATCTGACGCAACACGTCTATAAACGTGTTGTGTGTCAGTTCGTGCGCGTGCCCGAGTGATGGCGCGCGCTTTTGCGTTCGCCGTACGGTGAAGCGCAGGGGGAATCACGTCCGTCCCTCGGGGACACGTCAGGCGATAATAATTTTTTGTAATTCAGAATTTATCTGACATTACGAATGTTTCGAAACTTTGCGATGATTGAACATTCCTAATGTCAGGAAAATTCATATTGTTTCAAACATGCGCAATATTATATCATTCGTAATGTCACATATCTTGACAATGTTATGAACATTAAAAACATTAGTAATTTAATTTGTTCATGAATTTCATGACGTTACAAACTAATCGAATGTTGGAAAAATTACATAAACGCCGCTGACGAGGGTGCCCTCCCCCTTAGACGGCAGTCTCGGCGATCTGTTCCAGCTCGATCAGCGTGCCGTCGAAATCCTTGGGGTGCAGGAAGAGGACCGGCAGGCCGTGGGCACCGATTTTGGGGGTGCCATCACCGAGCACGCGGGCACCATCTGCTGTCAGTTTGCGTGCCGCTGTTTCCAGATCATCGACCTCAAAGCAGATATGATGCATGCCGCCTGAGGGGTGTTTTTCGAGAAAACCGGAGACCGGCGAATGTTCGCCCAGCGGTTGCAGCAATTCGATCTTGGTGTTGTCGAGCAGGACGAACACCACGGTCACCCCGTGCTGCGGCAGGCTTTGCGGCGGCGAGACCTCGGCTCCGAGCAGATCGCGATATTTGGCGGTTGCCTTGGCAAGATTGGGCACGGCGATGGCGATATGGTTGAGACGGCCGATCATTGGTTGGTCAAACGCCCTTCGATCCGGTTCAGCACCGCAAAGGCGGCCTGCAACACATTAGTGCCCGGCCCGAAGATTTCGGCAACCCCGGCCTGACGCAGGAATTCATAATCCTGTTCGGGAATGACGCCACCGGCAATTACCGCCACATCGTCGAGCCCGCGGGCGCGCAAATGCTCGATCAGTTCGGGGACCAGCGTCTTGTGCCCGGCGGCCAGTGAGGAGACGCCGACTGCATCGACCTGCAATTCCTCGGCGTGAATGGCGACTTCTTCCGGGGTTTCGAACAGGGAGCCAATCTGCACGTCAAAGCCCATATCGGCAAAGGCGGTGGCGATGACCTTGGCACCGCGGTCATGGCCATCCTGCCCCATTTTCGCGATGAAAATGCGGGGCTTCTGGCCGTGGACTTCCCCATAACTTTCAATGCGTTCGCACAAGGCCTGATATTCCGGATCGTCGCGATATTGCTTGGCATAGACGCCGGAAATCACCTTTGTCACCGCGCTATAGCGGCCGAACACTTCTTCCATGGCAGCCGAGATTTCGCCCAGCGTGGCGCGGGCGCGGGCGGCGATGATGGCGGCGGCGAGCAGATTGCCCTCATTCATCGCTGCGCATTCCTTCAAGCCGGCCAGCGCCTCGTCCACACGAGCTTGATTGCGGCTCTTGCGGATCTGTTTGAGCTGGGCGATCTGGTCTTCGCGCACCTTGCGATTGTCGATCTCGCGGGTTTCAAGCTTGTCTTCCGTTTCAAGCCGGAAGCGATTGACGCCGACGATCACGTCTTCCCCCCGATCAACCCGGGTCTGGCGCAAGGCGGCGGCTTCCTCGATCCGGGCCTTTGGCGTGCCGGCCTGCACCGATTGGGTCATGCCGCCTTCGGCTTCAGCCTCGGCGATGAGCGCCCCGGCCCGCGCCACCAGCTCGCCGGTCAGCGCCTCGATGTAATAGGAACCGCCCAAAGGATCGACGACATCGGTGACCCTTGTTTCGTGCTGGAGGATCAATTGGGTATTGCGGGCGATGCGGGCAGAGAAATCCGTTGGCAAAGCAATGGCTTCGTCGAATGCGTTGGTATGTAGACTCTGCGTGCCACCCAGAACCGAGGCCATGGCCTCAAAGGCGGTGCGAACCACATTGTTATACGGGTCCTGCTCGGTCAGGGAGACGCCCGAGGTCTGGCAATGGGTGCGCAACATCAGCGAGCGCGGGTCCTTGGCACCGAGATCACTCATGATTCCGGCCCAGAGCTGGCGGGCGGCGCGCAATTTGGCGATTTCGACAAAGAAGTTCATGCCGATGCCGAAGAAAAAGCTCAAACGCCCTGCAAACGCATCGATATCCAGCCCGTTGGCCTGGGCGGCGCGGACATATTCCATCCCGTCGGCGAGCGTATAGGCCAGCTCCTGCACCGCCGTCGCCCCGGCCTCATGCATGTGATAGCCGGAAATGGAGATGGAATTGTATTTGGGCATGTGTTCGGCGGTATAGGCGATGATATCGCCGACGATCCGCATCGAGGGCTCGGGCGGGTAGATATAGGTATTGCGGACCATGAACTCTTTCAGAATATCATTCTGAATGGTGCCGGAGAGTTTTTCGGCCGAGACGCCCTGCTCTTCCGCCGCGACGATGAACATGGCCAGCACCGGAATGACCGCGCCATTCATGGTCATGGAAACCGACATCTCATCAAGCGGGATGCCCTCGAACAGCACTTTCATGTCCTCAACGGAATCAATCGCCACCCCGGCCTTCCCGACATCGCCGGGCACGCGCTCATGATCGCTGTCATAGCCGCGATGGGTGGCCAGATCGAAGGCGACGGACAAGCCCTTTTGCCCCCCCGCTAGATTGGCGCGGTAAAAGGCATTGCTTTCGCGCGCGGTGGAGAAGCCCGCATATTGGCGGATGGTCCAGGGCCTGTTGGCATACATGCTGGCGCGGACGCCGCGCGTATAGGGTGCGGCACCGGGCAGATCGGCGGTTGCGCCTTCGGGAATATCCTCGGCGAAATAGGCGGGCTTGACCGGCAGGTCGCCATAATCGCGCATCAGCACCTCAAGCGGCTTGTCCTTCAATTCCTTTTGGGCGCGGGCTGCCCATTGGGCATAGGTGGCGGGTTTGATCGTCATGCGTCTTCGAACTCCATGATGATTTCATCGACGGCGAGAATGGAACCGATACCAGCATGAACCTTGGCGATCTTCAGCCGCTTTTCCGCCCGCAACACGTTTTCCATTTTCATCGCTTCGACAATGGCCAGCGCCTGCCCGTCCTCGACGATATCACCTTCGGCCACATCGAGCCGGACGATGACGCCGGGCATGGGGCAGAGCAGGAATTTTGACATATCGGGCGGAATCTTGACCGGCATGAGCGGCATCAGATCGGCGACGCGGGGCAGCAGCACCTTGGCGACGATATTGGCACCACGATAGCGCATGCGGAAGCCGCCGGTGACCCGGTCCATGCGCACGAACATGCGATCCTCACCGAAACGGGCATGGGCAATGGTGTCGCCCGGCTGCCAGCCGGCCTCGAGGGCGATTGGCTTGCCTTTGGCATCAGTCAGGGTGTCATTGCCGGCCATGCCGAAATCCCAACGGTTGCCGTCGATCATCACGGCCCGGTGCGGCTCATCGACATGCATGTTGAGCGTGCCATTGCCGGCAAAACCACGGGTATCGAGCCGCAGCGCCGCTGCGCAGGCGATGGCGGCGAGTTTGGCGAGATCGGCATCGCTGAGGGTGACCCCGTCAAAACCTTCGGGGAATTCCTCGGCGATATAGCCGGTGGTCAGCCGCCCGTCACGGAAGCGCTGCTGGTCCATGACGGCGGAAAGGAAGGGGATATTGTGCCCCACCCCTTCGAGCTCAAAGGCGTCGAGCGCATCGGCCATGGCCTCGATGGCCTCGCCGCGGCTTGGGGCCCAGGTGCAGAGTTTGGCGATCATCGGGTCGTAAAAGGTGGAAATCTCGCCGCCCTCGTATACGCCGGTATCATTGCGCACGACGATCTTGTTGCTGGCTTCGGCGACCGGCGGGCGATAGCGGGTCAGCCGCCCGACCGAGGGCAGGAAATTGCGATACGGGTCTTCGGCATAAATCCGGCTTTCAATGGCCCAGCCGGTCATGGTGACCTCGGCCTGACGCAGGGAGAGCTTTTCGCCCGAGGCGACGCGCAGCATTTGTTCGACCAGATCGAGCCCGGTCACCAGTTCGGTCACCGGGTGTTCGACCTGCAACCTGGTATTCATTTCAAGGAAATAGAAGTTCAATTCACCATCGACGATGAACTCGACCGTGCCGGCGCTGGCATAGCCGACGGCCTTGGCGAGGGCCACGGACTGCTCGCCCATTTGCACCCGGGTCGCCTGATCGAGAAACGGGCTGGGCGCTTCCTCGATCACCTTCTGGTTGCGGCGCTGGATGGAACACTCGCGCTCGCCGAGATAAAGGCAATTGCCATGGGCATCGCCCAGAACCTGGATTTCGATATGGCGCGGATCGGTGATGAATTTCTCGATGAAAATCCGGTCGTCGCCAAAGCTGGAGGCGGCTTCCGATTTTGAGCGGTCAAAGCCTTCGCGGGCTTCGGCATCATTCCAGGCGATCCGCATGCCCTTGCCGCCGCCGCCGGCCGAGGCCTTGATCATTACCGGATAGCCGATCTGGTTGGCGATTTTCACCGCGTCTTCGGCATCGGCAATGAGGCCCATATGGCCGGGCACGGTGGAAACACCGGCTTCGGCGGCCAGTTTTTTCGAGGTGATCTTGTCACCCATGGCGGCGATTGCCTTGGGCGGCGGGCCGATGAACACCACGCCCGCTGCGGCACAGGCTTCGGCGAATTTGGCATTTTCGGACAAAAATCCATAACCGGGATGAATGGCCTCGGCACCGGTTTGCTGGCAGGCCTCTAAAATGCGGTCGCCCAGCAGATAGCTGTCGGCAGCGGCCGAGCCGCCAATATGCACGGCCTCATCGGCCATACGCACATGCAGCGCTTCCCTGTCCGCATCCGAATAAACGGCGACGGTCTTGATGCCCATTTTCTTGGCGGTCTTGATAACCCGGCAGGCGATTTCGCCTCTGTTGGCTATGAGGATTTTTTTGAACATTGAGACTGCGCCTCTATAATTTACCGACCAAGAGAATGGACACCGCTACGAGCAGCGGTACTCCACCAACCATTATTGCTAAGTTGGAGAACAGGGACGAAAAGACATACATCTTTTTGGCACCGCTCTTTTCAAACAATGGCCACTTAGGAAACACATCTCGAATGAAGGAGTAAAACGTATCGTAGGTAACGAGACTGTTGAGGGACGAAAGGGCCAGCGCTTCAAAAGCCGAACCAAGAATAAAAACAAACGCTGCTAAAACCAAAAAGTACCGCGCAATTGAATAGGAAACATCGACTTGAAAAATAAGGTACATGGTAAATGCGAGCATGCTCACGCAAATGGTGAAAGTGGATTTTCCACTAGCGATCAGCTCCTTAATGTCGTCTCTTTCACTCATCCCCTCACCCCCTCACAACGGAATATTGTCATGCTTTTTCGGCGGCATGGTTTGGTGTTTCTTTTTCAGCGTCTCAAACGCCCGCGCCACGCGCCGTCTTGTGCCGTGGGGCATGATGACGTCATCGATGAAGCCGCGTTCGGCGGCGACGAAGGGGTTGGCGAAGCGGGTTTCGTATTCGGCGGTGCGGGCGGCGATTTTCTCCGTATCGCTCAGTTCCGAGCGGTAGAGGATTTCCGTCGCGCCCTTGGCGCCCATTACCGCGATTTCGGCGCTGGGCCAGGCATAGTTGACGTCGGCCCGGATATGTTTGGAGGCCATCACGTCATAGGCGCCGCCATAGGCCTTGCGGGTGATGACCGTCACTTTTGGCACCGTGGCCTCGGCATAGGCGAACAGCAGTTTCGCGCCGTGCTTGATAATGCCGCCAAATTCCTGCGCCGTGCCGGGCAAAAAGCCGGGCACATCGACAAGGGTGAGAATGGGAATGTTGAAAGCGTCGCAGAAGCGGACGAAACGGGCGGCTTTTTTCGATGAATTGATATCAAGGCACCCGGCCAGCACCATGGGCTGATTGGCGACGACGCCCACGCTTTCGCCGTTCAACCGGACGAAACCGGTCAGGATATTGCCGGCATGGTCGCGCTGGAGTTCCAAAAACTCACCCTCATCGGCCAGTTTGAGGATGATCTCGCGCATGTCATAGGGCTTGTTGGCGCTATCGGGAATGATGGTGTCGAGCGAGGGTTCGGCCCGATCGATCAGGTCGTTGACGGCGACGGGCGGGGCTTTTTCATTGGCGTTGAGCGGCAGATAGTCGAACAGGCGGCGCACTTCGAGCAGGGTGTCGATGTCATTGTCAAAGGCGGCGTCGGCGACCGAGGATTTCTGGGTATGGGTTGTGGCCCCGCCCAGTTCCTCGGCGGTGACCACTTCATTGGTCACGGTCTTGACCACGTCCGGGCCTGTGACGAACATGTAGGAGGTGTCGCGGACCATATAGATAAAATCGGTCATGGCGGGCGA
>Ga0209344_10002492_pt1 | contig 20381 bp, 21 predicted proteins | sample Cruoilmetagenom6_FD_187293 | JGI IMG/M metagenome (GOLD analysis project Ga0209344, IMG submission 187293) | Oil polluted marine microbial communities from Coal Oil Point, Santa Barbara, California, USA - Santa Barbara Oil Seep Sample 6 (SPAdes)... | ecosystem: Environmental > Aquatic > Marine... | reverse complement strand
TCAGATGAGCGACCTCCGCCAGTAAATGGCGAAATGGCAGTGCTCGTTCATCGGCGTAGGCGAGGTACTGATTCGGGTCCCAAGTCACCTGCAGAGTTTACCGGGTACCCTCGCTATCGCTATCGCTATCGCAATCGGTATTGCTATCGCTGCAGCTACTGCCACCCGCATCGGCTGCCGTCAGCTCCGGCCTTCTGGGACGCCGGGCGGCCCGGCGGCCCAGCGTCGCCCGAGCAGCGTGGTCGCGCGGGGGAAACGTGGAGGGCTGCGACCACGCTGCTCGCGCGCCGGCGGCCTGCTTTGAAGCCGGGAGAGGTGCACCGGGGCGTTTTTCCGCGAGGGTTGCCCCCCTTGACGTTTTTCGGTGAGCGAGTGGATGCGTGAGCGCGTGTCCTTGGAAAAACATCAAGGACGGCACGTCCCGGTGAGTGGTGGTTCCGGTGTGCTTGGGAGCCGCGGCGGTCTCGGGTGCGGTCTCGGCCACGGCCACGGCCACGGTTACGGCCACGGTTACGGATAAGGATACGGACACGGCCACGGTCACGGCCACGGAGTGACCGCCCGCTTGACATCCCCGACCCTCACAACGCATCCTTCAAACAGTGAAAATACCGGAGGCCTCCATGTCAGCAAGCATCGTCTGCGCCGACTACTATCACGCCATGGTCAAAGACCGCCCGGGCGCAGCCTACGAACTGCTCGCACAGCTCGCCCAGACGGGGGTCAGCTTGATGGCCTTCAACGCCATTCCCATGGGGACCGACCACACGCAGTTGGTTCTCTTTCCGCGTTCTCCGAGTCGGTTGATGAAGGCGGCAGAGGATGCGGGTGTCGAGCTCACCGGTCCGCAGCACGCGCTCATCGTCCGCGGTGATGACAAACTGGGCGCTCTGGCGGAGACCCACCGCAAACTTTTCGACGCCAACATCAATGTCTTTGCTTCGGGTGGGGTGGTCGCCGACTGCGGACGGTTTGCCTACGTCCTGTACGTCAACGAGAAAGACTTCGAGCACGCGGCCAGGGTCCTCGACGCAAGCTGACTGTTTTCGTGTAATCTTGTTGCTCGCAGTGACGCCGTGCGGTGATTCCCTCGCAGTCCGGCGTCGGGAGGTGGGTTCGACGTGAGGGCGCCGATCACCAGACCGGTGACTGATGGGAAGGGTGAAGGACCCCGTGACGGGTCGGACCGCAGTCTTGCGCCGACGCGGTGCCTCGAGGTGCCCGACTCGTGAAACACTCCATCGCCCTCTTTTTCCTGCTGATGTCGGTTTGGTTGCTGAACTCCGGCCACTACACTCGGTTGATCACGTCATTCGGGGTTGCCAGTTGCTTGCTCGTTGTGTGGCTGTCGCGCCGCATGGGAATCGTCGATGACGAAGGAGTCCCGATCCACCTCCTGCCGCGATTGCCTCGCTATCTTCCCTGGATTGCAAAGGAAGTCGTCAAGTCGAATCTGGATACGGCACGGCGGATTCTCGGTCCGGGTCGACTGGACGTCAGCCCGCGACTCTTCGATGCGCCGACAACTCAACACAGCGATCTCGGGCGGGTGCTCTACGCCAACTCCATCACCCTGACTCCGGGGACGGTTTCGATTCGCGTCCATGGCACCAAGATCACCGTCCACGCCATCGCCGACGAGGTCGCCGATGATCTCCTCGAAGGCGAGATGGACCGCCGGGTGACTCGCTTCGAGGGAGAAACCGAGTGACCGGGGTCTTCGCCGCCGCCACCGCCGCCATCTTGGTGTGTATGGGTCTGACCCTGGCCCGTTCCATTGTCGGACCCACCGTCTTTGATCGGATCCTCGCGGTCAACAGTTTCGGCACCAAGACGGTGCTGCTCATTGCCCTCATCGGTTACCTCAGCGGACGACCGGATTTCCTCGACCTCGCGCTCGTCTATGCGCTGATGAACTTTATCGGCACCATCGCCGCTATGAAATTCACCCGTTTCGGCGATCTGGCAGGGATGGAGGAAGAGGACTCGGAGGAAGTCTACTGATGGCGAGCCCCATCGAAGTCCTGAGTTGGGTGATGATCCTCTCCGGGTCAGTCTTCGTGATCATCGGGGGCATCGGGCTGCTTCGGTTGCCGGACTTCTACACCCGGATCCACGCCGCCGGGATCACGGACACCCTGGGCGCATGGCTGATCCTCGTTGGCCTCATGCTGCACGAGGGCTTGACTCTGAACGCCGCCAAGCTCGCGATGTTGCTCTTCTTCCTGCTCGCCACGGGGCCGCTGGCGTCTCACGCGCTGGCCAAGGCAGCGTTCCTACGGGGTCTCGATCCGCTTCAGGGGCGCGATCTCGTCGACCGGCACGAGGTGGACGACAATGCTTGATATCGTCCACCTGATCCTCTTCACCTTCCTCGCGGTCGTCGCGGTGGCCATCATCCGGCTCAAGGATCTCTTTGCTGCGGTCATGCTCATGGGGATCTTCAGTCTGCTCTCGGCCTCGCTCTTCACGGTGATGGATGCCGTCGACGTGGCCTTCACAGAGGCGGCGGTCGGCGCCGGGATCTCCACGATTCTGATGCTCGCAACCCTTGCCCTCACCGAGAGCGAAGAACATCCGGAGCACAATAAGATCCAGGTCATGCCGCTCATCGCCGTGGTGGCGACCGGGGCGGTCCTGGTCTTCGCCACCTTCGACATGCCGCGTTACGGCGATCCGGAAGCGCCGATTCACCATCGTGTGGCGCCCCGCTACATCGAACACACCGACGACGAGATCGGCGTGCCCAACATGGTGACTGCGGTGCTTGCGTCCTACCGGGGCTACGACACCTGGGGTGAGACCACGGTGATTTTCACCGCCTGTGTCGGGGTCATGCTCCTGCTCGGCGGTCACGCCATCGTCGATCGTTTCCGTCGGCGCAAAGAGTCGGGCCCGGAGGGTGAATCGTGATCTCCCACCTGATTCCCCGGGTCATGTCAAAGCTGCTGATCCCGCTGATCCTGCTCTTCGGGCTCTATGTCCAGTTCCACGGCGACTACGGCCCGGGCGGCGGTTTCCAGGCAGGGGTCATCTTTGGTGCAGGGATCATCCTCTACGCCCTCCTCTTCGGTCTCGACCGGGCCAAGGAGGCCTTCCGTCCGAGGGTCTTGGAGATCTTCGTGGCCGGGGGAGTCCTGCTCTACGGCGGTGTCGGGATCGCCGCCATTTTCGCCGGTGGAAATTTCCTGGACTACGACGTCCTCGCACACGATCCGACCCACGGACAACACCTGGGCATCCTTCTGGTCGAGCTCGGTGTCGGGATCACGGTGGCTGCGGTAATGGCGACCATCTTCTTCCAGTTCGCCGGTCGGGGGCGCACCGATGATTGAGTGGGGCCTCTACAACTACTGGGTGGTGATCTTCCTGATGATGACCGGTCTCTATGTCGTCATCGCGCGTGGGAATTTCGTCAAGAAGATCATCGGGCTGAATATCTTCCAGGTATCGGTGATCATGTTCTACGTCAGTATGGGCAAGGTGCGGGGGGGAACGGCGCCCATCGAGGCCGCGGGCTTCGAGGTCTACTCCAATCCGCTGCCCCATGTGCTCATGCTCACTGCCATCGTGGTCGGGGTCGCGACAACCTCCTTGGCCCTGGCTTTGGTCGTGCGGATCCACGAGGCCTACGGCACCATCGAAGAGGATGAGATCCGGCAGATCGAAACCGATAAGGACCACTCGTGATTGACACCCTGTGGTCGCTCATCGACAACGATCTCCCGGCGCTTCAGATCGCCGTGCCGCTGCTCGCGGCGACCTTGTGTGTGCTGGTCCGCCGGCCGATGGCGGCGTGGTCGGTGGCCATGCTGGTGGCCTGGGGATCATTCCTCAACGCTGGGGTGCTCCTTCACCGCGTCGTGACCACCGGGACCATTTCCTACGCGGAGGGCGGTTGGCCGGTTCCCTGGGGCATCGAGCTCCGGATCGATCTGCTCAACGCACTCGTGCTCCTGGTGGTGACCGGGATATGCGCCATCGTGTTGTTGGCGGCGCCGCGGAGCATCGAGACCGAGATCCCGCGCGACAAGCAGTACCTGTTCTATGCGGCGTATCTGCTGTGCATGGCAGGTCTCGCCGGGATGACCGTCACCGGTGACGCGTTCAATATCTTCGTTTTCCTGGAAATCTCGTCGCTGTCATCGTACGCCCTGATCTCACAGGGACGCACACGACGGGCTCTGACCTCGGCCATCCAGTACCTGATCATGGGCACCATCGGCGGTACCTTCATCCTGCTCGGCATCGGGATGCTCTACATGGTGACGGGCACTCTCAACATCGTCGATCTGGCCAATCAGCTGGCGGAGGTGGGCCCCAATCGCACGGTCCTGGTCGCCGCAGCCTGCATAGGCGTCGGGGTGGCCATCAAGCTGGCGATGTTCCCTCTTCACATCTGGCTTCCCAACGCCTACACCTATGCACCTGCGGTGGTGACGGCCTTTATCGCCGCCACCTCCACCAAGGTGGCTTACTACGTTTTGGTCCGGTTCGCCTTTTCGGTTTTCCGCATCAACTCGACCTTCGACGGTACCCACAGCAACGCGATCTTCATGACCCTCGGGCTGGCGGCCATGTTCGCCGGCTCGTTGGTGGCCATTTATCAGGACAACGTCAAACGGATGCTCGCCTACTCGTCAGTGGCCCAAATCGGCTATATGGTCGTGGGTTTGAGCTTCGCCAACGAGTACGGCCTCACCGGGGGTCTGGTCCATGTCTTCAACCATGCCGTCACCAAATGTGGGCTCTTCCTGGTTCTTGCCTGCATCGTTCTTCGGATGAACTCGACCCGGTTGTCGGCATTTGCCGGGCTCGGTCGTCGGATGCCCCTCACATTTGCAGCCTTTGTTCTCGGGGGTCTGAGCCTCATCGGCGTACCCTTGACCGTGGGCTTCGTCAGTAAGTGGTATCTGGTCCTCGGCGCCCTCGATGCGGGATTGTGGCCGGTTGCGGTCCTGATCCTCGCCAGCTCCATCCTCGCGCTGGTCTATATCTGGCGGGTGGTGGAGGTCGGCTATTTCAAGGAGCCGCCTGAAGGAGCGGATGTGGTCACCGAAGCGCCCCTGAGCATGCTGGTGCCGACCTGGATCCTCATCGGCTCGACCATCGTCTTCGGAGTCTGGACCTCGCTCAGTGCCGGGGTGGCCTCGGCCGCGGCTCGGATGCTCATGGGCGGTGTTTCGTGAGTGTGACCACCGCCGTCGGACTGGCCGTCGTGTGGCCGCTCTTCGCGGTGGCGCTCATCGTTGTGCTCCAGCGGTGGCCCAATCTTCGGGAAACCGGAACGCTGCTCACCGGGGGCTCGCTCTTCGCAATCGTCGCCGGGGTGATCCTGCCCGAGGTTCAGGCGGGAGGACGCCCGAGATTCGATCTGTGGGAGGTGCTCCCGGGGCTCGAACTCGCCTTCGAGGTCGAGCCCCTCGGGATGATCTTCGGTCTCGTGGCTTCGGGGCTGTGGATCGTCACCACGTTCTATTCGATCGGCTATATGCGCGCCCACCACGAGGAGAACCAGACCCGGTTCTACATCTGTTTCGCCATCGCCATATCGGGCGCAATTGGGGTGGCCTTTGCGGCAAACGTCTTCACTCTCTTTGTCTTCTACGAGCTCATCACCCTCTCCACCTTCCCATTGGTGACCCACGCCGGGACAAAGAAGGCGCGCGACGCCGGCCGGATGTATCTCGGCATTCTCATGGGGACATCCATCGCGTTCCTGCTCCTGGCCCTGGTCTGGACCTGGCTTGCCACGGGGACCACCGAGTTCACCCCGGGCGGTATCCTCGCCGGCAAGGTCGAGGGCACTCAGTTGATGATCCTGCTTGCCCTGTACGCGTTCGGCACCGGTAAGGCGGCGCTGATGCCGTTCCACAAGTGGCTCCCGGCCGCAATGGTGGCGCCGACCCCGGTGAGCGCCCTGCTCCACGCGGTGGCGGTGGTCAAGGCTGGTGTCTTCACCGTGCTCAAAGTCGTGGTCTATATCTTCGGGATCGATCTGCTTGCCGCCACCGACGCCAGCCGTTGGCTGACCTGGGTCGCCGCCTTCACGATCGTGGCAGCGTCCTGCGTGGCCCTCGGCAAGGACAACCTCAAGGCCCGGCTTGCATACTCGACGATTTCTCAGCTCAGCTACATCGTACTCGGGGCCGCACTCGCCACCACCGCGGGGGTGATCGGCGGCGGGATGCACATCGTCATGCACGCCTTCGGCAAGATCACCCTCTTCTTCTGCGCCGGCGCCATCATGGTCGGCGCGCACAAGACCGAGATCAGCGAGATGGACGGTCTCGGGCGGCGGATGCCCTTGACCTTCGGAGCGTTCCTTCTCGGGTCCCTCAGCGTCATTGGCCTCCCGCCCATGGGTGGCTCGTGGAGCAAGTGGTTCCTCATGTTGGGCGCGGCCGAGGCCCAACAGTGGGTCATGATGGTGGTGCTCATGGCGAGTTCGTTGCTCTCCATCGGCTATCTCATGCCGGTCGTGGTGCGCGGATTCTTCCGGCCCGCGCCTGTTGATGATCATCACGGGGCGACCGGGATCCACGAAGCGCCCCTGTTGTGTGTGCTGCCGCCGGTTTTCACGGCACTCGGCGGGATCGTGCTCTTTTTCTACGCCGACGATATCTGGCGGTTGTTGATGGGGATGGTGCCATGAGCGATCATCGACGCGGCGAGCGCAAGTACTGGCTCGACGAGCCTCGAAACGTCAACAAGCTCGTTTATGGGCTCTATGTCATCTGCGCGCTTTTCGCGCTCGCCGATCTCTTTCCCTACAAACACCATCTGCACTTTGGTTTTGAGTACTGGCCCGGGTTTTCCAGCATCTACGGCTTCGTCTCCTGCGTTGCCCTGGTCTTGGCGGCGGCCCAACTCCGCAAGATCCTGATGCGGGACGAGGACTACTATGACGGCGGTTGACCTTCTCCCCCCCGGCGCGATTCTGATCCTCGGCGGTCTGCTGGTGCCGCTGCTGCCCCGGCGCTTCAAGCCCTGGGCGGGGGTGGTGCTGCCGGTCCTCGGTTTCATGCATCTGCTCGCCCTCGACAGGGGCCTTGTTCAAACCCTTGTGGTCTTCGGCTATGAACTCACCCCGGTTCGCGTCGATGGCCTGAGCCTTGTCTTCGGCTATGTCTTCTTCATCGCCGCGATCTTGGGTGGGATCTACGGCCTGGGTGTCCGAGACAATGTCCAACTCGTGGCGGCGCTGACCTATGTTGGTTCGGCCATCGGGGGGATCTTCGCCGGTGATCTCATCACCCTCTTTATCTATTGGGAACTCACGGCCGTCACCTCAGTCTTCCTGGTGTGGGCCGGACGCACAAAACGCTCCGCCAGAGCCGGGATGCGGTACCTCGTCATCCAGGTCGGATCCGGGGTCATTCTCTTGGCCGGGGTCATTTTTCACTTTGTCGACACCGGTTCTCTGGACTTCGACAAGCTCATCGGCGGCGATGGTCTCCTCGGCTCGGCGAGCATCGGAGTGCTGCTCATCTTCATCGCGTTCGGGATGAAATGTGCCTTCCCGTTGCTCCACAACTGGCTCCAGGACGCCTATCCGGAGTCGACGGCGACCGGCACCGTTTATCTCAGCATCTTCACAACCAAAATGGCGGTCTACGCCCTTGCCCGGGGCTTCCCCGGAACAGGGGCCCTGATCATCATCGGTGCGATCATGACCGCGTTCCCGATCTTCTTTGCTGTCATCGAGAACGACCTGCGGCGAGTGCTGACATTCTCGCTCAACAACCAGCTCGGTTTCATGGTGGTCGGCATCGGCATCGGTACCGAACTGGCCATCAACGGCACCGTCGCCTACGCCTTCGCAAACATCATTTTCGAGGGTCTGCTCTTCATGGCCATGGGGGCGGTGCTCCTCCGCACCGGTACCTGTCTGGGTTCCGAACTCGGAGGACTCTACAAGACCATGCCGTGGACCGCCGGGCTGTGTATCGTTGGGGCCGCTTCGATTTCGGCCTTTCCGTTTCTCAGCGGCTTTGTCACAAAACCACTGATCCTCGACGAGACCGCCTCCGGTCACCACGTGGTCGTCTATCTCATGCTGCTCTTTGCCTCGGCCGGTGTCTTCCACCACTCGGGGATCAAGATCCCCTACTTCGCCTTCTTTGCCCATGACTCGGGCAAGCGGGTCAAGGAAGCGCCGCCCTACATGCTCTTCGCAATGGGCGTCATGGCGATCATGTGTATCGGCATCGGTGTCTTTCCCGAGGTGCTCTACCGAGTGTTGCCGTACCCCATGGAATATCACCCCTACACCACGACCCACGTCATCACCCAGTACCAGCTCCTTCTTTTCTCGGCGTTGGCCTTTGTCTTCCTCCAGAAGACCGGGCTTTATCCACCTGAGTTGCGATCGGTCAACCTCGATTTCGACTGGACCTATCGCCGGGCGCTTCCCACCGTCATCGGTTGGGCGGTCAGTGTGGGCCGCGTTGTGACCGCTGCGATCATGGTCCCGATCCGCGGTTTGGTCCATCGGACCTCCCTCCTGGTCTACCGGTTGCATGGTCCGGAAGGCGTCTTCGCCCGAACCTGGACGACCGGATCCATTGCATTCTGGGCGGTGGTTGTCCTCTGCGGGTATCTGCTCTACTTCTTCGCGAGATAGCCTCATGCTCACTGATGGCCGGTGGAATCGAGCTGCTCATGTTGGGTTGTTTGCTATCCTCGATAGAACAGAGGTGATGGTTTGCAAGAGGATCACAGCTTCGCCAGGTGGCTGTTAGACAAGGGTCTGCTTTCCAAGGCGGACCTCCGGCGGGGCCGCGATGCTCAACGCGGCCGGATGGGGCGACTCGATACTGAAATCATCGATCTCAAGCTCTTGTCGGAATCCAAGACCCTCGAACTGCTCGGCAAGTATCACAGGACCCGTACCGTATCGGGTGCGCAACTTGAGTACGCCAGCCCGGATACCCTCAGGATGATTACCCCGAGGATCGCCGCGCGTCTCGGAGTGATCCCATTCAGACTCGAGGGTCGGACCCTGTCGGTGGCGACTCTGGACCCGGGTGACCTCCTGGTCGAGGACGAAATCGCCCAGCTGACGGGCTGCATGGTCGCAAGTTTTGTTGCGCTCGAGATCCGATTTGTGGAAGCCCTCAACCGCCACTACCAGGCACCGATCACCGCCCGGTATGCGGGGCTCATCCGGCGACTCTCAGGGATCAAAGAGATGCCTGAGCCAGCAAAAATTCCCAAAGATGTCCACGAGGTTCGAGAGTCCCAGCCGCCCCGGACGGAGAAGCACGTTCCACCGGTGAAGGATGGCCGACCTTCGACGGTACGACCCAAAAAAGAGGCGCTCGAACTCAGCGCCGACGAGCTGAGCCTTTTCCCATCGCTGCGTGAGGAGGGCCAACCCGAGGTGCCGGAAGATGAACCCCTGAGCGAGCCGGCGCCCGCGGTTCGCGAGGAGTCAGGACCGATTCCGGTTCCCCCTGAAGCGACCGAACTCAACCCGGAGACCCTGCTCCAGGCGGCGGCCCACGCCATGCAGAACGTCGAAATGCGGGATGACATTGCCGACGCCATCCTCGGTTTCTGCGCCCCGCTGTTCCGGCGCCGGATGATGCTCGTCCAGCGCAAGGACACCATCATGGGTTGGCGGGGCGAGGGTTTCGGGGTCGACGAATCTGCGGTGAAGGCCATCAGCGTGCCGACCGCTGATCCATCGGTCTTCTCCGGGTTGCTGCAGGGGGTGGAATTCTGGCTCGGCCCGCTCCCGACCATGCCGCGGAACTCCGACCTCGTGTCCGCCCTGGGAGGAGATCCGCCGAGAGACTGCTACATCCTCCCAGTCAAGGTGAGAGATCGGGTGGTCTGCTTTCTCTATGGTGACAACATGGGAGAAGGCGTCGGTGGTCCGCCACTCGCGGAGCTCAAGAGGTTGGCAGCAAAGGCCGGCCTCGCATTCCAGGTCTATCTGCTCAAGGGCAAGATCCGGCAGATCTGATCGATTTCAGGTCGCTCGCAGCTGCGCCAGGTCGGCGCCATCAAGGGGTCTTCGTCGAGTCCGCTTCCTGCAGGATCGGGATCGCGATCTTGCACAAGAGCGTGAAGACCAGGAAGCCGACGGCGAAGATCCCCGCCCCGACACGTACCTCGCTGAGAGTGGGGACGTACTCGTAGAACTCGCCGAGGGTATCGGGGGTCATCCCCGGGATCACCAGTGCCATCCCCTTCTCGATGTAGACCCCGGCGAAGATCAGGACGCAGCCGATGTTGAGAGTGACCAGGTTTGTTCTGGTCGCCGGAATCAAGAACAGAAGAAAGGCGATGACGCTGAAGATCAGGGACGCCCAGGCGAAGGGCACCAGCGCATCGTGGCCGTGTACCCCGCTGTAGAGATACTGGGTGTGGATCAGGTGGTGGGTGTTCGAGTAGTACTCGCGGAAGATCTCGGCGCCGAAGAGGAAGAGGTTGAGAAACATGGCGTAGGCCATGAGCTCGGCGATCTTCCAGATAGCCTCGTCCTTGATCTTGATCTTGGTGGTCCGTTGGAGGATCTGGAAGAGGATGAGCAGGACGGCGGGACCCGAGCAGAAGGCGGAGGCGAGGAAACGCGGGGCCAGGATGGCCGAGTTCCAGAAAGGTCTGGCCGCGGTACCGGCGTAGATGAAGGCAGTGACGGTGTGGATGCCGATCGCTGCAGGGATGGAGAGCAGGAGCAGTGGCACCACGAAGCTGCGGTTGTACGGACGTTCGTGGAATCCCGTGTAGAGCAGGTGGATGACGATGACGAGGTTGAGCGCAAGATAGGCGTTGAGCACCATCACATCCCAACCCAGAAGCGAGCTCGGCAGGTTGATGCTGCCGACGAAGGGCATCAGATGCCACACCCGATCCGGTCGGCCGACATCGACAAAGACAAAGAGCATGGACATGACGATGGCGCTCACGGCGAGGAGTTCGCCGAAGATGGCGATCTCCTTGATCGGCTTCCAGTTGTAAATGTAGGCCGGGATCACGAGCATGACTGCAGCTGCGGCGACGCCCACGAGGAAGGTGAAATTGCCGATATAGAAGGCCCAGGACACCTGATCGCGCATGTTGGTCGTAATGAGCCCGCCTTCGAACTGGGTCCACCAGGCCGTGAATCCCCAGATGCAGATGATGGCGAGAAAGCCGATCCAGATGTAGAAATTGCGACCGCCTTTGAAGGCGATTCTCGCGGATCCTGTGATGAAGGAGGCGATGTCTTTGAGCATGTTCTTCCTCCCTCAGGTGGCGTAGAAGTAGTAGAAGCGGGGGCGAGTATTGAGTTCCTCTTTGAGAACGAAGACTCGTTTCTCGCGCATGAGGTAACGCATCTCACCGGCCTCGTCGAGGAGGTTCCCGAACTTCCGGGCCCCGACGGGGCAGATCTCGACGCAGGCGGGATAGCGCCCCTTTCGGGTTCTCTGGATACAGAACGTGCATTTCTCCACCACGCCCTTGGGGCGTGGCCGGTTCCCGAAGACATGGGTATCGGGGTTGATCTCGTCGGTGGCGATGGTGGGTTCGGTCCAGTTGAAGTGGCGGGCGCCGTACGGGCAGGCCGACATGCAGCAGCGACAGCCGATACACCAGTCAGAGTCGATGACTACGATCCCATCGGGTTCCTGCCATGTGGCTTTGACCGGGCAGACCTTCGTGCAGGCCGGCTTTCGGCACTGCTGACACGCAACGGGAACATAGAAGGAATCGGGTTCGGGGACCTCTTCCGGGTCGTAGTAGATGTTGGATTCGGCGAGGTCGATGCCGTGTTCCTTCTTCATCTCGAGCACCCGGATCCAGTGGATCTGTGGGTCGCGCGATTGATTGTTCTCGTGGACGCAGGCATAGACGCAGCGTCTGCACCCGACGCAGCGCGAGAGATCGAGGCCGTAGGCGAACTCGACTCCGTCCATCGCCGGGGTGTCGGTGACGGTGATGTCGTCGCGGCCGAATTTCTTCCGGCAGGTCTCCTCGAGTTCGGCGAGGATCTCCTCCCTGCGCGCGTCCGAGAGTTCGACAAATCTTCTCTTGAGGAGCCGCTCCATCCAGCCCGCGCTCTTTCCCGAGGCGGCGGCCGAGATCCCGGCCATGGTCGTCAACCCGGCGCTGATCATGAGTGTCCGACGGTCGATGCTCTTCTCACTCATGGGGTGCCTCCTCGATCTCTTCGATCTCCTCTGGCGCAGCCTGTGCGAGATACTGCGGCCTCACCGGCGGCGGCAACGGTTCGATGGTATGGAATGCGGGGGCGTGGGGGTCGTGACAGTGGGCGCAGAGCAGATAGCTCTTGCCTCCGTTCCAGTAGCCCTGCCGACGGCCGTGGATGCCCTGCCGCCAGTCCCGGAAAATGGTTCCGTGGCACTGGCCGCACAGAAGGTACGACTCTTCGAACGGAATCTGCGTGCCGTTGACCAGTCGCAGAACATCACGATCGTCCGGGTTGTGGCAGTCGAGACACCAACGGTCGCTCGGCCCGTGATTGAGCTCGATGTCGTCGTGCATCTCGACCAATTCACGACGCTCCGGGTTGACATCCATATCGGCATGACACTCGGTGCAGGGGAAGTAGCCGCTTTCGGACCAGGGTGGGGCAGGCACCAGAAAACTGCCGCCATCGGGGTCGGAGCTGGCCTCCTCGGTTCCGGGGATCAACCCTGCGTCAAAATCGACCCCCTCGACATCGGCCGGGCCGAACGCCACCTTCCCACCCTCGCCCTCGGCGACGACACCAACCCCCCCGCGGACGATGGAGAAGAGAACGAGCATCGAGATCGTGACAAAGACGATGAGCAGGACGGCGAGGGAACTTGAGCCCGGGAGGAGCTTTTCTGAATCGGTTTCCGACGCGGCCGGATCTCTGGGTTTCTCCACGTTGTCTCCCTCTCGCCTCGTGCGGCGCCGCCTGAGAAAATCGCTGCGCGAAGACCGCTGCTGTATCGAGAATCGACCCGTCGAATGTACTCCGTCCTTGACGATGGTCAAGGATTTGAAAGAATGAGCTTCTATTGTTATTTCAATATTGAGAATCGTCGGTTCACGATCCCACGGAGGCAAGACATGACAACGGATGCGGAGCGAAGCGTTTCGGGTCTGTGTCTGATGGTCCGTCCGGAACACCTCGACGAAGTGGAATCCTCGCTTCGCGAGATCCCGTGGCTGGAAGTCCATGCCCGCGAGGACGCAACCGGGCGGTTGATCGTGGTCCAGGAGCATCGAACCGTCAAAGAGCACCAGGAGGGTTTGCGCCACCTGCAGACCATTCCCAATGTCCTCACCGCCGACCTCGTGGTTCATCGCAGACTGACCGCGATGGATGAGGTCGCCCGAGGAGCGGAGGAACAATGAGCAACGATCTGTCACGCCGCGATTTCGTCAAAACCAGCGTCGCCGCGGCCACCGCTGCAACGGTGGGCGTCAAAATGGTCGAGAGTGGTCCGTTGCCCGACCTCGAGAAGGGCCTCGCGTGGGAGAAGAGCGTCTGTCGATTCTGTGGCGTCGGCTGCGGTGTCGTGGTTGGAACCCGCGACGGGCAGGTGATCTCGGTCAAGGGCGACCCGGAGAACCCCGTGAACCGCGGGCTTCTCTGCGCCAAGGGCTATGCAAACGCCGACATCATGTACGGCGCCGACCGACTCCACCACCCTTTAATGCGGATGAAGGATGGAAAGTTCGACAAGAACGGCGAGTTCACGCAGGTTTCGTGGGAGCGCGCATTTGACGAGATGGAGGCCCAGTTCAAACGGGCCCACGGCGAGCTCGGCCCCACCGGGGTTGGAATCATGGGCTCGGGCCAGTACACGATTCCCGAGGGCTATGCCGCGGTCAAGCTCATGAAGGCGGGATGGAGATCGAACAACATCGACCCCAACGCACGACACTGCATGGCCTCCGCGGTGGCGGCGTTCATCCAGGTCTTCGGCATCGACGAGCCCGCCGGCTGCTACGACGACATTGAGTTCACCGATACCGTCGTCACATGGGGCGCCAACATGGCCGAAATGCATCCCATGCTGTGGTCGCGCGTAGTCGAACGCCGCCTCCACCACAAGAAGGGAAGGATCGTCAATCTGACGACCTATCGGAATCGCACTTCGGATGCGGCCGACACCGAGATCATCTTCAAACCCCAGACCGATCTCGCCATCTGGAACTACATCGCCCGCGAAATCGTCACCCGCGACGTCATCGATCACGACTTCGTGAAACAACACTGTGTTTTCGCCACCGGGCCCAGGGCTATCGGCTTCGGCATGAGGGACAACGACACCTTCGCCTTCGAGGCCGAGAAAGACACCCAGGAGCGCGAGCGTGTCGTGGTTCTCACTCGTGAAGAGGCCATCGCGCAGGGACTCGACCCCAACGCGACCCACACCGTCGACCAAACGGCCACCGGGAAGGCCGGCGCTCACTGGATGATCTCCTTCGATGACTTCAAGGCAGCTCTCGAACCCTACACCCTCGACTTTGTCGCCGACCTCGCCAAGGGCGACCCCGATGAGGATATGGAGAGCTTCAAGGCCAAGCTGAAGGCGCTCGCTGACTACTATGCAGACCCAGACCGCAAGGTGGTCTCGTATTGGACCATGGGTTTCAACCAGCACACCCGCGGAACCTGGGTCAACGAACAGGCCTACATGGTCCACTTGCTCATGGGCAAACAGGCGAAACCGGGCAACGGCGCGTTCTCACTTACCGGTCAGCCCTCGGCCTGCGGCACTGCGCGAGAGGTCGGCACCTTCGCCCACCGCCTCCCGGCCGACATGGTGGTCGCCAACCCGGCGCACCGAAAACTCTCCGAGGAGCTGTGGCGCCTGCCGAGCAAGACCCTCAACCCCAAGGTCGGCAGCCACATTACTAAAATGATGCGCGATCTCGAGGACGGGAGCCTCAAGTGGCTCTGGGTCCAGGTCACCAATCCCTTCCAATCCACCGCCAACGCCAACCACTGGCTCAAAGCGGCGCGCGAGATGGACAGCTTCATCGTCGTCTCGGACATCTACCCGACGTACTCGTGCAAGGTTGCCGATCTCATCCTGCCGTGTGCGGCCCACTACGAGAAGTGGGGCCTCTACGGCAACAGCGAGCGCCGCACCCAGGCGTGGCGCCAGGTGGTCAACCCACCCGGTGAAGCGCGCAGCGATGTCTGGCAGATCCTCGAGTTCTCCAAACGCTTCACCCTCGCCGAGGTTTGGGGCAAGCAACCGGTCCCCGGCGTGACGGTGGATGGCGCCGAGGCGGGATACCTCCCGGATGTTCTCGGCGATGCTGCCAAGGCCGGCTATCGCTCGGATCAGACCCTCTATGAGGTGCTCTTCGAGACCGAGGCGGCCAAAAAGACCGCGTGGCCCGACCCGGTTGGGGCCGACCACGCCAACTGCACCGCTGAGGCGGCCAGGATCAACTGGTTCCCGGAGAAGGCTCTCTTCGAAGACTACCGTCGCTTCGGGGTCGGTCACGCACACGATCTCGCACCGTTCGACACCTACTACCGTGACGATGTTCGTGGTCTGCGGTGGCCGGTCATCGACGGCAAGGAGACCCGTTGGCGTTTCAACGGTGAGCACGATCCCCTGGTCGCCGATGGTGCTGACTTCGACTTCTATGGACCGGCCTTCAAGGCGGTTCCGAAGGGGAATCTGACCGCACCGGCCGGACCCGACAAGGTCTCCCTCGCCGGCAAGGCGAAGATCTTCTTCCGGCCCTACGCCGCCCCCGCCGAGAGCCCCGATGCCGACTGGGATCTCTGGCTCTGCACGGGCCGGGTGCTCGAGCACTGGCACTCGGGCTCCATGACCCGCAGAGTTCCGGAGCTCGACGCGGCGGCGCCTCGTGCGCAGGTCTTTATGAACCCGGCCGACGCAAAGGCGAGGGGACTGGCGCGCAACGATATCGCCATCATCGAAAGCCGACGCGGCGAGGTCCGTGCCGTGGTCGAGACCGCGGGTCGCAACACCATGCCCCGTGGCACCGTCTATGTGCCCTGGTTCGACGAAGGAGTTCCGATCAACAAAGTGACGCTCGACGCCACCTGTCCGATTTCAAAAGAAATCGATTTCAAAAAGTGCGCCGTCCGGGTGCGGAAGGCCTGAGGGAGGATGCCATGAAGAACACCATTCTCATTCTGTCGTTGGTGGTCGCCCTGGGTTGCTCCTCGAGTGCGCCGGATTCAACCGAGGCGCCACCCGTCGCCAAACCCGAGCCCGCTCCCGAGATGGTGAAGACCACCCCGGATTCGGAGATCGGGCTGGCGTCCGGAACCGCGTTCGAACAACCCGAGCAGAAGGCGATTGGGTTCAATGCCGTGGATCCCGGCGACGGCGAGATTCAGGCCCGGTCCAACGCCGAGTTTCCCCCGGTCATCCCGCACTCGGTCCAGGATCTGGGTCCCATCTCCCTGAGCGAGAACCCGTGCCTTGACTGCCACAACGCGGATGTCGCCGAAGACATGGGCGCGGTGGAGGTGCCGGCGAGCCACCGGATGGATCTCCGCAACTCACCCGGTGAGTTCGGTGACACGGTGACCGGAGCGCGTCTTGTCTGCACCTCGTGCCACGTGGAGATGACCGACTAGAGCAGGCGTGAGCAGCTCTGGTTTCGTGACTCGCCATCGCACGGAGATACCGCAGATAGCGCAGATGGACGCAGATAAAATCGCACCATCACGGATAAACCGCGGATCACGAAGGGTGGGGCTGGCCCCACCTTCAGTCTCAGCGGAAGACCGCGTTCCTCGATCATTCAGAGCTGTAGGCAGGGCATTTATGCCCTGCGGCCAACCCGTTCAAGACACGTGAAGTCACCCGGCAACCCTGCCGCTGAGGGACGGGAGGATCTCCACGTTGGCACAACCGCGGACAGCAACCGCGATCTTGGCTTCCCGGAGCACCGGCCTTGTGTGACGCCGGGTGCACCCGGCGTCACAGCGTCGCACGATCAGCGTGGTCGCGCGTGGGATGATTGAAGGATTCCGACCACGCTGATCGCGCGAGCGGCGGCCTGCTTCTGATCTGGAGGAACCGCACCGGATCGTTCTGCCCGTGGAGAGCCCGGTGTCGCCATTGTGCGGAGCGCTCCACGGGACCGGTTGGTCGATCCAGGCACAATAGCGCACCCGGCACGTCCCGGTGGAGGCGAGAAGTCCGCGTGTCCTGGCGCGGCCACGGTCACGGTTGATCCTATTCGTTCAGAGCCCGCCCCAACCGCCGGCAGCCCTCGTCGATGGCGTCGTGATCGGCAAAGGTGAAACAGAGCCGCGCAAATCGATCCCCGGTGTGGATCTCGCCGACCTGTTCGTCCTCGTCCGGGTAGAACGCGGCGCCGGGAACAAATGCGATCTTCTCGGCCACGGCTCGATCGAAGAGCTCGCGACTCGAACCCCGGGCGAGCTCGAGCCAGAAGAAAAACCCACCCTCCGGTTCAGTCCAGCTTGCTGCCCCCGCCTGGAGGTGGTTCTCGAGGGCGGTCTGCATAGCCCGGCACTTTCCTGAGTAGACCTCGAGGATGGTCTTCATGTGACTGTGGAGGTACCCGTGCTGACAGTATTCGGCGACGAGTGCCTGGGTGACGGTGGAGGTGCACAGATCTTCGCCCTGACGCATGAGCACCATGGCACGGATGAGTTCGCGATCGGCCACAGTCCAGGCCACTCGGACTCCCGGTGCGAGCACCTTGGAGAACGACGAGGCGTAGATCACTTCCGGGCCGCCGCCGGCGATCCGTGCGAAGTGGGGGAGGGCCTCACCTGAAAAGCGCAGCTTGCCGTAAGGGTCGTCTTCAAAGACAGGGATCTCGAGTTCGGTGGCGAGTTCGACCAGGCGGTGCCGACGCTCCAGACTCATGCAGGCCCCCGACGGGTTTGAGAAATCCGGCACCGAGTAGATGAGCTTTGGCCGTCGGCCTGTGGCGGCAACAGTCGCCTCGACAATCCCGGGCAGCCGTTCGACCTGCATGCCTTCGGCGTCGCAGGGGATAGTGGCGAAGCACGCGCCGACATTGCGAAGACTGTGGATGGTGCCCGGGTAGGTGGGCGCCTCGATGACGACCACATCGCCCGGATCAAGGAGTACGCGAGCCACCAGGTTGAGACCCTGTTGCGAACCCGACGTCACGAGGAGTTCGTCGGGATGGACGTCAACGCCAAGGCGTTTGGAGGTGAGATCGAGGAGGAACTCGCGGAGCGGCGGATAGCCCTCTGATGACCCGTATTGCAGGACCCGCCTGCCGTCTCGGGACAGGACGTGGGCGCAGTCGGCAAAAAGATCAATGGGAAAGGCGGCCGGATCGGGGAACCCACCCGCGAAGGAGATCATCCCCGGTTGACGGATCATCTGGAAGAGCTCGCGGATGGGCGAGGGCTGCATCCTTGCTGCGAGTTCGGAGTATCTGAACATCGAGGACATGGGCGCCTCCTGGGAAGGCAATTATGAATGATGAATGATGAATTGTGAATGCATTGTCCACGAACCCATCGGCAGCTTCTGCCGATGGGTTCGTGGATAATGATAGGTTCATCGGGATCGGGATCGGAGAATCATGGCGACCTGGGCAATCGGAGACATCCACGGCTGTTGGCAGACCCTCGAGCGGCTGCTCGAGAAGATCGAGTGGAATGCCGCCAACGATGAACTCTGGCTCGTGGGTGATTTGGTCAACCGCGGTCCCGATTCGCTGAGAGTCCTTCGGTGGGCGGCCGAGAACGACGACAAGGTGAGCGCGGTGCTCGGCAACCATGATCTGCACCTGCTCGCAAGGGCGTGCGGGGCTGCAAAGGCCAGGAAGAACGACACCCTCGAAGCAGTGCTCACTGCCCCGGACCGCGATGATCTCCTCGTGTGGCTGCGTGGTCGGCCGATGATGCACAAGTTCGGTCCGTTTGTCATCGTCCACGCCGGCCTCGCCCCGGAGTGGAACATCGAACTCGCGCAGGGCTATGCCGAGGTCCTCCACGGGGAGTGCAACGCCGAAGAAGGACCTTCGATGCTCGAGGCGATCCACGCCCATCGAAAGGAACCGTGGCACGTCGATCTCGATCGGGACCAGCAGCTTTCGGCCGCAGCCGTTGTCATGACCCGGATCAGGATGGTAGGCGAAGACGGCCGAGCCGTCCTCGACTACACGGGTCCTCCAGGGTCCGCGCCCGACGGTCTTCGACCGTGGTTCTCGACCGCCGCCGTGGTTCGCCAGGGGTACACGGTCATTTTCGGACACTGGGCCATGCTCGGTTTCTACCGTGCCAGGGATATCGTCTGTCTCGACTCGGGCTGCGTCTATGGCGGGCGACTCACCGCCATGCGGCTCGATGACGGGGTGGTCGTCCAGCAGGATGTGCTTGACGACGTTGAAAGGAAAGAGCTGTGCCCGAACTCCTGATCATGCGCCACGCCAAGTCGGAGTGGGGGGTTGGGCTGTCCAGCGATCAGGAACGACCGCTGGCGCGTCGTGGGATCAAGGACGCCAAGCGGATGGGCAAGAGCATCACAAAGATCGGTGCGGTGCCGGATTTGATTCTGAGTTCGCCGGCTGTCCGTGCGCGAACCACCGCCGAAGTCGCAAAGAAAGCCGGACACTGGAACGCCGGCATTGAGATCGTTCCGACGTTCTACGGCGGTTCCTGGGCCGATGTTGTCGATGGCATCCTGGGTTCAGGGACCTCGGTCGAGCGGATTCTTGTCACCGGCCACGAACCGACCTGGTCGGATCTGGTGTCGGTGCTCACCGGGGGCAGCCTGGTCGCCATGCCCACCGCAGCCGTCGCGTGTATTTCGGTCGTTGGATCGACCTGGTCCAGACTCGGCGCCAATTGCGCCGAACTCCAGTGGCATATCACGCCAAGGATGATCAAACCGCTGGTGTAGGGTCCGCTCCTGTAGAGGCGCGATGGGAGCGGTGCCAGCCTCTCGCACGGAACACCGCCAGGCACCGAGCCCGCGTGCTGTTAAGGGCCTGCGGTTCTGGCGTTGGTCGGACGTGCCGTCCTTGATCAATATTCGGCACTGCGAGTCGAATCGATTGGGTGGAATGAGACGCCGAACATTGTCAAGGTGGGCAACCGCGACGAGGTCGCCATGTCGGGGTCACGCAGGCGTCACGCGGGCGCAGGACGGTGAATCGTTCGCTGGCACCGCCGCCGATCTCATTCGATAGCGATACCGATACCGATAGCGATATCGATCACTTGTCGGGTGCGGGATCGGACGCGGGATACTGTTCACTGCCACTGCCACTGCCACTGCCACTGCCACTGTGACGGGGTGTGACAAGATTGATCGGCGATAAACCTATGGTGAAGAATCGAACCAAGATCCGTGACGTGCCCATCGAACTCGACATCGAGTTCCCCTTCCGGGTTGCGTGTGTCGACATGGGATCCAACGCAACCCGGAAGG
>Ga0209344_10002491_pt1 | contig 20389 bp, 21 predicted proteins | sample Cruoilmetagenom6_FD_187293 | JGI IMG/M metagenome (GOLD analysis project Ga0209344, IMG submission 187293) | Oil polluted marine microbial communities from Coal Oil Point, Santa Barbara, California, USA - Santa Barbara Oil Seep Sample 6 (SPAdes)... | ecosystem: Environmental > Aquatic > Marine... | reverse complement strand
ATTTGATATTTGTAACGTGTCCTGATACGCTTGGGTCACGCCCAATACAGTTTGGGTGAGGGTGTCAATTTCTTCGAAAAATCGAACTGAAAGATCTCGTTTGATATGATAGACCGAATCTGCTTTTAATGTTCTATTAGTTAGATTTAGCATAGGCTCGGTACTCATGCGGTCTAATAAAACTTCATTTCGGATCACGAGCTGCAGCGTGTCTTTAAGTTTGTTGCCAATGGTATTGGCAGCGATAAAGACTGTATTTCCTTGTTTCACCCAATCTAACAAGGCATTTCGTTCAATTTCATCAAAATCGATCCTATCATTGACAAATAAATAAGTGCCTCGAAAGGTGGAATCCTTCAATTGTTCAAAAGGAGGTTTTTGCACATCAGCGAAGCGATTTCCCAATGATTCTTGCAACATATCATGAAGTACATACGTTCCTAAAGGGATTTTATCTAACTGGCTATAGCTGGGAAACCAATTGACTGGCGGACGCTTGGTTGCTTCCGCGTAGACCATGAGTCCGAGTAACACGATAAATACCCCTAATAATATTTTTTGCAGCTTGCTCATCGTTTATTCATGCTGTTTTCAAGATTCATAAACGTATTGCGCGCTTTGTGGTAATCTGTTTCTACCACCTCAAAACTACCGTACCAGATATAATCGTAGATATTGGTTGCTTTTGAAAAAGGGAACCGAATGTTTTCTGACGTTATTTCTGAAATATAATCGCTGTTGGTTTTATCGAATTCATAATCGATGTGTTCTGCTTCTGAAAGCTTTTTAAGGATCAGCAAATAGTGATAACGTACGGCAAGACGATAATTTTTATTGCGAACCGACTTATCGATCAATTTCTGAATGTTTTTGGTTTTAATGATCTCTTCTTCTTCGGTAAAGAACACTTCTGGCTGTGGTTTTTTTCCGAAGAGGGTGGCACCTGGATTTAGTTTGTAAAATAACCAGATGATAAAAAAGACGATCGCTGTCGCAATGAGATAGGGAAGTATTCGCACTACAAAGCCCCAAAATGGTCCAGGCTCAACACCGTTAAAGACCCATCTCCAAAAACGATCCCAAAGATTTCCAACCCAGCGTACAAAACGGGTCCATAGATTTTCTTCTTCCTCTAGTTCAACATAGTTAAAGGCATTATCTTCTATATATTCCGAAAGCTTTTTATCATTAAAATCTAGCGGTTGTTGCTCGCTATCACGATCGTATTTCACCTCTTTCTGCACTTTTTCGGCAAGCGTGTCTTGCAGAGCCGTTTCCTGCGGAATTGTTACATTTCCGAAGGAAGCAAAAAGAAGTAAAAAGAGATAGTTACGCATTTATTCTTGAGAATTTCCTAAGCGATCGATTGTCTCTAAGGTTCCTGTGAAGTTCTTACGTTCGTTGAGATTAAAATATATCAAGGCACCACAAACCACCAGAATAGTATGTAAAATATGTTGGCAGAGCGAGGCGAAAGCAGTTAGCGCGATATAGATCCAATCAAACATTTCTGCTGGATCTGGTGAAGATTGCTCGGCGAAAGTGAACATCTTTATAAAGAAATAAATGTACTGGGGCACATTGAAGATCATTAAAATAAAGTAATACAACATGGCTACAACTAAAATCGTAGCCAATGTGATCCAAAATTCATTTTTAATGAGTTCGAAGCTATGGCTAATCGAGTCGGTCACACTTCTATTTTCAAAAACGTGTATGGCATAGGCAGAAAATAAGACCGTCCCGAAATAGAAGCCTGGAAGAATACAAAATAATACACCCACCACAACGATCAATCCTACCAAAAAGTTGAGTCCGGTGAGGCTTAAAAATTTTGCCTTTACACCTGCCATTACGTCGCTTGTATTAACAATACCATTGTTTTCGACATACGATTTGATATAATGTAACACGGTTCCATAGAGCAGCGCATAGAAAACCATGGTAGCAATAAGAAGAAGTATTACCGAAAGTATGGTATTAAAGGTGAAATCACCGAAAGGATTTGGTCCGGAGCCCAATTGACCAAAGCTTCCTAAGGTAGTGCTCATATAATAGACATAGGCGGCAATCACGGCAAGTAAGGCTGGTCCAGCAATTTTGATGACCAAACCGAAGAGTTTTTTATACTCTAAACGTAGAAATTTAAAGGTGTCTGTGAGAATAGATCCTAAATCGCGCTGTTGTTTAAAGTTAATGAATTTCTGCTGCAGCATATCTTTTTTTGAGTTTTATGGGGTAGATAACGTAATAATAAATGATCAAGAACAATGAGCTTGCAATAATAAGAACGGCAAGCCAATCTGGCATTTCGGTATGTCGTGTAACAAAACCTTCCAAAAATCCAGCGATAATAAAGAAGGGGATGGTACTTATCAATATTTTTACTCCGTCTTTTGCGCCGCGCACAAAAGACTGAAGGCGGGTATAGGTGCCGGGAAATAAGATACTGTTTCCTAAGACCAATCCTGCACAACAAGCAATAATGATCACAGATATTTCAATGGTTCCGTGGATCCAGATCGTTCTAGCCGATTCCCAGAGGAGCCCTTTTTCATAAAAAAAGTATTGAAATGAGCCCAGCATAATGGCGTTACGCATGATAATGTAGATGGTGCCCAAAGAAAGTAAGATTCCAAAACTAAAAGCCATTAGTGCAACGCGAATATTATTGACTGTGATTCCTAAGAACATGGGGACTTCCTCCATGTCTTTATAAACAGCCATAGGATCGCCATTTTCAATATTTTGTAAAGTCATATTTACGTAACCATCACCTAAAATGAGTCGCACAAAATTACCATCTGAGGCAGCGGAAAAAGCACCAATAGCTGCGAAAAGGGCAAAGGTGATAAACGCAATGAGTAATTGTTTATGATATTGGGAAAAAAATAGAGGAAATTCGTGTCTATAGAAAGTTATAAAACGCTTGCGCGATTCACGCTTGGTTTTGTAAATTTTTTGATGTGCCATTACCGAAATCCCATTGAGGTAACGATGTGTGTTGCTATTTGGGTAAAAAGTTTGAGCGTAACTCAAGTGGTCTGTGATCTCAATATAGAGCGCGCTTAACTCATCGGGATGTATTTGAATATTATTCCGAAGAACGCTTTCAAATTTTAACCATTTATCCTTATTTTGCTTTGCAAAAGCAGCTTCACGCATGGGTAGCAGTGTTTTTTACCAAAGAAACAGATTTAATGGATAATTTTCAAATAGAAACCGCCCAAAATGTCAACATATTTCAAAATGTGGCTGGCATTGGCGACCGCATTGTGGCTTACATCATTGATAGTTTAGTCATCGCGGCATATATCTTTATTTTATACATCATTATTATAGGTTTTATAATTTCTGAAATGAACCTTGGAGATAGCGCTTTGTTTCTATTATTTATGGTTGCAGTGCTGCCTATTTTGGTATATCATCTGTTGTTCGAAATGTTTTGGAACGGACAAAGCCCTGGTAAACGCGTTATGAAAATACGCGTTGTAAAACTGGACGGATCAAAACCTGCATTTTCAAATTATTTGTTGCGTTGGCTATTGCGGGTTATCGATATTAGTTTGGCAAGTGGGGCCGTAGCTCTGGTTACGATCTTGATCAACGGGCGCGGACAACGATTGGGCGATCTGGCGGCTTCAACTACCGTTATTTCAGAAAAGACGCCTGTTCACTATTCGCAAATGCTTGTTATGGATCTTCCGGAGGACTATCAACCGATGTATCCACAAGTGACTGTTTTTTCAGATTCTGAAATGCAAACGATCAAAGATGTTTTTACCAAAGCGAAATATGGTGGAAACCACAATGTAGTACTCAAACTTGCGGTGAAGGTCTCCAGTGTTATGGATATTACGTTTGATGAGACTCCTATTTCATTTGTTGACAAGGTCATTAAAGATTATAACTATTATACCCAGAAAATGTGAGTTTATTCTTGATCATTGATATTTTAGGAACCATTGCTTTTGCCGTGTCAGGTGCATTAACGGCGATGAAAAAGCGAATGGATCTGTTTGGGATCTTTATTATTGCGTTTGTTACTTCCGTTGGAGGCGGTACGTTACGGGATCTTCTATTGGATGCAAACATCACTTGGATGCGCGATTTAACGTTTGTGTATGTGATCGCGATTACTACGATTCTGGCTATTACCTTTCGGAAAAAGCTTAATTATGTACGAAAGTCATTATTTCTTTTTGATACCATTGGAATTGCTTTGTACACCATGGTCGGTATAGAAAAAGGGATCGTGGCAGGGCTACCTGCCTTAATTTGTATTGCTTTGGGTACGATGACTGCGTGTTTTGGAGGGGTAATTCGAGATATTTTATGTAATGAGATTCCAGTGATCTTCAGAAAGAATATTTACGCAACCGCCTGCATCTTGGGAGGAGTTTTTTACTTTCTCTTGCTGAAAACAAGCTTGACTGAAAATTGGATCGTGATCATTTCTGGGTCTATTGTGATCACTGTACGTTTATTAGCAGTGACATTTAATTGGTCCTTACCTTCTATTTATACTGCAAGAGAGGTTTCCGAAGAATAAAAAAAAGCAAGCTGTATATTTTACTACACAACTTGCTCATTCACCAAATAAAAATGTTAAGATTATTATTCTTTGATAATGGTCTTCATAACAATGTCACCATCTTTAAACGTCACTTTTAAAAAGTAAACACCCGTCGCAAATCTACTAATGTCTATTTCTGTTTGATTGGTGTCTTGCATAAGGTCGGTATAGCGTATACTACCTACCTGATTGGTGATTTTCCAATCGAGCATTTCGTGCTTACTCTTTAAACTAAAACTCCCTGACGTAGGATTTGGATACAGATCTAAAACCTTTGGTGGGTTCATTACACGTTCTAAGCCCGAGACTGTATTGTTCATCGATTTGATGTCACCATCGTCGCCTATAGGTTTTGGTTGTGTACAACCGTCAATGTACAGCCGTGTTTCTGAACCAGCATTCGATTTAAAACCAGGTTTTAAATATATAGTAGTCCCGGCATCATACTCAGCGGCTCCACCACTAAATATAGTGTTCGTAGCGGTAATGGTGTTACCCGCTTCCTGAATGTCTGTTTCAGTATTTAAAACGTTTTGAGTGATTACTAGATCGGCAATACACCTTGGTCCTTCCGGAATTAATTGCGGAAAAACATAACCATTCTTCATACCCAAAGGCACGGATATGTACGATACTGGATTGGAAGTGGTGTTCCAAACATTTGGATTATTAATTACCCCCCAATCATAAGAATGATAGGTGAATGGAGGTTGATAATCTGAATAGCCAAAATTCACCTCTTGATCATAAAAAGGGGCTTCTTCTGTTTGCTGATTAAAAATAAGATAAATTTTACCATTTGCTGCTCGTTGCATGTTAGCACCATACGCAGCACTAGGATAAATAAATTCATTGATATACCCACCGTTTGGATCAGCTCCAAATAGTTGATTTGTAGCAATATTATACATACAAAGTCCGCTAGCAATAATGGTTTGTCCTACTGTGCCAGATTGTAGGGCGCTTACAAAATAAATAATATTACTATCCTCAGAAAATTCAGTACTGCTCAGATGCACAGATTGGTCTTCATAATATGTGAAAGGAGGGGCACTGGCCGTGATATCAATTGGATTCGAAATGAGGCCTGTTGCATTATTAAAATCATACAGCATATAACCATAAAGCAACTTCTCTGAATTCGGAGATACTTTTATGGCATTTTTAGCATAGAAATTAGAAGATGTGGCAACTGTGCTCACAATTGGTGAACTACTTATACCACTACCCTCAACTTTATAGGCGTTAAAACTCCCTGCATTCGTGACAATTATCCAATAGGACGTACCGTCACTTGCTAAAACAGGGGTAAGACCTTTACTCGCTTCAGTTTGAATAATATTGTTTTTACTAGTAACTGTACCTAATCCCGATGACATATCTACTATCGCGTAGCGCACTCCAAAATTGTAATTAATATTACCAGCATAGGAACAATCCTCAAATCGAGTGGATACTGTGGTAAAAATATAATATTGATTAGGGCTATTAGGTTTTGGTAAAATCACAACTCCTTGACTTGTCATATTTCCCCCACATATCGCTGCGGAATCATAAAACGCAGCATTAGGACCAACCAACTCACTTCCATTACTCATTAAATTTCCGTTTCTATCTGACACGGCAAGTCCGTTAGAATAAAAGAGTAATTGTCCTGTTGTTTTATCACTAATAGAGGCGGTCGCATACTTATTGTAATATCCAAGTTGGCTTGATGTAAAATTGGGACCATTAAAATCCCATTGGTTTTGGCCAAAATTCCATTTGTCATTCTCCTGTTGTGCAAACACACCTATTCCAAATAACAGCAGCGTAATAGAGAGCAGTTTTATTTTAAATTTATATAGTTTCATAATGTCCGTATTAAGATTAGTGACTTGACTGACTTAATGCGGTGACTTGCTTTTTCAGTTCCGTAATTTGCTGTTGTTGCTCAATGGTATAGAGCGTCAATTCTTCAATTTTCTGCAATAAGAGACTTGTCATCTCACTAATTTGCATACCATTGTTTTGAATCTCCTTGGCCGAAGGCACTTCAGGTAGATGATGATTTTCTTTTGTAAAGGCAGCTACTTCTTCTAATGTTGGCATTGTATAGTCTGACTTTAATGTAGATTCACCTTTATAATACTTTTCAAAAACGAAATCTGGTGGTACGGTTAAACTAACCACAACCTCTTCAGCAACTAGTGTTCCTTGTACGATAGCATCTCCATCTTTAACGACGAATTTATAGCCTTTGTCATATAAGTAGCTTCCATAATCACCAATTACAATTCTGGAATCGGATTTTGGTAAGTGTATAAATGAACCATATTCTTCATTTCGAGCTGCCTTAAATATTTCACTACCAGCATCATCTCTCATTCCTAGCCAATAGCCAGTGTTAGTTGAACTAAAATCAAGTCGCGGTATACCTGTGGAACCTAATACATTAAAGCCTGCATAATTTCCACTAGAGTTAAAATTAAATACACGTTGTCCGAGACCTGTTGTTGGTCCCATTTGTAAAAAATTACCATTGACGGTTGGAGCAATAACCAATGTTCTCACTTTAGCAGAGCCATTGACGTCTAACATTTCCCAAGGCGTAGTTGTTCCAATTCCAAGCTTGCCTCCTTTTAAAGTCATGGAGGTTCCCCATGAACCATGGACTTTTGACTGGAATTGTAGACTCTCGTCTGATTTAGAAATAATTTGATAGGCTTTAGTGCCTAACCCATTGTTCATGTTAAAGCGTAACGCCTTATCATAACCAAGGTTACTGTCTAGCAGATCGAAGTCAACTATGACAGGGATTTGACTAAACATAAGGGAAGTGAATAATAAGGAACCGAATACTAGTAGAAGTTTTTTCATAATACGTGAGTTTTAGTGTTGTTAAATAATATGAGGAGCGACTTTCGCTATACCTTACTAAAGGTGATTGTATTATAAGAGAGCTGCAATAGAGAATGCGCAATCGTAGGAAACTGTTTCATATCCGTAGCGTAAATTTCCATATACGTTTTATGGAATTCAAAAAGGATATGCAATGAAGTGATCTTCTTCAGAAATTCAACAAGCAATGCTCAGTCGAGCACTTCGGCCGTAATGAATACGTTCGCTGTAGGCCAATCCCCATCAGGGTCTGTAGGTAAGTTTGCTATTTTTTCGACGACATCCATTCCTTTGGTTACCTTTCCGAAGATGGTATAATTTCCATCAAGATGGCTCGTGCTTGTGGGCGGTCCTAGAAAAATAAAAAATTCAAAAGGGAATGTTTTTTTATTTGGATTTTTACGGTATTCTTTCGCGCCTGAAACACTTCCGTAGGTATGCTTCCGCGTATTGATCTCCGCCGGGAGTAGGTAGCCAGCACTAATTTGAGCCCGTTTTTTATGAACTTCCCGCGTATCGGCATTACCACCCTGTATAATGAAATTTGGTACGACCCGATGAAAAAAACTATTGTCAAAAACTTTTTGCTTTATCAAATAGATAAAATTGGCTCTGTGAATAGGAGTGTCTGTATAAAGTTCAATATCGATATCGCCATGTTGTGTTTTAATACGCACACGAGTTTCCTGATTTTCCTTGCCGTATTCAGTAAGAAAATCAATCGCATTTTCAGTGGTTAACTTCGGAAATACAGCGTCAATAAGAGTATCGGCTGCTTGTTTTTTTTCTTCGGAAGAAATAGCTTCCTTATCTATTTTTACAGTTGGAACGGGGGTAGGTGTATCTCCCTTTTTAGTATCTTCACAACTTGTGCAAAGCCAAAAGGACGTAAAAATAATAACCAAACCTAATTTGCAATATGACATTTTCAGAATTTAAAACTGCAATTGTAAAAGTAGCAAAAATGGAACTTCCTGGCGAGGCTGCACACATGAAAATGGCACCTATTGAACGCCTGCAGGAGTTAAAAGCAAAGGCTTTTAAAGATGGTACGGCTCGTAGGGCGGGGGTTTTAGTGCTTTTTTACCCCAATGAACGGCTAGAGACCCACCTTATTTTAATACTTCGTAAAACGTATAAAGGTGTTCATTCGGCGCAAGTTGGTTTTCCTGGCGGTAAACAAGAGCCTGAAGATATTTCTATGGAAGATACGGCTTTGCGAGAGACGGAAGAGGAGGTTGGTGTTCCTAAAGAAAACATTCAGGTCTTAAGAGAACTCACCGAAATTTATATTCCACCAAGTAAATTTTTTGTACAACCCTTTCTGGGTTTTACAGATAAAATGCCGCAGTTCATTCCACAGGAGGAAGAGGTGGAAGCATTGATAGAAGTACCCCTAAGCCATTTTATGGACGATAGCGCATTGATAGAGAAAACGTTGACCACAAGTTACGCAGTTGACATCAAAGTTCCCGCTTACAAATTAAACGGTCATGTAGTTTGGGGTGCTACAGCAATGATGCTGAGCGAGGTACGAGAAATCTTGAAAAAGCTACTGTAACATTCTATTTTTGTATCTTTGAAGTTCCGTTTATTCTTAAAAAAAATACGGGCAAACCAATTAAATCAATGTATGGGGCTTTTTAAGAAAAATCCTTTTGGGCATATTCTTTTTTTAAAACTTTGGCTAATTCGAATTCTAGGCGCACTTACACATCGCCGTTTTAAAGGATTCAATAAGTTGGAAATTGTGGGTAGCGAGATTCTTCGTGAACTACCTGACACCAATGTGCTATTTGTTTCAAATCACCAAACCTATTTTGCTGATGTTGTTTCTATGTTTCACGTTTTTAATGCAAGTTTGAGTGGTCGCGATGATAATATTAAGAATATTGGTTATTTATGGAGACCCAAGCTCAATCTTTATTTTGTCGCTGCAAAGGAAACAATGCAGTCTGGATTGTTGCCAAAGATCTTAGCATACGCAGGTTCGGTAAGTATTGAACGTACCTGGCGCGCGGAGGGCAAAGAAGTCAATCGGCAAGTTAAGATGAGTGATGTAAGTAATATTACCAAGGCATTGAACGACGGCTGGGTAATTACGTTTCCGCAGGGAACCACCAAACCTTGGAGACCTATTCGACGCGGAACAGCACATTTAATTAAAAAAAATAAACCGATTGTAGTTCCTATTGTTATCGACGGATTTAGACGTTCATTTGATAAGAAAGGAATTCGGATTAAAAAACGTGGCATTCTACAGTCTATGGAGATCAAACCACCACTAGACATTGATTATGAGAACGAAGATGTAAAGTCGATCGTTGAAAAACTCGAATACGCTATCGAGCAACACCCTTCTTTTCTAAAGGTGATTCCTCCCGAAGAACTCAAAAGCGAAGAGGAGCTCAATAAAGAACGACAGTGGAGATACTAAATGATCAAATAGATCTTTGATTTATTATTTTCATCTTTACTCAAATTCGAAAGGCTCGCGTTACACTTCCATTCGTTTTAGTTCTTTGTAATTACGTTTTAGCCTTCCCAAAAGAATTCCGTAGATAAGCCAATAGAATAGCATAAGGATTCCAATAAATAAGATACTCGCTATAATATACCCTATCAAGAAACGATTGTCAAAGTTTTCTGAAGAAATCCCGCGACTCGCAAAGTCCATAATAGTATATAATCGGCCACTATTCATATAGAAATACGTGACGATAAAAACACTGGATACTGCGTACATCGCTAAATTATAAAATACGAAATATCGAACCGTTTTACGTGTCTTTAAGATGTTCTTCATCAACATCTTCGTATTGTCGGTTACTTGAATAGATTTATAATTGCGATAAAAATACCAAATAAATATGGCGATGATCGCGAAATGAATAATATTGGTGATCAAAGACGCTGTTTTCAGCCCCATATCATTCATGATCTTCATTTGAGACTCTGGAGTAAGCAATACGAGTGCTATCCAAAAGCAAAGCTCTAGTATCCCAATAATAAAGATCCATTTTACTATGGAAGACGATTTTTTAAGAATCAACTTATAAATATCGTTGTAGGACAGCTTCGGGAGCTCTTGCTCACGTGCCTGCCATTTTTGTTTTAATAATTCTAGTTCATCCATTGGGCTTACGGATTTAGTACTTTACGTAATTTCTCTTTGATACGATTCATTTTTACTCGGGCATTAACCTCACTAATACCTAAGGTCTGTGAAATTTCTTTATAATTTTTATCTTCCAAATACAGAAAAACCAACGCTTTGTCAATATCATTCAGGTTCTTCACGGCTTTATACATTAGTTTCAGTTGCTCTTCAACGGTATCATCATAAGCTTCCGAAGAAATCTTAAAACTTACACCTTCAAAATCTTGCGTTTTTATAGAACGCTTCGATTTACGATACAACGTAATTGCTGTATTTAGTGCTACTCGGTACATCCATGTACTAAACTTGGAATCTCCGCGAAATTTCGGAAACGCCCGCCATAATTGGATAGTGATCTCCTGAAACAAATCATTGTGCGCATCGCTATTGTTGGTATACAATCGACAAATTTTGTGCACAATATTCTGGTTCTCCTCAAGCTGAGTAACAAAACGATGTTCGAGTTCTTTGTTCAATGGTTGGGTATTGGTTACACCATTAGTGTACAGATGTAATTCTTTGTTACAAAAATGCTAAAAATAAGCGAATTTATCGTCTAGAAACACAGCATATAGTACCTTTGTAATATACTGCTTTACCTATGAATATTCCAAAATCAAATTTACCAAGAGTCGTAGTTATAGGAGGTGGGTTTGGAGGAATTTCATTCGTAAAAGCACTTCGGAAAACACCCGTGCAGATCGTCCTTTTTGACAAGCACAATTATCATACGTTTCAACCTTTATTATATCAGGTTTCCACAGCAGGATTGGAACCCGATTCTATTGCATATCCGCTTCGGAAGGTATTCAGAAAAAACAAAAATTTCCATTTTCGTTTGGCCGATGTTGAACATGTTGATATATCCAGCAAGGTGGTAAAAACAGCGATTGGCGAACTGCAGTATGATTATTTAGTCATTGCTACAGGTACGCGAACTAATTTCTTCGGAAATAAGAACATCGAAGCGAATAGCATGCCTATGAAAACTGTGCCACAAGCGCTTAATATTCGTAGTCTAGTCTTGCAAAATATTGAAGCCGCGGCGGTTTCCGAAGATATTTTAGAACAAAAAAAGCTGCTCAACTTTGTCATTGCAGGAGCGGGCCCTACGGGCGTAGAACTAGCCGGAGCACTTGCTGAATTTAGAAAAGGTATTTTAGAAAATGACTATCGCGAACTTACAGAAGCGCAAATGGAAGTGCATTTGTTGGAGGGAGGAGATCGTGTTTTACCGCCAATGAGTGAAACTGCCTCTCGAAAAGCACAAGACTTTCTTGAAAAATTGGGCGTTGAGGTACATCTTAAAACTTTTGTATCCGACTATAATGGCGATGTTGTAACGACCAAAGACGGCTTGCGTTTTGAAACGTCTACGTTTATTTGGGCTGCGGGTGTTACGGGTGCTCCTATTGCTGGGATTGATGGCGATTCGCTCATGGAAAGAAGCAATCGATATCGTGTAGACCCCTTTAATAAAATTCTAGGACAAGATGCCATCTATGCCTTGGGTGATGTTGCATTGATGGAGTTAGATGATTATCCCAAAGGGCATCCACAAGTCGCCCAACCCGCCATTCAGCAAGGAAAACAGCTCGCAAAAAACTTTCAACGCCAATTGGCGGGAAAAACGATGCAGCCGTTTGATTATTTCGATAAAGGATCTATGGCAACTGTGGGTAGAAATAAAGCGGTGGTCGATTTCAAAAAATTACATTTTGGCGGCGCCTTTGCTTGGTTTCTATGGATGTTCGTTCACCTCTGGTTTCTCGTAGGATTCAGAAATCGTGTGGTGACCTTCTTTAATTGGACGTACAATTATATCAATTATGATCGTGCAGCACGACTCATTATAAGACCCTTTAAAAGGAAATAATTATTCCACCTTTACTTTGATGGGACCACCATTGGAAACCCAGCCACCACCAATCTCGTCGATGTTTACGTCTAACTCGTCTGATGTGTCAATACTTTTAATATTTACTTTCACCTCGTCATAGGTATCAACGCTCTTTAAATTAACATTGAGCTCGTCATAGGTGTTGATGTCCACAATACGAACGTCCATGGTTTCAAACTCATTGATAGGAACTAAGCGGTACTGGGTTGAGATCTCGGCATCGGGTGTTGTTGTTGCTGCGTATGCCTTCGGAATTATATCTAATTGCTGTACAACATTGATGCTTAAACAAATTGCGATGATCGTTAGAACGATTTTGGTGTAAAGATCTGCTTTCATAAGATGAATTTTTTAATGGATTCTACAATAGTAATATAAAGCGTCAATGCTACATTGGCTTCTTTTCTCCGGAATAGCCAACAATTTTAGTGCCGTGATGCTTGTTGAAGCAATATTTACAATACTGAAATGATGCTGCTCTTTATTCGTAAAGGCTCGATTGCTAGTTTCGAATGTAGGTGACGAGTCCTATTTCCTCAGATTTACCACGAATCTCGGTGTCGCCCATGGGTACTTTTTTTACTTTCTTCGGAAGTTGATACGCTACATTTCCAAATACTTCCGAAGCTAAAATATCGACATTGTATTCGTTACACTGCCCAACAATTCGGGCTGCCGTATTGAGAACGTCGCCCGAGAAAACGATTTCTCGTTTGATCTGACCGATCTCACCAACCATCACATTTCCGAAGTGATACCCAGCCTTAAATTCAGGTAGATGACCATATTTGCTCAGGTAGCGCTTTCTTTTACGTTTGATAATGGCCTTCATTTCAAAAAAACAACGAATGGCATTTCCTTTTTTGAGGCCTTGTTTCATTTTCCATGATACAACCACTTCATCACCTACATATTGATAGACTTCACCATAGGTTTGTACAATCGCTGGTGCAATATCACGAAAGAAATCTTTTAAAAAATTGAAATACTTTTCCTCACCGAGTTCTTCTGCAATTCCTGTAGCATTTTTTATGTCGGCAAACATAAAAATACGACGTTCATTCTTAGGTCTAAAATAGCGACCTTTTAAATAATCAGGAAATATTCCCGGTCCGTATTTATCATTGACCATTAAAACAATGAGCGTTCCAATCACAATAAAAAGCCAGACTAAAATTTGCTTTACAAAAAACCAAGTTCCAGAAAATCGAACAACTTCTTGGATTACTTTTTGATCGTAGAATGCCAAGCCAAATTCTTCGCTGTAATAATATAGCGCCCCAACAACGCTCACGATCAAAGCAGTGCTAAAATAGAGGAGCACTATATAGGTGAGTGCTTTTAAAAATGGATGTCTGCGTAACCATCGATCCATGAGATTCACGGTGATCGTTCCGCCCGCAATTCCTGCGATAACAGCCACGATCAAATGCGCTGTAAAGCTTTGTTTAAAATCGTATGCCGAGCTCAACACCCCATTTTCTAGTAGCGTAAAATAATCATAGAAAAAAAATAGGGTAGAGATGAGTAGCCACGAAAAAAGGATCCAAAAGGCTCTTCGAACATAATACCACCATTGGAGGCTAGTCCATCCTTGAAACTTTGTTTTCATTAACAGTTTTTATATTTATCGTGAAGTCCTTGCCCTGCCAAGATCATTGGAGTGATCTTTTTAATACGACTCTGCTGTGTTGCTTCTCGTTTTGCTTGATGAATATATTCATTGTATTCTCTTCTTTTGCCAGGAGTAAGACCTTTGTACGCTTTTTGTAGTAAAGGATCTTGGTCGAGCGTTTTTTCCAAGAAGACGTGCAAGGGCATGGCAACCTTCGCTTTAACAGCTTTCATTTCTTTTCCCGCTAAACAGTTTTCAATTGTTTCCTGAATATAGTCGCGAACTACATCTTCTTCAATCACATCGCCTTTGTGAAAGCGCCATTGTCTTAAAGCTTTGGTTTTTCCTTCCTGAGCATTAAATAGTTTCGATTTAGTATCTTTTAAGAATACGCCTTGGTGAAACCATAAGCCGAGATGATTTTTAAAAGCACCCAGCCCTAACAATATTTTACCATTGAGTGTATATGCCGGAGCGCCCCATTTGACTTCTTCTACTAGTTCTGTCTCATTTAGTAGTGCACGCAAGGTCTCAAGCTCTGTTTTAAAGTGCTTATGCTTTTCTAAGTACTGTTCAATTTTTTGTGAAGGGGTCATAACGTGATCTTTTTAAAATAAAAACATCGCAGCAAATGTACGAGTAGCGCATCATTTTAAATTAACATTTTTCACAGAATAGCTACCTGAATACCTAAGAAACGACTTTAAATTCGCATATTCAATTTGTTTTGTCTAAAGATAATAGAAAACAGAGCTATTTTTATAATTACAGTTGAGCGGTTAAAATAGACAGTTCGGTTTATTTTATTCTGATGAAACACAAAGACATCACATCTTTGTTTCAAATTAAAAATTCATCATCATGATCATTTCTTTAAAAAACCCAACGAAAACCTTTACAATACTTTTATTACTTTTTACTTCCATTCTCTCTGCACAGACGGTGGTAAACGGAACGGTGACCGAAGCCAATGGTACGCCCATTTTAGGTGCAAATGTATATTTGGAAGGTACTTATGACGGCGCAACGACTAACGAAAGTGGCGTATTTTCCTTTTCTACTTCGGAAGTGGGAACACAAACTTTAGTGATCTCATTTTTATCTTTTGAAACATATAAAAAGGTAGTAGATGTTTCAGAATTAAGCAACCTCACTATTGTGCTTCGCGAAGATGTAAATTCGCTAGATACGGTGGTTATTTCAGCCGGAACTTTTGAAGCCGGTGATAATAGTAAAGTTTCGGTTTTAAAACCGCTGGATGTTGTGACCACTGCTAGCGCGCTGGGTGATTTCGTTGGAGCGTTACAGACGCTTCCAGGAACAAGTACTGTTTCTGAAGATGGACGCTTATTTGTTCGAGGAGGTGACGCCGGCGAAACACAAATTTTTATCGATGGAATTCGCGTGTTTACACCATATACGCCAACAACGAATAATATTCCTACCCGCGGACGGTATAGTCCGTTTCTTTTTGATGGAATCACCTTTTCAACAGGTGGGTATAGCGCAGAGTATGGAGAAGCACTTTCGTCTGTATTACTTCTAAATACAATTGATTCACCTGATCAGGAAAAAACGGAAATCGCTGTAATGAGCGTAGGTGGAGGTATTGGAAATACTCAGAAGTGGGAAAAAAGCTCGTTGAGTGTAAATACATCTTATATCAATCTAGCACCCTATATTGCTGCTTTTTCTGGACGCAATGATTGGGAAAAACCTTTTGAAGCTATCGCAGGAGAAAGCGTTTTTAGAAGACACTTTGACAACGGAATATTAAAAGTGTATGGTGCTTTCGACACCACTAATTTTGAATTGACGCAAGAAGATATTAATGTGCCAGAAGGGGTGAGCATCAAACTCAAAAACAATAATTTTTACACCAATGTAAGTTATGACGGTGATCTAAGTGATACCTGGAAGATCTTTGGAGGGGGTAGTTATACGATTGCAAAAACGGACATCGGACTTACAGATGCCTCAATAGCCGATACGGAGAATTCGGCCCATCTAAAGCTAAAATTGAAAAAACGGTTTAGCAGTCGGGTGAAACTTGCGTTTGGGGTTGAGCAATTTCTAACCGATTTTTCAGAAGACCTTGGAAGTGAGTTTTTTACTGGAAGTTATGGTTTTGACAACAATATTACCGCAGCTTTCGCTGAAAGTGACCTTATTTTCAGTAGAAAGTTTGCTGTGAAACTTGGGCTTCGGACATCGTATAGCGAATTGTTTGATGAGCTAACGGTTTCACCGCGTGTAAGTGTTGCATACAAAACAGGGAAGAAGAGTCAGTTGTCAGTAGCTTACGGAGACTTTTACCAACAGCCTAGCAGTGAGGTGCTAAAATTTGATCAAGACCTTTCGGCTAGAAAGACACAGCATTACATTATGAACTATCAATACAGTCATAATAACAGAATTTTCAGAGCAGAGGCGTATCGCAAGGAATACAGTGATCTAATCACTTTTGATACAGAGGAAGCTTCGTTTGAAAGTAACTTCGGAAATGATGGAGACGGCTATGCCCAAGGAATTGATCTGTTTTGGCGCGATAATACCAGTATAAAAAATGTTGATTATTGGTTGAGTTATTCTTTTCTAGACAGTCAGCGCAAGTATCGCAACTTTCCTTCCGAAGCCACACCATCGTTCGCCAATACACATAATGTTTCCGTAGTGGGAAAATACTGGATCACCGATTGGAAGAGTCAGGTAGGAATGAGTTATCAATATGCTTCTGGGCGTACCTATACCAATCCAAACCGTTCGGGATTTCTTCAGGAAAAAACGAAAGATTTTAATGGATTAAGTCTGAATTGGGCTTATTTAATTAGCCAGCAAAAGATCTTGTATTTCTCTGTAAACAATGTGTTGGGTTTTCAGAATATCAACGGCTACCAATATGCCAATGCGCCAGACGCTTCGGGTACTTTTAACCGCAGAGCGCTACGACCTGCAGCCGATCAATTTTTCTTTGTGGGCTTCTTTTGGACCATCAGCGATGACGGAACCGATAACCAATTGGATAATTTATAGGAAGATACATGGAATAGAATGCTTGAAAAAGGAAGAATGGAATGTAACGTAAAAAATTATATTCCATCCTCCATCCTCCATCCTCCATCCTCCATCCTCCATCCTCCATCCTCCATCCTCCATCCTCCATCATTTATCATTTGTCAGCCGTCATTCGCCCAACTCACTCTATTACAGTTCATCCATTTAAATCTACATTTCAGTAAGACACAATTTTAAAAGCGTTGGTTTCGAAGCATCTTTGACCTATCAATAAAAACAAACGAACTAACTCTTTAAAATTACGAACTATGAATACTGTACTCACTTACTTAACCATTTTGCTTACTGGCGTGATCATGCAAGCACAGAACACCATTGAAGTTTCAATGAATAATTTTAAAAATGACAACGGAACCGTCAAAATAGGATTGTATAATTCCGAAGGAGATTTCCTTGAAAAAGGCTACAAATTTGATAGCGCAACGATCTCTGGAAAAATGGCGTCTGCGGTTTTTAGCGATATTCCAGATGGAACGTATGCAATTTCATGCTATCACGACGAAAACGATAACAATAAATTTGACATGTATATGGGATTCTTCCCGAAAGAGCCCTATGCTTGCTCCAATGGTGCTACGGGCATGTTCGGACCCCCAAAATGGTCTGACGCGAAATTTGAGGTTAGTAACGGCGAAGTAAAAAACGTTGAGGTCAAGTTTTAGACGCTCGGTACCTAAATCGGCTAAATTCAATACAACTAAAGTTAACCCAGTTATAATTTTTGTTTTACCCTCAAAGTACTATTTTTAGTGAGTGGTATCATGCTAACCATAAAATACTTCCTTATGAAACAGATCATCTTTATTTGCACGCTACTTTTTTCTACACTAACCATTGCCCAAGGTAATTTTGAAAAGGGGATGACCAAAGCTTTTGACCTATGGAGAAACAACCAGCCATGGGAAGCTGCCAATCTCTTTGAGCGCATCGCACAGGCTGAACCTGATAATTGGTTGCCTTCTTATTATGTAGCCCAGATCAATGTAGTTTATAGTTTTGGTGAAAAAGACGAAGCTAAATTAACCGCACAACTTCAAAAAGCTCGTGATTTTTTAAATGATGCGACAGCTATTTCTAAAGAGAACCCAGAGTTATTGGTGGTAGAAGCACAACTGTACACAGCCTGGATCGCATTTGATGGTCAGAAATACGGAATGACCTATGCCGGAAAAGTTGCCGAGATCTATCAAAGGGCAGCCGCTATCGCTCCAAACAATCCTAGAGTTGTATTAGGAAAAGCAGAGTGGGATATGGGAAGCGCTCAGTTTTGGGGAAAACCTACAGAACCTTATTGTAAAGACATTGAACATGCAATTGAGTTGTTTGCAAGCTTCGAGCCAGAGACTCCATTCCATCCACGTGGCGGACTAGAACGTGCGCAGCAAGTATTGGCTGAGAGCTGTAAAAAAGAATAAGATGAATAGATTGTTGAAAGAATTTTTAAAGGCATTTTTTGTAGGTACCCTCGTGTTTTTAATACTTGGTGTGGTTCGATACCTTAATGGTTATACCTACAATAGTGTTATAGGAGTTCTTAAAGATTTTGGATACAATCAGCTGTACGCCGTTTCGCTTTATTTAGCAAATGCCGGATTGATCATGTTTTTACTTCGGAAGTACAAGGGTGAATTATTTACAAAGAAAAATCTTTTTAAAGGTTTTGTAGGAGGCGTTAGCATCACACTGTTAACATTATTTATCATTCACTTTATTATTTCAGTGGGAATCAATGGTCAGACGGTTACCTACTTTTTAGCCAATCAGAAAAGTGAATATTACACCATTTCCTTTGTGATCTCCATGGTGGTGAATAGTATATTTTATGCCGTTTTCTATTATCGCCATACGCAAGAAAACAAGGTAAAAGAACAAAAACTTATTGCAGGAACGGCTTCAGCGAAATTTGACGCGCTAAAAAATCAACTCGATCCGCATTTTCTTTTTAATAGTCTGAATGTACTTACAAGCTTAATAGAAGAAAATCCCGAGGCAGCGACACGTTTTACTACTGCACTGTCTAAAGTGTATCGATATGTTTTAGAACAAAAAAACAAGGATCTGGTGACCGTAGCGGAAGAATTGAAATTCGCGAAATTGTATATGTCACTTATTCAATTGCGCTTTGAAGACAGTATTGTTTTTACGATTTCAGAAAATATCAGCAATGAAGAAGCAAAGGTCGTTCCGTTATCGCTTCAGTTGTTACTTGAAAACGCGGTAAAGCACAATATGGTCACACCTACAAAAAAATTACATATAACCATTTCCGAAGATAACGGGATGCTTCGGGTCACCAATAATTTACAGCCGAAGCAAGTGATTAGAAAGAGTAGTGGCGTGGGGCTTCAGAATATTACGCAGCGGTATAAGTTAATTACAAATCGAGCGGTGATGATTCAGCAATCTGATAAAGAATTTAGTATTGCCATCCCCATGCTCACTAAAGAAACAATGACCATGAATACACAAGATCAATATATTTCAGAAAAGCGATATGCAAACGCTAAGGAGCATGTAGAAAAGTTAAAGGGCTTTTATGTGCATTTTATCATCTACCTTATTTTTGTACCTATTTTTATTTACCTAAACTATGTTTCAAATGCCAATTTTCCCTGGGCTATCTTCCCTATTGCAGGTTGGGGTTTTGGGGTTGCAGGTCATGCCGCCGACACTTTCAATTGGAATCCTTTCTTCGGAAAAGATTGGGAGCAGCGAAAAATTAGGGAATTGATGGACAAGGAAGACTAGCCTTACAATTCGGAAGTATAAATCGACAATTGAGTCTCTCACTTTTTTAAAATTAACGCTGCCGAAGTACTTTTATAAGGAATTTAAAAACACAGCATTATGGAAACACCAAACAAAGACAATAAGTACTACAGAGCGCAAGAACGGGTTCGTGAAATGAAAAAGTTTTACACCGGTCTCATGGCATATGTAATTTTCATTGGTTTTTTGGCAGGGGTCAATTATTATACTACAGGTTGGAGTTATCCTTGGTTTCTTTGGGCAGCTTTCGGATGGGGCATAGGCTTGGTCTTTCAAGCCGCAAAAGCGTTTGACTGGAATCCCTTTGTAAGTAAAGGCTGGGAAGAGCGTAAACTAAAAGAGTTTATGGAGGAAGAGGATAAAAACGAGGAAACATGGAAATTTTAACCAACGTCATGCAAGATCAAAATCGGT
>Ga0209344_10002490_pt1 | contig 20391 bp, 19 predicted proteins | sample Cruoilmetagenom6_FD_187293 | JGI IMG/M metagenome (GOLD analysis project Ga0209344, IMG submission 187293) | Oil polluted marine microbial communities from Coal Oil Point, Santa Barbara, California, USA - Santa Barbara Oil Seep Sample 6 (SPAdes)... | ecosystem: Environmental > Aquatic > Marine... | reverse complement strand
CTCTTGAAAAGCTATTGCAAATACACAACACTAAAAGTGTTCCTTATATTTCTGTACAAGAATTGGCAATGCCAAAAACAGAGGCAGTCCTTTTGGATGCCAGAGAAATAGACGAATACAACACCAGTCATCTTCAAAACGCTTTATTTGTTGGTTACGATCACTTTAATTTAACCGAAACTACTAAAAACTTAAAAGACAAAGAACAACAAATTGTGGTCTATTGTTCTTTAGGAATTCGATCGGAAGATATTGCCGAAAAACTCCAAGCAGCAGGATATAAAAATGTTTTAAACTTATATGGAGGGATTTTTGAATGGAAAAACAATAACTTCCCAGTATATAATCTAGAAGAAAAGGAAACCGAAGACGTTCATACATTTTCTAAAACATGGAGCAAATGGCTCTTAAAAGGAAATAGAATTTTTAAAGAAGAAAAAGAAGATGAATAAAAACCTTATAATCGTCTTTACAAGAAATCCAGAACTTGGTAAAGTAAAAACACGTTTAGCAAAAACGATTGGTGATGCTTCTGCATTAAACATTTACAGCTTTTTACTAGAACATACCGAAAAAACAATTAGAAACATAGATAGCGACAAAGCCGTTTATTACTCGGTAGCAATTCATAATCAAGATATTTGGGATAATGCCATTTACCAAAAACACTTACAAGAAGGAGAAGATTTAGGAATACGAATGCTGCATGCATTTCAAAACGGCTTCGCCAAAGGCTATGAAAAAGTGATTATTGTTGGTAGTGATCTATTCGATTTAAAAGAAAGACACATGGAAGAAGCTTTTCAAAAATTAGAAAAACGCGATATTGTTATTGGTCCTGCCGAAGATGGAGGTTATTATTTACTAGGGATGAAAACGCTTCACGAAGAAGTTTTCAAAAACAAAATCTGGGGAACTTCATCCGTTTTTAAGGACACCACAAAAGATTTACACAAATTTAAAATCCATCAACTAGAAAAGTTAAATGATATTGATACTTTTGAAGATATGGAAAACAATTCCACATTAAAAAAATTAATACTTACAGATGATTAAATATATAAACGAAACTGTAGAATACCTGCAGGAGAAAGGCTTTGACAAACCAGAAATAGGAATTATTCTTGGTACCGGACTCGGACAACTTATTGATGAAATAGAAATTATTGCAGAAGCAAGCTATAATCACATTCCGAACTTTCCAACAGCAACCGTAGAGTTTCACAAGGGAAAACTTATTTACGGCGAATTAGCAGGAAAAAAAGTAGTGGTTATGCAAGGACGCTTCCATGTTTATGAAGGCTATTCTCTACAAGACGTAACTTTCCCTGTTCGTATTATGGAAAAATTAGGAATTACAACGCTATTAGTTTCTAATGCATCTGGTGCAATAAACACCAACTATAAAAAAGGCGAATTGATGTTAATTGAAGACCACATCAATCTTCAAGGAAGCTCTCCTCTAGCATTCAAAGGAGTTGCCGAATTAGGAGAACGGTTTGTTGACATGAGTGCTCCTTATGATGCTAAAATAAATGAATCCTTTAAAGCTATTGCCAAAGCAAATAATATTAAACTGCACGAAGGTGTTTACACAAGTGTCGTTGGACCGCAATTAGAAACAAGAGCAGAATACAGGATGCTTAAAATTATGGGTACCGATGCCGTTGGAATGAGTACCGTTCCCGAAATTATTGTTGCCAACCATTTAAAATTAAAAACAGCAGCAGTGTCAGTTTTAACCGATGAATGCGACCCAAGTAACCTAAAACCTGTAAACATTAATGAAATTATTGCTATGGCTGCCAAAGCAGAACCAGACATGATTACATTGTTTAAGGAATTAATTAAGAGTTTATAGTAAGCTTTGGGCGTTACGCTACTTCGCGAAAAGCTACGTAGAGTCAGGCTTTTCACTATATCTTTTTCTCGTACCTCAAAAAAGGATGCCGTTGCAATCCTTAACGCGGAAAAAAACAGCAATAAAACAAGGGTTTTCAATCCCTTAAAAAAAGTAAAATAATAAATAAAAAGATACCTGCCTTTGCAGGCATAAAAAATGAGTTACCTAGAAACCACACACGACGTATACAAAGAAGCAGCATTAACTCCAGATGTTGGACTTTGCTGTACTACGAATCCTATTTGGGAATTACCAGGATTAAAAATCCCAAAGATCATGCAAGAAATGAATTATGGTTGCGGTTCTACGGTGCACGCTCGTGATTTAACCAACAATCCTAAAATGCTTTATGTTGGTGTTGGTGGCGGCATGGAACTTTTACAATTTGCATATTTTAATCGCCAAAAAGGTGGTGTTGTAGGTATTGATGTGGTAGACGAAATGCTAGAAGCTTCTCGTAAAAACTTTATCGAAGCCGAAGCACAAAACCCATGGTTTAAATCGGAATTTGTAGACCTTGTTAAAGGGGATGCATTAAACCTTAATGTAGCCGATAACTCTATTGATGTTGCTGCGCAAAACTGTTTGTTCAATATTTTTAAAGCAGAAGACTTAAAGAAAGCGATAGAAGAAATGTATCGTGTTTTAAAACCACATGGAAAACTAGTGATGAGTGATCCTACTTGCGAGCAACCAATGAATGATGCATTACGTAACGACGACAGATTAAGAGCTTTATGCTTAAGTGGAAGCTTACCAATTGCAGAGTATGTAAAAGCACTAACCGATGCTGGTTTTGGAACTATTGAAATTAGAGCTAGAAAACCATACCGAATTCTAGACCCTAAAACCTACCCAACAGAAGAATTAATCTATATAGAATCTATTGAAGTAGCTGCTATTAAAGATCCAATGCCAAAAGACGGACCTTGTATTTTTACTGGAAAAGCTGCTATTTACTATGGTGACCAAGATTATTTTGATGATAAAGAAGGACATATATTATTAAAAAATCAACCATTGGCAATTTGCGATAAAACAGCAAAAGCATTACAAGCATTAAACAGAGACGACATTTACTTTTCAGAATCTACTTTCCATTATGATGGTGGAGGTTGTTGTTAGGCAATAATCGCCATTAAATTATAACACGCCAACGTGTAAAATAATTTAGGAACACTCAAATTGCATGTCATTTTGAGCGTAGTCTAAAAATCTTAAAAATAAAATATTTAAGAACTAACAAAACAAGATTCCTGCCTTCGCAGTAATGAAAAGATGGAGAAATACATAGACATAATAAAGAATTCCTATTCCGGATATTTCAATTACCTAAAGAACGAGTTAATTACCCTTAACCATTGGGATAATTATTTTTACGGATTAATCGTAATTTCATTAGTCGTTTGGGGTTTAGAAATTGCTTTTCCCTGGCGAAAAAATCAATCTATTTTTAGAAAAGATTTTTGGCTGGATACTTTTTATATGTTTTTCAATTTCTTTATACTGAATCTTATTGTCCTTATTGCTTTATCCAATACTGCAGCAACCTTTTTTAATGATATTTTGGGCGTAATCGGTTTATCCATTTCTAGCTTCCAGTTGTTTGATGTAGATGATTTACCTAAAGTGTTAGGCTTATTTATTTTCTTTTTAGTGAGCGATTTTATGCAGTGGAATACCCATCGTTTACTACATCGTGTTCCTCTGTTTTGGAACTTCCATAAAGTACATCATTCGGTGAAAGAAATGGGCTTTGCTGCCCACTTGCGCTACCATTGGATGGAACCTGTAATTTATAAATCTATTTTATACATACCTCTAGCGATTATTGGTGGTTTCGACGCGCAAGATGTGGCGATAGTTCACTTTTTTGCAATTACCATCGGACACTTAAACCACGCTAATTTAGGTTGGGATTATGGCTTTTTAAAATATGTGTTTAACAATCCGAAAATGCACATTTGGCATCATGTAAAAGAGCTTCCTGAAGGAGCTACGCATGGTATTAACTACGGCATCACATTAAGCATTTGGGATTATCTTTTTAAGACAAACCATATACCTTATGATGGAAGAGATATAGAACTCGGATTTGAAGGAGATGAAGATTTCCCTAAAGATTTTATTCATCAAGAATTATATCCTTTAAAGAAAAACAATTCTAAATAAGTCCCTTCTTATGTAAGGTAAAGTACCGAGAATTGACAAATAGAAAAACAAATAACATGAAACATTTTAGTCTTATTTTTTTTGCAATTCTAATTACTTCTTGTGCTTCTTCGAAACAAGTAACAACCAATAACGAAGTTGTAAAAGAAGAAACTACTCCTATAGAAATTCAAGAAATCACTTCTAAAAGTAAAGTCGAAGAAGACATTAAAAACGAAATACCAGAAGCACCTCAACCTCCTAAATTAGAAGTGGTAGATGTTGTAGACCATTATGCTCCGGAAGCTTTTAATCATGACGCTTGGAATACCTTATTACAAAATAATGTTTCCGAAACCGGTAATGTAAACTACATCGCTTTTAAAAACAACCCAACAGATCTTCGCGATTACATCGTTTCTTTAGGCGAGAATATACCAAATAAAGATTGGACCAAAGAAGACAAACTAGTTTATTGGATTAACGCATACAACGCATTGACAGTAGATTTAATTATTAGAAATTACCCTGTAAAAAGCATCAAAGACATTAAAGATCCTTGGGACCAACGTTTATGGAAACTTGGTAAGAAATGGTATAACTTAAACGAAATTGAGCATGAAATTTTACGTAAAATGGAAGAGCCAAGAATTCATTTTGCTATTGTTTGCGCCTCTTTTTCTTGTCCGAAATTACAAAACGAAGCCTTTACAGCTTCCAAATTAGAAGCACAATTAACAAGTGCTACTAAAGAATTTCTGGCAGATACCAATCGAAATGAAATCGCTTCCGGTAGGATTAAAATCTCAAAGATTTTTCAGTGGTTTTCTAAAGACTTCAAACAGGATGGAGATCTAATTGATTTCTTAAATAAATACTCCGAAACAGAAATTTCTTCCAACGCTAAAAAAAGTTACAAAGATTACAATTGGGATTTGAATGACTAAACTATCTATCATAATTCCAATGTTAAACGAAGCAGATAATATTAAGAATCTGTTAGAACATATATTGCAAAATGTTTCGCAAAAAAACAATATTGAAATTATTATTGCCGATGGTGGAAGCACGGATGATTCGCAAGAAATAGTTGCTAATTTCTTAGATATCACCTGGAGCGCACTTGCTGACCGAAGTGAAACCGAAAGGCCTCAAGCTAGTCGTAATAAAATAAATACAAAATTCGCAAACGCGAATTCCACTCGAACAGACATACAGTTACTAACCGCAGAAAAAGGAAGAGCAAAACAAATGAATCTTGGTGCAAAACATGCTTCCGGTAACATTTTATACTTTTTGCATGCAGATTCTTTTCCGCCGAAAAACTTTGATCAATTAATAATTAATGAAGTTGAAAAAGGAAATTCTGCTGGTTGTTTTAGGCTTCAGTTTAAGAGCAATCATTGGTGGTTACGTTTAGCGAGTTGGTTTACAAAATTCAATTGGAAAGCTTGTCGCGGTGGTGACCAAAGTCAGTTTATTACTAAAACATTATTTAACGAAATTGGCGGCTATGATGAGACTTTCACTATTTATGAAGACTATATTTTAATTAATGCGCTTTATGCTAGAAAGGAATTTGTAGTCCTTAATAAAAAGATTGAAACCTCAGCAAGACTATATGAAATACATGGCGTTTGGAAATTACAATATCACTTCTTGGCTATTTATATAAAAAAGGGGTTAGGCGCTTCTGCCGAAGAATTATATGCGTATTACAAAAAGCATATTGGATAAAAAACTATTTATTCCTTCCTTTTTCATTAGGATATAAAGTGTGCACCTCTTCACTTTGAAAAAAATCTTTAGTATCTATATTCAATGCAGAAAGTTTCCCTTTAAAAGCAACTCCGGTATCTACATTCCAAACATTCACAGCATTGGTTGGCGTATCTAAATTAAAGTTTGTGGTTGGTGTATGCCCTATATAAATCTCGTTGTAATGCTTTAATCTATTTGGATATAGAAGAGAATTCTTTGTGATTTTTTTATCCATAACTATTACCATTTCCCAAAGCGTTCTATCTGAATAAAAATTTACTGTATCCCATTCTCTTTCCACACCATGCATAGACGTAAATCCAGCATGTAAAAACAATCTTTTTGCATCATCTACCAAGTAAAGACGCATGTCTTTAAAAAATTGAAGATGCGTTTTTTTATCTTCTTTTGAAAAATCTTTATAACTAGCTATGGTTTCTTTTCCTCCGTGAATAAACCAGGTTTCATCTATAGTCCCAGTTTCTAGCCATTGCTCACACCAAACATCATGATTTCCTTTTATAAAAGTACATTCATATTCTTTTGCAAATGCAATTAAAAACTGAATCACTTGTGCAGATTCACTCCAACCATCTACATAATCTCCAAGAAAAATAAAGCGGTCCTCTTTCTTAATTTTTATGCGTTCTAATAATTGCTCCAAGGCTTTTAGTCCGCCATGAATATCTCCTATTGCAAATGTTCTATTCTGTTTCATTTATTGTTTGGTAGCAAAATATATAGTTAAAAAACGAATGGTAAATATTAGCATTCTAGGCTTAAAAACAAAAAATAGTGTTTTATTAAAACGTTAGTTCTTTATTACATTAATATTGGTGATTTAGAAATATTGTCCGATTCCAAAAACTAAACCTTGTGTTTCTCCTTTGGTAATTCCGAAGCCATAATCGATTCTAAAAATAGCGTTAAAGATTCGTTTATGTATGAATCTAAAACCGAAACCAGGATAGACTCTAATATTTTTGGATTCCACAAAATCACCAAAATCACCACCCGGATTTCTCCAAGTACCTGCATCTACAAAGGCATTTCCTTGAATTGCTAACCAATCTTTATCCAGTAAGGTGTGTCTATATTCGGTGTTCATAACGATAGCTCCTGTACCTCTATCAATGGTATTACCAACACCTCTTAAGTTCACATTATTATCTACAGAAAAAGGTGCAAATGGCGTTTCGTCATTGGTCGCTAAACCAACACGTAATCTACTTGCCCAATTCCCTTTATCTCCAACTCTTGTATAATAATGTAAATCATTCCATCCTATTACAAAATCAGAAACGTCTTGGCTTGTTGCAGTGACATATTGGATGTTAAACAAGCTTCTAAATCCGGATACATATTGGTAATAATAATCCAGGCTATTAAACTCATAAATACCTTTATACAGCAATTTATTAATAGATAATTCTTGTGGCACCGAAGGATTAGTAGCACCATTTATATAATTATATTCCTCTAAAAAATAATTCACACCTATTTCAAAACGGTTTTTAAAATTAGGTTGATATAATGCTAAAACTTCATAAGATTTATTCTTGTACTTATAATTTGCAGTACTGCCATTAAAGAAAACTGGTTCCTCCGTATTTAAGTTTTGATGATTGATCGCTAGACCAAATTCTCTACTGAACAGAAAAGGCGCTCTAAAATTTATACCATAGGAACTAAAGATATCTTTTTGATAAAACCCACCAAAAATAATATTCTGACCTAATGCATTAAACTCATAAACTCCCAAACGATAAGCAAACTCATCATCATTAGTGGTATAAATGCTTACCGATGGAATAATGGTAAAGTTTTCTTCAATATTATAAAACACATTATAGCTATTATCATGCGAAAGAAACACTTGATAATATGCATGAGCAACAGCTGGCAAACGTTTTAATCGTTTAATATCTTCTTCTAAAATGGTAGAATCTAAAACTTTCCCTGCTTTTGCCTTAGATATTTTTTTAACTAGAGCGGACTTTAGTTTTTTGTTACCTTGAATTTTTAAGTCCAAAATAACTTTATCTTGCCCCATAGCAAAAGTAGATATGAAAGCAATAATTAGTATAACTATTTTTCTCTTACCCATCTTTTTTAGTCTTGAAAATACGCTTTAATTATTTTTTCTACAGGCTTATTCTGTGGTGTAAATCGATTATCGTATTCACCACCAGCACGGGCATGATCGTGAAACCACTTCCATACAAATCCTCCTGCAAACCAATCTTCTTTCCAAAAAGTATCGAATAATGCTATAGTTGCATTATTCTGTGCTTCAAAATTTACAACATCCAAACCTCTTTCAGAAATCCAAGGTGCTTTCGCCGCGTAATCGAAACTTCTATACCCAAACTCTGTAAATAAAATCGGTTTTTTATGTTTGTCTGAAATCTCTTTTATTATGGATTTATGCGCTTTCCAACCTTCCAAACATTCTGCTACCGTCGGTGTTTTACTATCACTAACCGGAAAATAAGCATCTACGCCAATATAATCTAAGGCATTCCAAAAAGGCGTTCTTTTAAACTCATCCCAGTTTGCGGCGTAGGTAAGTTTTCCTTTATATATTTTTCTTATTTCTACAATTAACCCATTCCAGTATGCTGGTCTGTTGGTTACAAATTGTTCTAGTTCGGTACCAATACAAAAGATATCGGCATTAATTTCTTGAGCTAATCTAGCATACTCTAAAATAAAACGAGAATACGAAGTTTCTAAGACTTGCCAATCGGCTTCGGTTTCCATTTCTATATAACCTGTAAATTGCCCTCGAGAAACCCAAATTTGGGGTTTGATCATTATTTTTATGCCTTTGGCTTCTAAACTTTTTGCATACTGCTCGACTCCTACTCGACTTTCGCCATACCATTGTCTCTTGGTATTATAAACAACTTCTGGCTGTTCCAATTCTTTAACAAAAGCAAAAGGCATTACTGCGGCAAAATTGGCATTTACTTCTTTTACTGGATTTACATGTTCTTCTGTTACAGCAGTTCTGGAAGCTACAAAACTCACCCCATTAATTTTTGTTTGTGAGGAGCAGGATTGTAACGTGCAGCTTATAGTTATAAAAAGAAACTTTATGTATTTCATACGATTTAATTATTCACGAAATATAAGAAAAAGATCCCGCTAATACAGCCGGATCTTTTTCTAAACACTTAGAAAAAAGGTTTCTATTTTTATAGTAATGCTCTAAGTCCTAAACTAAAAGTGCTTCCTAATCCTTGAAAATTATTACCTCTTACAATTTTACCATAAGACGCTTCTAAATTTAATACTTTGGTCAATTGGTATTTACCTCCAAAACCTAGTTGCGTGTAATTTTGTTCAAAATCATTTCCTAAATCTATTAAAAATGCTTGTTGTGCATTTACAAACAAGGTAGATTTAGATGATGGAAAATAACTTAAAAATGCACTTACCGGAAGAAACAAACTGTTATTTGCAAAACGCTCTCCTACATTCACAGCGTCTCCACTTGCAATAGCGTCTGAAGTCGATTCTCCAAAATTGAATCCAAAATCGGCCTCGGTAAATATTTGCCAATCGCCACCACCAAAGGTTTTATCGTAGAAAAATTTTGTTTCCCAAAACGTACTTCTTTTATCTAAATATGCAGGAACATCTTTGTCTTTAAAAATTGGTAAATACACCGAACTTGTAAAAGAGAAATTAGGCACACTTGCAAAAGGTTGTACTCTAATAGAAGGCGCTATGGTTGTCAAACCGCTTCTAGAATCTACACCATTGTTTTCAAAATCAAAAACACTAAAAGCATCTTGTCCGCCATAATTATTCGCTCGTACCTGAATAATCAAACCAACATTAATTCTTGCATTTTTACTAACTCCAGTATAAATCTCAGTGGTATTGGTGAAAAAATTCTCTCTTTCAATATCAAAAGATTTCCCTGTTCCTTCTCCCGTTGTTTTTGTTTGCGTATACAGGCTATTAAAAAATTTAATATCCCATTGTCCTTTATTTAACAATTTACTTGGTGTAAACTCTTGAACATTACTCCTTACAGCTTCTTTTTCCTCTTGTGCAAATCCAACGAAGCTTATTGCTAATGCGACTGCTAATACGATTACTTTTTTCATTTTTATGATTTCGTTTTATTCTTAGTTAGTTATTGTTTGTTTATTTTCCAGTTGTATTCAAAATACGTTAGCTTATAATCGGTTGGTATTTTTTCGGTTCTAATGGTATTTATATATTCTATTTCAGTTTTACCGTTCTTCGTAAAATCTTCTTTATACCATTCTAATATTTCAGAACCAGCAACACTTTTATTTTTCGCATTTACTTTAATAAAATAATCCCCGTTTAAAGCCAATTGTGTTTGCTTTTGCAATTGCGCTTCTAAAGTATTTGGCAAGTATGCTTTACTAATTAATGGCGGACAGCCAACAGCGCCACAAACTAATACAAAGTGAAATCGAGGATCGTTAAACTCTGCGCGTAACAACTTGTTTTCTATAGTATTTAAGGTTACTTTTTTACCCGCTACATGATGTAATGTCTTATCGAAAAAACCACTATCATCTAATGGAGATTTTGTTGGATAGTTATCCACCAATCCTTTAATTACCGATAAATTATAAGCGTTTATCCAAAAGGCTTGGTAATTTGCGGCATCACTTTTAGAAATCTTTATTCCTGCCGCTATTTTTAAAACGGCATCTAAAGATTTGGTATCTTTTTTAATGGCATCATAAGCAACGCTTCCGTTTAAAACATTTGCTTTAAAAAAAGCATCCGCTTGTGTAAAAAAGGTATCTAAATTTTGCGCTTTCGCGGAAAAACCTCCCAATAAAATTAATGCTACTAGTATTATTTTTTTCATTTTAATATGTTTTAATTCCTTTCTATTATTCCGAAAAAAATCAGATAAAACGAATATCTAAATCAGAACAACTTTCGCTTCAGTCTAAAACACATCTAGAAACTTTCAAAAAAACATTAAAAAATTCCTCGTCTCCTTACAAGAAAAAACCTTACAAAGCCACGTAGTTTATATCTATTCTAAATACTTACTTCAGATTAAGTTTTTATCTTGTATCACGACCTAGTCATAATAGAATTAAAAAACCAAACTAAAATATGGAACATGTAGTTATTATAGGGAATGGTATTTCCGGCGTAACAGTAGCCCGACATATTCGAAAAAACTCCAATAAAAAGATCACTATCGTCTCTGCCGAAACAGATTACTTTTTCTCGCGTACTGCATTAATGTACATATACATGGGACACATGAAGTTTGAGCATACACAACCTTATGAGAATTCGTTTTGGAAAAAAAATCGCATCGAATTAAAAAAAGGTTTTGTAAAATCTATAGAAACAGCATCAAAAACACTGCAATTTGCAGAAGGCGACAGCTTACAATACGACAAATTAGTAATTGCGACTGGAAGTAAACCTAACAAATTTGGTTGGCCAGGACAAGATTTAGAAGGTGCACAAGGTTTATATAGCAAACAAGATTTAGATAGTATAGAACGCAATGCGCCAGATAACAAAACCTGTAAACGTGCGGTTATTGTTGGTGGCGGATTAATAGGAATTGAATTAGCCGAAATGCTAAACTCTAGAAGTATTCCCGTAACTTTTTTAGTAAGAGAAAATAGTTTTTGGAATGGTGTTTTACCAGAAGGAGAAAGCGCGATGATTAATAGACATATAAAAAATCACCATATCGATTTACGATTAGGTTTCAATTTAAAGGAAATTAAATCGGATGAAAACGGCAAAGTAAAATCCATCGTTATCACCGAAACCGGTGAAGAAATAGACTGTAATGTTGTTGGTTTAACCGCAGGTGTTTCGCCAAATATCGATTTCCTTAAATCTTCTACTATTGAAATGAATAGAGGTGTTTTAGTCAACAGACATTTAGAAACTAATATTCCAGATGTTTATGCGATTGGCGATTGTGCCGAGCAACGGGATAGTGGTATTGGAGAACGCAGACCTATCGAAGCTGTTTGGTATACTGGTAGAATGATGGGAGAAACGTTAGCGCAAACCATTTGTGGTAATAGAATAGAATACAAACCCGGACATTGGTTTAACTCTGCTAAATTTTTAGATATCGAATACCAAACCTATGGTTGGGTATATGCAAAACCAAGAGAAAACGAAGCACATTTTCACTGGAAACACGAAGATGACACCAAATGTATTACCGTGTGTTATGACACTACAAATAATACTTTTTTAGGTATTAATACCTTCGGAATTAGAATGCGTCATGAAATATTTGACCGTTGGCTAACCGAAAAACGCGATGTAGATTATGTAATTAAAAATCTACCACAAGCGAACTTTGACCCAGAATTTTACAAGCATTTTGAAAAAGACATTCTAGCTGCTTACACCAACCAATTACAAACAGCATAACCCCAAAATAATGAGCAATAAAATAGATCACAGTATGTCTTTGGCAACACCAGATGCCTTAAACATAACTACGAAACAAAAAATAGCCTTAGCAACTGGATTAGTTGGATTATTTATACTACTTCTCGCTGTATTTAATGTAGACTTTCCTAATAGAACGGTTTTCTTAGCCATATCTTTAGGTTTGGTTATTGGTGGAACCGTTGTATACTCTAGAGAAGCGTATCTCACCAAATTAGAAGGTATAAAAAATGATGGTGCTTGGTTTAAATCCATATCCTCACGAGGTGTTCTTGGTTGGGCATTAGGTGTTTTTTTAACGACATTTTATATCGTACTTTATTTCTTTCCTAAATACTTGGGATTAGGAGTTGATGGTGCTGCAAATACTGGTTTAGTTGCGCTTTTCGATCCGTTAAGTAACCTATTAAGCGGTAATAACGCCAGTCAGTGGTTTGTTTACGGAACCTTATATACCGTCGCTATTTTAGCTTTCGGATATAAGTTCATGCTAAAATATAGACACAACCGCTACCAGCAATTACGTACCGCATCTGTAATGTTTTTTCAAACGGCATTTGCCTTTGTGATTCCAGAATTAATGGCGCGTTTAAATTCAGACGACTTCTCACTGCCGTATAATGACCTTAAAAATATGTGGCCTTTAAACTACTATGCTTTCGATCAATGGCGAGTAGATCAATTTATCAATGCACAAACTGTTGGGTTATTTTTCTTAATCTTAGGGGTGGTAATGATTTTTGTTATTTCCCCATTCTTAACGTACAAATACGGTAAACGTTGGTACTGTTCTTGGGTTTGTGGTTGTGGCGGATTGGCAGAAACTGCAGGTGACGCGTTTAGACACTTAAGTGATAAAAGCACAAAAGCGTGGAAATTGGAAAGATGGATGATTAATTCTGTCCTTGTATTTTCGGTAGTAACAACAGTAGCCGTAATATCTACTTATTTAGGTTATGATTCTGAAAAATACTGGTTTACTAAAAGCGTATTCTTAATTAGTATTGGTGTATTCTTAACCATTTTACTTGCAGGAATACTGTATTATAAAAGAGAAGAATTAAACAAAAGTGCCTTTAAAGGAGCTATTGGTTTTTATATTTTAACCATTGCTTTCTTGGTATTCTTTTCCTTCTTCGACTTAAGTCAGATAAAAATTAATGCTAGCTATTTTTCTTTCGGTTTAAACCAAAACACCTATAATTTTGATAGTGCATTACGAAGCTTTTACGGTTTCGGAATTGGCTCTATATTCTCTGGAGTTATCGGTACTGGATTCTATCCAATTTTAGGAAACAGAACTTGGTGTAGAATGGGTTGTCCAATGGCAACTATTATGGGAATCCAACAACGTTTATTCTCAAGATTTAGAATTACAACCAATGGCGGACAATGTATCTCCTGTGGGAATTGTTCTAACAGTTGTGAAATGGGAATCGATGTGCGTGCCTATGCGCAAAAAGGAGAAAATATTGTACGTTCTAGTTGCGTTGGTTGCGGTGTTTGTAGTGCGGTTTGCCCAAGAGGTGTATTAAAATTAGAAAATGATAGTATGGATGGAAGAATTAATCCGACTGAAGTATTATTAGGAAACGATGTAGACCTTATGGACTTATTAAATAAAAACTAAGTTCGCCTGTACTAGTATCTAGTTTAAACTTTAAATGAAAAAAATACTATTTATATTAATATTGCTGGTAAGTTGTAACGCTTTCGCGGAAAAAACCTACTCCAAAACATATTATAACAATGGTACATTAAAAGCGGAAGGTTGGTTAGAAAACAACCTTAAAATCGAATATTGGAAATTCTATCATCCAAACGGAAACATAGAAAAAGCAGGTGTATTTAATGCAAATCTAGAAGATGGCTTTTGGAAATTTTATTTCGAAAATAAAAACCTAGAAGCCGAAGGTCATTTTTTAAAAGGAAAACGATCTGGATTTTGGATGTACTTCTTTAAAGACAAAACGCGAAACAAGTTTGGCAATTATGAAAGGGGCTTAGAAACTGGTTGCTGGGAAACCTACCACACCAATGGAAACCTAATGCAGAAAGGGAATTACAGCAAAGGCCTTTTTAATAATTATTGGAAATTCTATCATTTTAATGGTATACTAAAAAAAGAAGGTAACTTTGCACACGGAAAACCAACAGCATTCTGGAAAAACTATTACCAAAATGGCACCCTAAAATCGGAAGGTCTTTTTAAAAACGGACAAGAAGATGGCTTTTGGGTTTATTATTTCGATAATGGAAAACAAAAGAAAACAGGGTATTTCAAAGATGGCATAGAAACCAACTATTGGACCTTTTTCAAAACCAATGGCACTAAAGAAAAAGAAGGTCATTTTGTAAACGGAAAAAAAGCAGATTGGTGGTTGTTTTATGACAATATGGAAAAAGTGAATCATAGATGTCAATTAAAAAACAATCAAAAAAACGGCTACTGTTTGATGTATAAAAACGAGAAGCTAGTTGCTGCGAGTAAATTTTCAGAAGGAAAAAAAATAAAAACGTGGACCGATTTGGCCACTTTCAAAAGAGAAAATAAATTAAGTGATCTTAAGTAAATGCCCAAAATAAAAGTAATAATACCTGCTTATAACGAACAAGATTCTATTGCGAATGTTATTCATGACATTCCTAAAACGGTAGATGAAGTTATTGTGGTTAGTAATAACTCTACTGATGCGACAGAAGCGAATGCTAAAAATGCTGGAGCAACCGTTTTAACCGAAAACAGAAAAGGCTATGGATACGCTTGTTTAAAAGGAATGGATTACATTTCAAAAAAAGATAGCCAACCAGATATTGTTGTTTTTTTGGATGGCGATTATAGCGATTTTCCAGAAGAACTAACCAAAATAGTAGCACCAATTATTGATAACAACACCGATTTTGTAGTTGGAGCACGAGTAAAAGAACTTCGCGAATTAGGTTCTATGACACCACAACAAGTGTTTGGTAATTGGCTAGCAACCTTTTTAATGAAAGTCTTTTTTGGTGCAAAATTCACAGACCTCGGACCATTTAGAGCCATTAAATACGACAAACTTTTAGCTTTAAAAATGGAAGACAAAACCTATGGTTGGACTGTAGAAATGCAACTAAAAGCTTTAAAACAAAAATTAACATATATAGAAATACCTGTAAACTACAGAAACCGAATTGGGGTTTCTAAAGTATCAGGAACTGTAAAAGGAAGCGTTTTTGCGGGAATTAAAATCCTGGCATGGATTTTTAAATATAGCTTTAAGAAATGAGCCAAAAACAACCCTTTATTCTATAATAAATTTTAATAGCGAATTACATATGACCATTAATAAAACAATTAAAATCAGCATATGAAATGATTTTAGAAACCACAATCATCATTATCTACTCCATTGCATTGTTGCTTATTTTCTTTTACGCAATAGCACAACTTAATCTGTTGTTCAATTATATTGCTGCACAAAAGAAGGAAGATAATTCGCCACAATTAGACTTTAATAATCCAAACGAAATTCCTTACGTAACCATACAACTTCCGGTGTATAACGAGTTGTATGTTATGGAGCGCTTGCTAGATAATATTGCAAAAATAGAATACCCAAAAGACAAGTTAGAGATTCAGGTTTTAGACGATTCTACAGACGAAACTATTGCAACTACAGCTGCTCAAATTGAAAAAATAAAAGCACAAGGTTTAGATATCATTCATATTTGCAGAACCAACAGAGAAGGCTTCAAAGCTGGAGCTTTAAAAGAAGGTTTAAAAATTGCAAAAGGAGAATATATAGCCATTTTTGATGCCGATTTTCTTCCAAATAAAAACTGGTTACTAGAAACCATTCCGCATTTTAAAGACCAACAAATTGGCGTGGTACAAACGCGTTGGGCACATATCAATAGAAACTACTCTACGCTAACAAAAATTCAAGCTTTTGCCTTAGATGCGCATTTCACCTTAGAACAAGTAGGTAGAAATAGTAAAGGACATTTTATTAACTTTAATGGTACCGCAGGTGTTTGGCGAAAAGCATGTATTCTTGACGCAGGAAACTGGGAAGGAGATACGCTAACCGAAGATTTAGATTTAAGCTACAGAGCACAACTTAAAAACTGGAAATTTAAATACTTAGAAGATGTAGAAACTCCTGCAGAACTACCAGTGGTAATTAGTGCTGCACGATCCCAACAGTTTCGTTGGAATAAAGGAGGTGCAGAAAACTTTAGAAAAATGATGTTTAAAGTGCTTAAAAGCAAAAACATTTCTGCAAAAACAAAAATGCACGGTTTGCTACATTTATTAAACTCTACCATGTTTTTAAATGTACTTATTGTTGCTATTTTAAGTATCCCAATGCTATATATAAAAAACGAATACGCACACTTAAAAAACTACTTTTACGTGATGAGTTTCTTTGTAATAAGCACGCTTATTTTCTTTGTTTGCTACTGGTTTATGTTTAAAAAAATATATGGTAGTTCGTTAAAGAACTTTATACAATACATTGGACTTTTCTTTACCTTTTTCTCTATCGCAATGGGCTTTTCGCTACACAACTCGATTGCTGTTTTAGAAGGTCATTTTGGCAAACGTAGTGATTTTGTACGTACGCCAAAATTTAATATTAATAAAGTTACCGATAGCTGGAAAGGCAACAAATACTTAAAGAAAAACATTTCGGTACATGTGATTATAGAAGGTATCCTCATGCTGTATTTTGCATTTGGTATGTATAGTGCTTTTGTTGTTGGAGATCAAGGTGGAGACTTTGGTTTATTCCCCTTTCACTTGATGCTTTTTCTAGGTTTCGGATTTGTCTTTTTTAAGTCCCTGACTTCTAAAGCATAATTTTATTTTGGGTGTTTACTACTTCGCTAAAAAGCTACGTAGTACTGTGCTTTCACTACTCGCTCTTTTCAAGGAGCTCAAACAAACCGCTCAATCACTAACACAATGCATTATTCCGATTTATGCACTTCTAACTCAATCTCTATCAGGAATTCTGGCACTGCCAACTCTTTAACGCCAAGCCAAGAACCTGTTGGAAATTGCTTGGTATAAATAGAATTTCTATACCCTGCATTTTCTAGGAACAACGCCATATTTGTAGTAAAAATATTTTCTACAATGACATCGTCAAAAGTGCAACCATAATGTTTTAATATCTTTTCTAAATCTGCATAACAATTTTTCATTTGCTGACCTAAATCACCAACTGCGGTAGGATTTCCTTGAGCATCCATACTCACCGCTCCAGAAATTTTTATGTCGTTTCCAATTTTTACAGCATGGGAATATCCATATGCTTTCTCCACTTCTGGCCGAAGTAAAAAATATTCTGGTTTTTCGTTTTTAGCAACCGTTTCCTTTGCAACATCTTTGTCTTCCTCTTTACAACTTTGCATTGTAAAAACCAGAGAGAATAAAATCACTAATAAAGAAACTTGACCTATACCATTCATTGTTTTTTTCATCAGACATTTATAGATTTAATTAAAAGTTACTTAATGTATTAATTTGTGCTACGATATACGTTTTTACATCTTGAGGTACTTTAAAAATACTCGTTCCCAAGCCTCCATGACCATTAGAACTATACGCAACACAGTCATAACCTCCAGATTGAATTCCCTTTTTTATAGCTTGTATAGCCGTATCAATCATTTGTTTAACTTCTGGCGTTAAACCTATAAAACTCGGACCTGTTGGTATTCCTCCTGCTTGTGGCGGTGTTTTACATTGATATGGTCTAATAATAGCATTCCCACCACCAATACTGCAACCGGAAGGATCACTAGGATGGTCTTGATGGATTTTAAACTGACTTACATTATCATTAAAAATAAAGAAAGTTTTTGCGTATTCTGGTTGGGTAATCATCCATCCAAAATCACCAACTTTTCCGTCACCTGAAAAAACAGATGCGATAATTTTAATAGCTTGTTTATTAGAAGCATTGTTTGTTTGTGGTGTAAATGACATGTTTTATTTGTTTAAAACAAATCTATTCATTTACAACAAACCAAAAAAGAGTATAAACACCTGATTTTAAGCGTTATAAATCATAATAGAAATAATAATACAACCCATACTTTCATTCCTTTAAAAATATAGCTTTGTTTAATCTTACTTCCCAACCGTAAAAGGCAATGGTACTTTTTTCAGCGTAAATAACATATCCGAAATATCACCAGAAACTTCATTAATTCTAGAATTTGTAAAATACAAATGGTTATTATAAATACTAAAAGTATCTGCCCATTGGATAGCTTCTCCTTCTGCAAGAGTATGGATACTTCCATCTGGTTTTCTAAATTGGATTTTATTATTTTCTAAATCGGCATAATATAAATTTCCGTTTTCATCGAAAATCATGCCATCTGGAGCAGCTGTTTTAGCTACAAATTTCACTTCCGATTCCATTTTCTTTATATCTTCATTTTGAAAAGCATCGGTAGGTATAGCAAACAAACTATAACCTGTAAGTGCATGATAATAAAGGGTATTGTTTTTGGTATCTAATGCAATTCCATCGGAATGAATCGCTCGTTCCCACTTTTTATCACCAAATGTTAAATGTGCCATTTCTGCACTTGTAGATTTATGGTTATCAAGAACTCTTTTTGAAATACCAGTTTCCATATCTAAAATCACTAATCCTGCATGACCAGAATCTGTAAAGTATATTTGATTCTTCTTTTTATCTACGCGAAGATCATTAATATAGGAATCGGGATGATAACTGTTTTCACTTAAAACATATGTTTTCACCAAGGTGTCTTCCTTTAAATTGAAAACAAAAACACGTGGTGCATCTAACACATTTTGAAATAACGGACTTCTAGTATCTAAAACATACAACTCATCTTCAAAAGCAACTACAGATTGCACGCCAACAAACTTATTAGCAACTACAGGCTGACCAATATTCCAAGAGTTCCAATCTGTATTTGGGTAACTATTCTTTTGTTTATCTGAAGTAATCTCGACTACCGAATGCAGAACGCCTTTTCTCCATCTTGGAAAATTAACAAAAATACGACCCGTATCGGAAACCGAAACACCTGTTACTTGTTGCCCTTTAAAACTTGCTACATCTAGAACTTGTAATACTGTACTATGTTCTTGTGTATCGATAGTAGTTTCCATCTCCGTTTTTCTGGTATCTTTACAAGAAACAAACAGAATTAAAAGGAAGCATAAATAATATATATATTTCATAAAAAAGGCAGTTTTTTTATTTACAAAAATAGAAAAGATTATTCATTTACACGGATTATAAAAGTCCTAAGAACACATCCTTTCCCATCCAATTATTTCCATGAAATTGCTATTAAAGAAGTAAGGCATCCCATAAAACAGGGACTCATTTCTAGATAACAAATTACAGGTTGCAATCTAAAAGGTCTTCCTTTAAGAATACATAAAACCCAACAAATAATATTTATATTTGACACATGCTATTTAACACTTCTATTTTAAAACTAAAAAAACCTTCAATCTTATTGGTAATAGCAAGTGTACTCTTCTACTTTGCTTTTGCCTATAATTTAGTAAGAACAGATTACATAAAGCTAATTACACTGTATGCTGCATTGTTTTTCCTGTTTTATAAATTGGTAAGTATCAACAAAAACAATTTTAAATTTTTAGCTTGGACTGCCTTTATATTTCGAGGAATATTTATTCTTGCCATTCCTAATCTGTCGCAAGACTTTTATCGTTTTATTTGGGATGGACGCATGATTTTAGAAGGCTTCAATCCGTATTTATACACACCAGAATCTTTTCTAATAAATAATGAATTACCAGTGCATGAAGCGGAAGCATTGTATGCTGGAATGGGAACCTTAAACGGAAGCCACTTCACAAACTATCCTCCAATAAACCAACTCTGCTTTGTGATTGCAGGAATCTTTGGAGGAAAAAGCATTTTAGGTGCTGCTATGGTTTTAAGACTATTAATTATTGCCGCCGATTTTGGAACACTATACTTTGGTAAAAAGCTCCTTGAAAAACTAAAGCTGCCTGTACAAAATATTTTTTGGTACATTTTAAATCCTTTTATAATTATAGAACTTACGGGGAATTTACACTTTGAAGGTGTTATGATTTTCTTTTTGGTATGGAGTTT
>Ga0209344_10002489_pt1 | contig 20392 bp, 18 predicted proteins | sample Cruoilmetagenom6_FD_187293 | JGI IMG/M metagenome (GOLD analysis project Ga0209344, IMG submission 187293) | Oil polluted marine microbial communities from Coal Oil Point, Santa Barbara, California, USA - Santa Barbara Oil Seep Sample 6 (SPAdes)... | ecosystem: Environmental > Aquatic > Marine... | reverse complement strand
CGTGATGCTCGTAAAGTTGAACGTAAGAAAGTTGGTTTACACAAGGCTCGTAAAAAGCCACAATTTTCAAAACGTTAATATTTACGTTTACGATTTCAAAAACCGGCTTTTGCCGGTTTTTTTATGGCAAAAATTTACTCGCAGGTGTTATATCATTCTCATTAAGCTTATTGCTCACTGAAGAGGGGAATAATACCAGAGATGAGCCAATAGAGCGCTTTGGCTGGATTTTTTCTTAGACACAACAAGAAACAATCTTAATAAAAAGTCTATTGGTTTTTAGTGGTATGAAAACCGTATTAATTCTCGCTATGCGATCAATAACTTAGTCCACTTGCTATTATTTAAGTGCGACGATTAAAAAATTGCATTTTATTGACATAAACCTGTACTGAAAGGCGTAATTACCTTGTAAAAAACGAGGCTTTTCTTTATTATCAGAACAATTTTTTTTTCGTTGATTTTGTCGATCAGCAATCTTTACAATAACTAGGTGATTTTCTTAGTTGTGTGTTGTTGTTTTATCTAGATAATAATTGGAGAGTTTGAATGAGCAATGCGCCCGTTAACAACGGCCGTCGACGCTTTTTAACTGCAGCTACTTCGGTAGTTGGTGGTGTTGGTGTTGTCGGTGTGGCTGTGCCTTTCATTGGTTCTTGGAACCCTAGCGCGCGTGCGAAAGCTGCAGGTGCGCCGGTTGAAGTCAATGTGAGTAAGATAGAGCCTGGTCAATTAATTCGTGCTGAATGGCGCGGTAAACCGGTATATGTGGTACGTAGAACAGAAGAAATTCTTGCCGAACTCAGTACTCATGACGGTCAATTGAAAGATCCACAATCAGAAGTGCCACAACAACCCGTTTATGCGACCAACGAATATCGTTCGATTAAGCCTGAATTTTTAGTGGCACTCGGCGTTTGTACGCATCTAGGTTGTGCTCCTACTCACCATAAAGGTGATTTTGATCAACATGTAGATGGTGTTAAAGACGGCTTTTTCTGTCCTTGTCATGGGTCTAAGTTTGATATGGCTGGTCGTGTCTTTCAAAGTGTACCAGCGCCGACTAACTTGATGATACCTGAGCATTCGTTCCCGACTGAAGATACGCTATTAATTGGTGTGTCCGGAGGAGAAGCATAATGTTTTCTAACTTAATGGCTTGGATCGAACAGCGTCTACCTTTGATGGACGCAATGAACAAACACGCAGCGCAATACCCAGCACCCAAGAACTTCAACTTTTGGTATGTTTTCGGTATTTTAGCCAGTGTTGTTTTAGTCAACCAATTGTTAACCGGTGTTTGGTTAACCATGAACTACGAACCATCAGGTGACGGTGCATTTGCATCTGTAGAGTATATAATGCGTGATGTCGACTACGGTTGGTTACTACGTTATATGCACTCAACCGGTGCCTCTGCTTTTTTCATTGTTGTCTATATGCATATGTTCCGTGGCATGATGTACGGCTCTTACCAGAAACCGCGTGAATTATTGTGGTTATTCGGTATGTTAATCTTCTTAGTATTAATGGCTGAAGCCTTTATGGGCTACTTATTGCCTTGGGGTAATATGTCGTACTGGGGCGCACAAGTTATTATCTCTATTTTTGGCGCTATACCGGTTATTGGTGATGACTTAACGCTGTGGATCCGTGGTGATTATGTTATCTCTGGCGCGACCTTAAACCGTTTCTTTGCCTTGCATGTTATTGCTTTGCCATTAGTGTTAGTTGTGTTGGTTTTCTTACACATTTTAGCGCTACATGAAGTGGGTTCTAACAACCCAGATGGTACTAATATCAAAAAGCCTAAAGGCAGTGTTCCTCCTGAAGAGCAAAGTAAATTTGCCTTCCATGAGCAATACACTAAAAAGTACGATATTGTTGATGCGATACCATTCCACCCCTACTATACGGTGAAAGACTTGGTGGCCGTGGTGATCTTCTTGATTGTATTTTGTGCCGTGATGTTCTTCGCACCAGAAGGTGGTGGTTACTTTATTGAGGCGCCAAACTTTGAACCTGCTAATAGTTTGAAAACGCCTGAGCATATTGCTCCGGTATGGTATTTCGGTCCTTTCTATACCATTTTACGTATTATTCCCGATAAGTTGTTAGGTGCTATTGGTATGTTTGGTGCGATTATCGCATTGTTCATGTTGCCTTGGTGCGATCGAGGCGTAGTTAAATCTCTACGCTACCGTTGTACTGCCCACACAGTCAATCTTATCCAGTTTGCTATTTGTTTTATTATTTTAGGTGTTTTAGGTACTTTACCTGCAACGCCATTAAATAACATGATTGGTACCATTGCGACATTTGGTTACTTTGGCTTTTTCGTTGCGATTTGGATTTACAGTAAAAACGAAAAAACTAAGCCAGTTCCAGAGAGGGTGACAGGATAATGAAAAAATTTATTTTAGCAGTTTTAGCTGTGTTACCTATGCTAGCGATCGCCGCTGGACCTAGTATGCAATTAGATAAAGCGAATAATGATTTACGTGATAAAGAATCGTTAAAGCGAGGCTTTGAAGCTTACATTAATAATTGTTTAGCTTGTCACCAATTAAAATATCAACGTTACAACCGTACCTTTGCTGATCTAGGTATTTCTGATGCCGATGGTATGGAAAATTACATGTATACCGGTGAAAAAGTTGGTGATCATATAACTAATACTATGCCGGCAAAAGAAGCCGCGAAATGGTTTGGTAGCACACCACCTGATTTAACGCTAGAAGCTCGCTTTAGAAGTCCGGATTGGATTTACACTTATTTACGCTCTTTCTATGTTGATGAAAGTCGTCCATTTGGTGTTAACAATAAGGTTTTTAAAGATGTCGGTATGCCACATGTGCTGCAAAACCTGCAAGGTGTTCGCACCATGGATGAGCACGGTAACCTTTCTGAGGCGACTGGCGGTTCAATGACAGCAGAAGAGTACGATGAATTTGCACGTGATTTAACCAACTTCTTGGAATATACCGGAGAACCAAATAAACTTGAGCGTGAAAGCATGGGTTATTGGGTGATTGGATTCTTATTTATTCTGCTATTCTTTGCTTATTTATTGAAGAAAGAATACTGGAGAGATGTACACTAGTTATTAATGTTCGATAAAACAGTGTAAACTTTAGATATTACTGGGGGCTTTGGCCCCCTTTGTTAGTTTTTTTAATTAAAAATTTTTGGAGGCATTATGGCCATAGCTGCAAACAAACGCTCTGTTATGACTTTATATTCGCATGCAGATGATATGTATAGTCATCAAACCCGCATCGTATTGGCAGAGAAGGGTGTCGGAGTTGACATCCATTTGGTTGACTTAGCCAATTTACCAGAGGATTTACTTGATTTGAATCCTTATGGCACTGTGCCGACGTTAATTGATCGTGACTTAGCACTTTATGAAGCATCAATAATTATTGAATACTTGGATGAGCGTTTTCCGCATCCACCATTGATGCCAGTATATCCAGTTTCTCGTGGTCGTAGCCGTTTAATGATGTATCGTATGGAGCAAGATTGGTATAGCCTTGCGAAAACTATCTATAACGGACCTGCTGATGCTGCTGCAAAAGCCCGTCAAGAGCTGAAAGAAAGTTTATTAAGTGTTGCGCCTATTTTGAATGAAGCGCCTTACTTTATGAGTGAAGAGTTCAGCTTGGTTGATTGTTACTTAGCACCATTACTGTGGCGCTTACCTGTTATGGGTATTGAGCTTGAAGGGCAAGGTTCAAAAGAACTTAAATCATACATGTTAAAAGTGTTTGAGCGTGAGTCATTCCAAGCGTCATTAACTGAGTCTGAGCGTGAATTACGCTTTGGCGCGCCGGTTTAAAGAACAACAGTATGACAACTGAAATGACATCAAATAAGCCTTATATCGTTAAGGCTTTTTATGACTGGATTTCTGATAATGGTTTAACACCTTACATCGCTGTCGATGTCAGTGTTTACGGTGTTATGGTGCCTATGTCTTATGTCAATGATGGCCAAATCGTCTTGAATGTTTCAGCATCGGCGGTCGGCAGTATTGCACTAGGCGATGCGTCTATCGAACTCAGTGCACGATTTGGCGGTAAGCTAGAGTTGATGAGTGTGCCTTATGGTGCTATTGCGGCAATTTATGCCAAGGAAAATGGTGCTGGCACATCACTAGCGATTGAACATCCTGAGCCAGACTCGATTACGGAAGCGCCAGAGCAAGCGCCGATAAAAACTTCGCCAGTGAAAGCTGTGCAGAGTAAAGCTACTGAAAAGTCAGCAGATAAAGCTGCAACTGTTTCGTCATCAAAAGCGAAAAAACCAACGCTGTCCGTAGTTAAGAAGTAGTCGTAAGTAAAATTAATCTGCTTAATATAATTAAGATTAGGCGGTAGATATTAAAAAGGTAAGCGCTTGCTTACCTTTTTTATTGCCTGAAACTTGCTTAAAGCAAGCTGTTTACAGCTGTGCGAAACAACGATCTGCAGCTGCTAGGGTAAATTCAATTTCTTCATCGCCATGGGCGGTTGAAAGAAAGCTGGCTTCAAAGGCCGCAGGAGCAAGGTAAACGCCTTCCGCTAGCATTAAATGGAAGAAGCGTTTGAATTTTTCGCCATCACAAGTGGTTGCTTGGGCATAAGTAGTAATATGCTCTTCTTCAGTAAAAAAGAAACCAAACATAGCGCCAACATAATTAATGGCTAATGATATGCCGTTGCGCTCTGCCGCGGCTTTAAAGCCCATGGCAAGTTTTTCTGTGGCATCGCTAAGTTGTTGGTGCTTATCGCCGATAGCAAGCTCGTTAAGTGCTGCTAAGCCTGCTGCCATAGCGATAGGATTGCCTGAGAGTGTCCCCGCTTGGTAAACCGGGCCTACAGGGGCAATGAAATTCATGATTTCTTTTTTGCCGCCAAAAGCGCCAACAGGCATGCCGCCGCCGATCACTTTACCTAAAGTAGTTAAGTCAGGCACGATATTGTAGTGTGCTTGCGCGCCACCTAAAGCGACACGAAAGCCGGTCATCACTTCATCAAAGATCAAAACACTGTTATATTGGTCACACACCGCGCGTAAACCTTCTAAGAAGCCTTCAACCGGTGGGATGCAGTTCATGTTACCCGCAACAGGCTCTACAATAATGCAGGCTATTTCATCCGGGAATTGAGCGAATATTTCTTTCACTTGCTCAAGATTATTAAAACTCACCGTTAAGGTGTGTTTAGCGACATCTTCCGGAATGCCCGGTGAGCTCGGTACGCCCATGGTGAGTAAACCAGAGCCTGCTTTAACTAATAATGAGTCGGCATGACCATGGTAACAACCCTCAAATTTTAAAATTTTGTCACGACCAGTAAAGCCACGAGCTAATCGAATAGCGCTCATGGTTGCTTCCGTACCAGAGCTAACCATCCGTAGTTGCTCCATTGAAGGAACTAGTGCACGTACTTTCTCTGCCAAAGTAATTTCAAGCTCCGTTGGGGCACCAAAACTCAGGCCATTTTGCGCTGTTTCGATAACGGCGTTTAAGATTGCAGGGTGATTGTGACCTAAAATCATCGGGCCCCAAGAGCCAACATAGTCGACATAGCGCTTATCATCAGCGTCAAAAATATAAGCACCTTGTGCTTTTTTAATAAATAGCGGTGTGCCACCGACACTGTTAAAAGCGCGTACAGGTGAATTGACGCCACCAGGGATGATTCTCTGGGCTTGATTAAATAATTGCTGTGAATTGTTTGTCATATATAGGTACTCGTTGTTAACGTAACAAAGTGTAAGTGGTTACTATCAATATTTATTGGTATGCCAAGTTACTGGCTTTTCATAATGCTGTAGTCTGTTCTCAACCCCTAAGCTTAAAGCGAATAAAGCCATACGCACTAGGACGCCATTTTGTGCTTGACGAAATATTGCCAAATTATCTAAATCATTCAGGTCGATATCTAATTCATTCGCTTCAGCGCGTGAGTCTCGTGGTAACGGATGCATAATGACCGTATGTTCGTGGCAATACTGTTGGTAAATTTTTCTATTCAAACTAAAGTGACCACGGTACAAGTCAGCCTCGTCTCTACTAGCAAAGCGTTCTTGTTGGATACGAGTTTGATAAATGACATCACAGGCGAGATTGCCTTCAATTTTGTCGGTCATCACTACTTGATGACCGGCGTCAGATAAAGCAGCAACCACACTGTCGGGCATTTGCAGGGCTTGAGGCGCAATCATGGTGACTTTGATGTTGTTGTATAGGCTAAGTAGCTTCGATAGTGAATGCACCGTTCTACCATGCTTTAGATCGCCCATTAGCACGATATTTAAGCCGTCTAAGCCCATATCATAACGCGCCATTTCAGATTGAATGGTGAATAAATCGAGCAAGGCTTGCGTTGGGTGTTCGTTGGCACCGTCTCCGCCATTAATCACGGGTACGCTGCTGCCTTTGGCAAAGTCGGCAACTGAGTGCATGGTCGGATGACGCATGGCAATTACGTCAGAATAACCACTAATGACTCGGGCAGTGTCAAATAATGATTCACCTTTAGATAATGAAGAGTTCTCTTGTCCGACCGTTTCTCTGACAAAACCACCGAGTAAGTTAAAGGCGGTACCAAAGCTGACACGGGTACGAGTGCTAGGTTCAAAAAATAAATTACTAAGAATTGCCCCTTCAAGGACATGACAACGTTTCTTGCGCATGGCGTAGGGCGCCATTAAAGTTGAAATTTCTAATATGCGGGCAATACTCTCTCTATCGAATTGTGAGACAGATAAGATATGGCTTCCTTCAAATTTCATCATAACTAATACCGAAATTATCAAAATCATCGACAAGGCAATGTAGCTGGTAGCCTGATTGATTCAATTATTGTGAATTGTTGTTTTGCGACAACAAATTTGCTGCGAAATATAGCACAAAATTTGTATGGAGAGAATGTATTATCTTGATTTGAATTAAGCAAGTGACAGAGATTTTAAACAAGATAACTAGGTCGTTCAATTCGGCTAGCTTGTCGCTAATTAAGAGCATGAACTGAGCTTTTGTGGCCCTAATCAAGGTGAGCAGTTAGCATTCGCCGACAAATAGCTTAATGTGCACTTAACCGCTCACCTTTTTCAGCTTAAAAAGGCTTGAGGTAGGCTAGTATCACAACTACAAATAAGATAATAACAGGCACTTCATTGAAAATTCTATAAAATTTACCCGTACGGGTGTTTTTATCAGCGGCAAAAACTTTTACTATTTTGAAGCAATAGCCATGGTAAATTAGTAATATAAGCACCAGCGATATTTTGATATGTAACCATTTCGCCGCGACAAACCATGGGTAGCCGTAGTGAAAAATAATCGCAATACCTAACAAGACAGTCAGTATGGCGAACGGGGTAACAAAGTAAAGTAAGCGTCGCTCCATCCCTTTAAAGTGTTGATGGACTAAGGGCTCCTTCGATTCGGCGTGATTAACAAAAATACGCGGCAAATAAAAAATACCGGCAAACCAAGCGACCATAAAAATGACATGAAAGGCTTTCAGCCAAAGAATGCTAGTCATCAGTTCGTTTTTCCTTTTAATAAATATGAGCGAATAAAGTCAAAAGATATTATACCTATAATTTCATTTGGATTATCTTGATAAATATATACCCCGCCGGCTCTTTTTTTCACCAGCAGTAAATAAGCTTCTGCCAATGTTGCTTGGCTGCTAAGTGGCAGCAAGTGGTGTTTTTCTATGGTAGCCTCGGCGTCGATATGGGCTTTATTTTGCTGGTAAAAAATGAATTGGCTTTCGGTATTCGGTTTAGTGACTGCGACGACAATATTAACCTCGGCTGTTGGGGTGGCGAGCGCGCTGGCAATTGACTCAACATCGCTTTGTTGCAATAAGTTAATATTTTCATTCATCACACCAATCACACCAATACGTTGTAAAGACTTTTCAATAGGAGGTCGACGATACGCTAATCCTTGAACTTCCAATTGCATAATAAATACCGAACGATTACCAAAAAACTGTCCAGAACAAATACAAGCGCTGGTGATCACAATCATGGCGGGTACAATAATTTCAATTTGGTGAGATAACTCAACCACACAAAGCAACGCCGCTAGGGGGGCATTAAGCGTGGCAGCCATAAAACCTGCCATACCCATTAAGGCAAAATCACTGGCAGAAATATTGCCGGTCATAAAGTACATGGCGATCACTGAACCACAGGTCCCAGCAATAGCACCAATGCCGAGAATAGGGCCAATAATGCCGCCGGGTATGCCTAAGCCAAGTGCCATAATAGTCATGATCATCTTTGCAGCTAATAAACCAAGCAATAATTGAAATTCTACATTACTTTGTAACGAAAAATTGATTGCACTTAAATCAGTTCCCATGGCATGCGGCAAAGCATAGCCGAGGCTACCGGTAATTAACGCGGCGGCAAGAATACGAGGCACAATATGAAAAGGAGCACTGAGCTTTATCACTAATATGAGATAGCGATTAAAGGCAAAGGCGATAATCCCTAGGGTAATACCAAGTAAAATAAGTGCCGGATAATGGCCATGGTTTAGGGTGATAGTCGAAAAATAGCCGAACTCATGGTTGAGGCCAAAAAAATGTCTGGTGGTCATAGAACCGACAATGGCGGCGATCATTACCGGGATAAAGATATGAACTTTATATTCACGTAAGATAACTTCCATAACAAATAATACCGCTGCTATGGGGGTGTTGAAACAAGCGGCTATGCCAGCGGCAATGCCACACGCACTTAAACTGCGTATTGCGTTATAAGGTAAATTTAACTTGTTGCCAATGTAGCTACTACAGGCAGCGCCTAAATGCACGGCAGGTCCTTCCCTGCCAACAGAAAAGCCTGCAGCAAGTGCGACCGTACTGCCAATAAATTGATTGATAGTATTACGTAATGGTAAAACGCCATTAGCTATTTTTAAACGATGTAAAACAAAAGGAATGCCGCTGCGAATGTACTTGTAACCAGTGAGCCAAGCGAAAAATAGAATAATAACAGCGCCAATAATGGGTAATAGGAAACGACTTGCTGACGTTAAACTGCTATAGTCGTCTTTTTCGCTTAGAAATAATAACTGTATACCTTCAATGGCAAAAATGAATAATACCACTAGCATCGCAGATGCCAGGCCACCAACAGCAGCTAATAAACAGAGTTGCCATGATGTTTGCGGCAAGGCGAGGCGCTTTTTTAACTGGTTGAATGACTTCATATATCACGTTATTTTTATTGGGCTTATTTACAGACCTTCTGGATATCATAATACTTTTTAAATGAATTGGTTAGCAAAAATAAATCTCAGTACTGTGGTAATGCGCTTAGGCACATTTCGTTCAGCAATTTTATTACTCAGCATGGTTGTGGTTTCAGTATTCTGTGGCTATCGTGTGGGTAACTTTTATCATAACTATCAAAGTCAAACTTTGGCACAGCAACAATCACGTTTAGATTTTATATATCAGCAATTGGCTGAAAAGACGCAGCGTATTAATACCTTAGAGGTAGAGTTGGAAGTAGAGCGTATGGCGAATCAACGCAGCCAACAGACGCTAAAATCTATTGAACAAGAGCATTTTCAGGTCAAGAAAGAATTAGCTTTTTATGAAAAAGTTATGGCGCCGGAAAAAGATGCAAACGGTTTAGTAATTGATAAGGTGAATTTAACCAAAACTGAAAGTCCTGAGCATTATCGCTTTCAAGTTGTGTTGGTACAGCAATTACTGCGTAAGCGTTATGCAAAAGGTTATATTGAGGTATCGATTACCGGCAGTTTGAATAATAAACCGAGTAGCATAGCGCTATCTGAATTATCAACGTTAAAGCAAAAGGACTTATCTTTTAGTTTTCAGTACTTTCAGATTATAACGGGGGAATTAACTTTACCAGAAAATTTTATTCCCGAAACCATCAATGTAGCGGCAGTACTGCCAAAAGGTAAGTGGCAAAAATATAATCGCATCGACCAAAGTTACCCTTGGCTAAAAAGTATTGATAATATTGCGCAGAGTGCGCCATAATACTTGATTAAAACAGTCAAGTTTAAGATAATCGTCCTAGTTCATTCGTTAAAGTTGAGTTTTATGTCCAATCCTGAATTACCTATTAAATTTTCCGACGCAGCAGCGACTAAAGTTTTGTCATTGATCACGGAAGAAGAAAATCCAGATTTAAAATTGCGTGTCTACGTGACAGGTGGTGGCTGTTCGGGCTTTTCCTATGGTTTTACCTTTGATGAGAAAGTGAATGACGGCGATATGACAATAGTAAAAAAAGGCGTCACTATGGTGATCGACCCGATGAGTTTACAGTACTTAGTTGACGGTGAAGTTGACTATGTCGAAGGATTAGAAGGTAGTCGCTTCTTAGTGAATAACCCTAACGCTACGACAACCTGTGGTTGTGGATCTTCGTTCTCAATTTAATTATTGTGTACAGAGCTTAAATAAAACCGACATTTGTCGGTTTTTTTGATCGCGTGCTATGAATCGCGTAATAACAAGGGGGGCAGAGGTCAGCGCTAAGTTGTACATTAGCTTAATCACTTTGCTATCCTTAGCCGCTTTAAATAGCTAATAAAAACGTTAAACATTTATCGTAAGGGAAACCATGAGCGCAAAAGTCAAAATTATTGTCAGCACCTACTTAGCTGTCTGCCTCAGTCTGGGCAGCTTCCTTGTTTCAGCTCAACAATTAAATGCCGAACAACAAAGTCAATTAAAGACCTTAAAAGCAACCGCATTAGAATCTGATTTATCTTATCAATTGATAGAGTCATTAACCACTGAAGTAGGTCATCGTATGATGGGCTCTGAAGGCGATAAAAAGTCAATTGTTTGGGCCGTTAACAAAATGAAAGCGCTAGGCTTTGATAAAGTCTGGACGGAAACAGTCACCGGTAGCTATTGGTTACGTGGCGAGGCTAAAGCGCGTATTGTCGCGCCATATCCTCATGATCTAGTGGTATTAGCGCTTGGTGGCAGCATAGGTACTGATAAAACAGGATTGACGGGCAATATCGCGCACTTTGAAACTTTCGCTGATTTAAAAGCCGCGCCAGATAATAGCTTGGATGGCAAAATAGCTTTTGTTTCTTATCAAATGGAACGTCATATTGATGGCAAAGGTTATGGTCTTGCCGTAGGTACTCGCGTTAATGGCGCGGTTGTTGCCGCGCAAAAAGGTGCCTCTGCTTTAGTGATGCGTTCAGTGGGTACAGATAATAACCGTACGGCTCACACTGGCGTAATGCGCTATAAAGATAATGTCCGAAAAATTCCTGCCGCAACCTTATCCAACCCAGACGCTGATTTATTATTGCATCAGTTAAAGCGTGGTGGCGAAGTCAGCATGTTCTTGAAGATGACTGCTAGAACGGACGCCGAGATTATGGCCAAGTCGGCTAATGTTATTGGTGAGTTTACCGGGAGTGAATGGCCTGAAGAAATTGTTGCTTTAGGTGCACACCTTGATAGTTGGGATGTCGGAACCGGCGCTTTAGATGATGGCTTAGGTATCGGTATGGTGATGGCAGCCGCACATCATATTGGCCAATTGCCTAAACGCCCAAAGCGTACCATTCGGGTGATTCTCTTCGCCGCTGAAGAAGTTGGCTTATTAGGCGCAAAACAATACGTTAAAGATCATAAAGCGGAACTGGCTCACCACGTTATTGGCGCGGAGTGGGACTTTGGTATTGGACGTATCTATAAAATGACCTCAGGTGTCGGCGCGCAATCGTTAAATGCCGTACGCGAATTAGCGCAATATTTAGCACCTTTAGGTGTGGCGCTTTCGCCAGATAACAATGCTAAGGGGCAATCAGATATGAGTGCCTTAAGTCATGAGGGGATGCCAAGCATTAACTTCTCACCGGATGGCAGCCATTACTTTGATTATCATCACACCGAAAATGATACCTTGGATAAAGTGGAACCTGAAGCATTGAAGGTTAATACCGCGATCTATACTATGTTTGCCTATTTTGCTGCGCAAGCACGAGACGACTTTAGAAAATAGACCTGAGATTAAGTGATTGCACTTATCCGTACTATTAACTTAAAAATGCCGATAAATCACAGGTTATTTAGTCATACTATTGATTAGCCTGGTGATTCATTTAACACTGACTTAGATTTTTGGCATTTTAATTAAGTCTTTTAGCTGATTGTCAGAAAGAAAATAAATTAAGGTACTGGATTGAGCAATCGCTGTCTTAGTGATTATGAATAGACTGGCATAGCGAACTTTAACCCAGCTCAGTGGACAATCATTTTATTAAAGCCGTATTACCCTTCCAATAATAAAAACTCAATAATTCGATTCATGTCTAAATTATAGTCATTGGCTTTTACGCCACGAATAATAAAGTCGGCTTCTTTTGCCAAATTAATGTCTTTTGCCATAATAAAACTATGTATTTTGAGGTTATAAAAGCAGCGAACTTTTGGGTTGATTGGATCATCCTGATTGCGGCTTTCGACAATGGCTAGACGATTAGAGTTTAGCTCGACCAAAGTACCGACCGGATATACACCTAAACATTTGATAAATAAATCAACTAGCCTTGGCATTAGTTTTCCCTCATGTGCCAAGCTTCTTAATATGCTAAAGGCTTTGATATGACTGTAGCTTGCTTTATAGCAACGGTCTGCTGTTAGCGCGTCAAAAACATCGCAAATAGCGATCATGGCGCCATAATTAGATATCTCAGGTTGCTTTAATTTTAGTGGATAGCCCGAGCCATCTAAGCGCTCATGATGCAGCGCCGCTAGCTCTAGGCTCAATGGTGAAATGCTAGGTGTGGCTTTAATAATCTCTATTGAGTAATTTACATGTTGCTGGATGATGCGGTACTCGTGCTCTGTTAGCTTACCGGTTTTATTTAATATCTCATCGGGGATTTTTATTTTTCCGATGTCATGTAAAAATGCCCCTATGGCTAGTTGTTGTATGATGTCGCGATCTATGTTTAAAAAGCGAGTAAAAATGGTCATTAATACAGAAACGGCAACAGAATGCTCCAATAAATATTCATTTTTATTACGAATATTGAGTACACAAATTAACGCGTCAGGATTTTTAAAAATTGCCGCTATCGTTTGTTTAGTCACGTCGACAATAGGTTCAATGTTGATAGTACGGCTTTGTTGGATATCGTGAAATATTTGCTGCTGTAGTCGCTTTGATTCATTAAACAGCTTTTTAGCTTTGTTGACCTCGAGGATCACCGGCCCAGAACTTTCTTGCTGAGTAGTCAGGTTAACACTTAAGGCTTCGTCAATGCTTTTGCTGGTGTCAATAAGAACTGATTCGACCCCTTTGGCTTTTAGACTATTGATGATGTCATGACTTTTAATATGGCCAGCGCGCGTTAAGGTATAAGTCCCTTGCTGTTTTAGGATATCAACAACAAAATGGCCTTTTTTTAAATCCTTAATACTGACTTTTATGATCATATGAGCTTAAGTCGACACTGTTAATAAGAGCTATGGGCTAGTAAAAATATCGTTTATTTGCCTTATGATGTCGTTTTATAGTTTAAAGACCATGCCATTATTGGCCTTTTTATTGGCGTACAAATTTTTGTCGGCGCATTTTAGTAATTGATCCATAGTTTGTCTGCCGTCACTGGCAGCAGCACCACAGCTAATACTGATCGGGAGGCGAATGTTTTGATAAGGCATGGGGTTTTTGTTAAAAAACTGGCATAAACGCTCGCTAGCTTGCTCGGCTTCCAGTAGTGTTTGACTGGCAAGCACTATGACAAACTCATCTCCGGCGTAGCGAAAGCATTTATCATTTTCTCTGATTAATTCTTGTAATTGACTAGCAACGTAAGCGAGTACTTTGTCGCCGCAATCATGGCCATAGGTGTCATTAATGGCTTTAAATTTATTGCAATCAATGAACAGCAGAGAAAATGGCACGCCATAACGGCGCTGGCGAATTAATTCCTCACTAATGCAAACTTCCATCAGACGTCGATTGGCCACACCTGTTAAGCGGTCGTAATGCGCCATATAAGCAAGTTGTTCGCGAATTAAGACATTTGATAGACAAAGACTGACCTTGACCGCCATTTGCTCTAGATGAAAAGTGCCTAGTTGTTGATGAAATCGAGTCGGCGCTTTATCAGTGAATAACAAGCTAGCAAATAATTTACCTTCTAAAAATAACGGTGTTAACGCTGCTGATTTTGCACCTTTGAGTAATGTTGCCGGTACGATTTCAGCTAGTTGTGAAAGCTCATTAGTTAGTAAAGGTTTTTTATTAGTATGCAGTAATGCTAACTTTTGTGTAGAAATTTGTTTAGTGTTGTTCTGATGCCAATTAGATTGCCAATTCCCGTTAATTAGATAACTTAACGGCGTCGGTTCGGCCAGTAAAAGCGAAATGCCAAATAATTGAAATTTAGTTTGAATTAAACCCAATAAACGTTGCAGTAGCTCCTCGCTTGATTGACAAGCTAGTATTTCTGTTTCTATTTCAAATAGTTTCCGCGCAATACTCTCGTTTACTTTTGAATTTTCAATTAACTGGTGAATTTTTTTCGACATTTAACAGACCTTGACTGCTTAAATCTCCATCATTGTGATATTTTCTTTAAAGGAGTGCAAGCAAAGGTAGCTTATTTTGCTCATTCTACACTGGAATAAATAAATGAGAGCTGGTGTAATACTTGCTTGTAGTTTAGTTATGAAAAATAATGAGCGGATGGTGTTAATAAATAACTATTAAAGTTATTTGCTTTACCGGACGATATAAAGGGATAGCTCTACAAGAATGATATTCCAGCACAAAGAGGCATTATGCAACGACTACTAATTGCGACGTTATTAACCATCACCCATGTTATTAGCGCTGCTGCGGCTGAATTGACGGCGGTACAAATTTATAGCGATAACCTGCTATTAGATTTAATAAAAGAAAATAAACATTTAAGCCAAGTAGTTATTGATGACTGCCAATTGGTGCAAGATATTGAAGCGCGGGCAGTTAAATCTCAAATGCCGTCATACCAGTTTCTTTGGGGCGACATGCTTGCTTATGGGGTTTGTGTCAAAAAAGACGTGCCTTTAGGTTTACATTATATGCAAGCGTCTGCCGATCAAGGCTTATCGGCAGCGTTGGAGCAAATGGGCCGCTATTATCATATTGGCAAATTTGTCCAAGTCGATATCAATCAAGCGCTGATCTTTTTAAAAGAGTCCGCGGCCTTGAATAACTTAAAAGCACAACTAAGGTTAGCGCAGCTATATTTAGCCGGTTATGGCAGTCCATTGGACTTTCCTCAGCTATATACGCAGTTACATCAAGCGGTTACTGATGATAAAAAGATCCATAAAGAGATTGCTGTGCATTTAACCAAGTTGGCGAAAAAAATGCCTGACCGGGTCGTTAATGCCGCCAAAAACGGCAAGTACTAAGCTGATTATATTTTACTTATTGGGTATAGTTTTTAAGGTTTTTATCCTACTTGGGTATAGTGCTAATCTAAGATATACTAAACAAAAAACCACTATAGAATAAATGTGACTGAAAAAGACCCCCACCAAAAGCGAGAAGCTGACAAATATGACAAACCCGTAGCAAGTCGAGAGCTGCTGTTGTCATTGATCGAAAAATCAAACATCCCACCTACCTTTAAGGCTCTGGTTAAGCAATTACAATATACCGATGAAGATATGTTGGTTGGTTTGAAGCACAGGTTACGCGCCATGGAAAATAGTGGTCAAATTGTCTTTAATAAATTTAAGCAATATGCCATTGCTAACCGTAGTGATGTGCTAACCGGTCGAGTGATTGGTCATCGAGATGGTTTTGGTTTTTTTGCGCCAGATGGTGGCGATAAAGATTTTTATATTTCTTCTTATGAAATGAAGCGGGTTATTCACGGCGATATTGTCGAAGCAATATTAATTGATCGCACGGATCGAAAAGGTCGCAAAGAAGTCAAAATACTCGATGTTATTGAGCCTCGAAAATCAGGTGTTGTTGGTCGTTTTTATGTCGACCATCATATTGCCTGTGTGGTGCCAGATGACGCTCGCATTCAACAAGATATTCTGATCCAACCGGATAAAAAACTCGGCGCACGCCACGGTCAAGTGGTGGTAGTAAATATTATTCAACGACCAACAAAACGCTCAAATGCGGTCGGCGAAGTGGTTGAAGTGCTCGGCGAGCACATGGCACCAGGGATGGAAATAGACATAGCCCTGCGCGAACACGATCTGCCTTATCAATTTTCTCCCGAGGTCTTAGCCGAAGTTAGCGGTATTGCCGATGAAGTGGAAGAATCGGCAAAAGCGCCGAGAGTGGATCTACGAGATTTACCGCTAGTGACTATTGATGGTGAAGACGCGCGCGATTTTGACGATGCAGTTTACTGTCGACCTAATGACGCCGGTGGTTGGACATTATGGGTGGCAATCGCCGATGTCAGTTATTATGTCCGAACGAAAACCGCGCTAGATGATGAAGCGATTGCCCGTGGTAACTCCGTCTACTTTCCTAGCCAAGTGATCCCGATGTTACCGGAAAAGCTCTCGAATGGCCTGTGTTCACTTAATCCAGATGTTGACAGACTTTGTATGGTCTGTGAAATGACCATCAGCGCAGCAGGGCAGCTTGCCGGCTCAAAATTTTACCCAGCAGTGATGCGCTCAAAAGCACGCTTTACCTACAGTAAAGTCGCCACTATTCTCGGCGTCAATCCAGAGCAAAAAGATGAAGACTATCGCACTACACTGCGTAGCCAGTACCAGGCATTAGTCCCTGATTTAGAAAACCTCAATAGCATGTATCAGGTGTTAACAGCAGCGCGCACCAAGCGCGGCGCGATTGCCTTTGAAACCACCGAGTCACAATTTCTCTTTAACAGTGAACGAAAAATAGAGTCTATAGTTGCTATGGTGCGTAATGACGCACATAAAATCATTGAAGAATGTATGATTTTAGCGAATGTGGCGACGGCTGAGTTTATCGAAAAGCATCAGCAACCTGGTTTGTATCGCGTCCATGATAAGCCAAGCGAAGATAAATATAATAATTTTCTCAGCTATGTTAATGAGCTTGGGCTTGATCTGTCGTCAATGGGCGAGCGAAAGGCACAACCTGAGCCGAAGGATTATTGCCATATCCTCGAAAAAATTACCGGTCGCCCAGATTATGAACTGATCCAGACCATGCTGTTGCGCTCAATGCGTCAAGCGGTTTATCAAAGTGATAATATCGGTCATTTTGGCTTAGCCTTACCGTCTTATAGCCACTTTACCTCGCCCATACGTCGATACCCAGACTTAGTGGTTCATCGAGTGATTAAAGCCATCTTAGATGGGCAAGCTAAAGATCAAGCTAATGCTGGCGCACATAGTTATACACCTGAAGCTGTTATAGAGCTGGGTGAGCATTGCTCAATGACAGAGCGTCGTGCTGACGACGCCACTCGTGACGTCGCTGATTGGCTAAAATGCGAATATATGCAAGATCATATCGGTGACACTTTTACCGGTGTGATCTCAACGGTGACCAACTTTGGTTTATTTGTCCGCTTAGCCGATTTGCATATTGAAGGCCTAGTACATATTACCTCTTTAGGTCATGACTATTATCATTTTGATGATGTGCGTATGTGTTTAACCGGTGAACATTCAGGCGCTAAGTATCGCATTGGTGATACCGTAGAAGTGCAAGTGGCAGCGGTGAATCTTGATGAGAAAAAAATAGATCTGGCCATGGCGGGTGAAAACGCGGTGCTCAAACGGGCTAAGCCAGCAGCGAAAGGCAAAAGTAGTGATAAACATCAACGCGGTAAACGTGGTAGTGGCAAGGAAAAATCAGCCGAAACTAGAGTAAGCGTTGAGGGCAAAGCTAACACCAAGAAAAGGTCGGCAAAATCTGACAGCCAAGCGAGCGATAAAACCACCACTAAAGCCAGTAAACGCAAGGCGATAAAGAAACGTCCCGGTAAAAATGCCCGCAAAGCAAAAGCTTAACCTGTAGATAGTAACAAGTGGTCGTGTTAGTAATTTAAAATAATTGATTTAATAGAGAAATGACAAGTTTATGGCCAAGCAAGAAGAATTAGCATTTGGCATTCATGCCGTAACAGCCCTGATAGAAAGTGCCCCGGAAAGGTTCATTGAGTTATGGCTACTAAAAGGCCGTGAAGATGAGCGCCTGCTGCCGATTATCAACTTAGCGCGCAAATACGGGATTTCGGCACAAATGGCCAATCGTAAAGTGCTCGATGATAAAAGCGATGGTGAGCAGCACCAAGGCGTGGTTGCGCGCGTAAAGCCCGGTAAAGTGTTCACTGAGGCAGATCTTGACGATATTCTTGCCGCAGCAGAACGCAAAGGACAAGCGCCATTTTTATTGATTTTAGATGGCGTTACCGACCCGCATAATTTAGGGGCATGTTTACGAAATGCTGATGCTGCCGGCGTACAAGCGATTATTGTGCCGAAAGATAATGCCGCTCGCTTGACCGCAACGGTGCGCAAAGTGGCGGTTGGCGCTGCTGAAACCGTGCCTTTAGTACAAGTGACGAATTTATCACGCACCATGAAAGCCTTACAGCAAATGGGGGTGTGGATTATTGGCACGGCGGGTGAAACTGATACTTGTCTTTATGATGTCAAATTGGCCGGCCCCATGGCACTGGTGATGGGCGCAGAAGGTAAAGGTATGCGGCGCTTAACCCGCGAGAATTGCGACCAGCTAGTTAAGCTACCGATGGCAGGTAGTGTGTCCAGTTTAAACGTGTCAGTGGCCACAGGTATTTGTTTATTTGAAATGGTACGGCAGCGCCATATAACTTAAGGCTATTATCTTATTTGTTAATTTTATGCGCTATATCAATAGCATCTTTATAGCTTTTGATAATATTTCTCTTTGATAAAACATTTTTACGAGCACTTATTGATGCTCATGGATATTTTGCCAAACTACTAGGAGTTTTTTATGAGTAAGATACTTGTTATTGCAGACATGTTAACGCAAGAGCCTTTAGCGATAAAGCGAGCTAGTCAATTGGCCAAGGCTTCAGAGGCCACATTGCATATTGTCTATTTTTGTAATGAAGATGTCATCGGCTTTGTGGATAATATCGAAGACGTAAAAGATGATGTTATTGCGAAAATGACAGAAAAAGCTGCAGAGCAATTAGCGCTGATCTTTACTGCCGGAGAAACCTATAGTCATGAAGTTGTCTGGGCGTCAAGTATCCATAAATGGGTCGTTAACTACGTAGAGCAAGAGCAGCCTACATTGGTCTTTAAAACCGGCAATCGTTCCGAGTCATTATTTTATACCTCGACCGATTTATACCTATTACGTGAATGTCAGGTACCTGTACTGATATCTGCACCTGAGAAATGGCGAAAATCGTCTAATATTCTTGCCGCGATTGATTTAGGTACCAAGAAAAAAGTTAAACAAGACTTAAATATCAAGATTCTGCAACAAGCTAAAATGTTAGCTGAAGGTTTTAATGCGCAATTACATGTTTGTTATACCGTACCTACCTCAACATTTCTTAAAGACTTAGGTCTGCAATATCCAGATGAAATGGAAAGACAGGCGCAGAATAAACTCGATGAAAAAATTAAACAATTGTCTGAACAATACGATATTTCACCGAAAAACTTTCATATAAAAGCCGGTGACCCTGGCAAGGTGATCACCAGTGTTGCTGCTCAGTGTCAAGCCGGTGTCGTGGTGATTGGTATGATCGGCCGCTCTGGTATCAGCGGAAAAGTGTTTGGTAATACCGCTGAAAAAACTCTGTCACTATTAAAGACAGATATCTTGGCGTTAAACCCATAATCGTTTGATTTTAGAACAAATAAAATAGCCCAGGTTTCGGGCTATTTTTTATTGCGGAATAGTAAATCGGAAAAATTCTATACTCATATTTCCAGTATTAGCTGATTAAATTATATAATCGCGTTATCTACTTGCCTTTATTGCTTACTTTCCCTACAATACGCGTCCTTAATTCAGCCTGAACTTTTTGTTCCTTGCCTCAACTGGTGTTGGCTGAGCCAGACAATGAGGCTACAACCGTAAGGAGCTCGTAATGCGTCATTACGAAATCGTATTTATGGTTCACCCTGATCAGAGTGAACAAGTACCTGCTATGATTCAGCGCTACAGTGACATCGTCACGAATGCTGAAGGCAAAATCCACCGTCTTGAAGACTGGGGCCGTCGCCAATTAGCTTACCCAATCAATAAATTGCACAAAGCACACTATGTTTTAATTAACATTGAAGCGCCACAAGCAGCTATTGATGAACTAGAAACTTCTTTCCGTTATAACGATGTTGTTATTCGTAACATGATCATGCGCACTAAAGGCGCGGTAACTGAA